>Ga0136634_10000252_pt1 | contig 26247 bp, 25 predicted proteins | sample AntDrymUQ8332106_2_FD_104654 | JGI IMG/M metagenome (GOLD analysis project Ga0136634, IMG submission 104654) | Polar desert sand microbial communities from Dry Valleys, Antarctica - metaG UQ833 (21.06) | ecosystem: Environmental > Terrestrial > Soil > Desert | place: Antarctica: Dry Valley... | reverse complement strand
CGGCTCCAGCCGCTACCCCCACCGGGCCGCGGACGCCGCCCCCGTCCGCACCGTCACCCACAGGATCGTCCTGCACCCGCTCCCACCGAGACCAACCTGATCTTTAAAAGAAGTGGCATTGGGTCTGGCCCCCAGTGCCGAGCGGCTAGCTCTAAGGCTCGTGCTGCCATTAGCTGTATCTGACCTGCTATGAACGCCATTGGTGGCGGTGGGGAGGTCTTCGTAACGGTACCTTCGAGCACGTGACAGTACATTTTCTTCCTTCCCATGCAGCTCACCGCGATGCTCCGCTGTTGCTCCCGTCGTGACGCCGCAGCCACCGCGTCCCCAGGGCCCGGATCTCGGCTAGATCGGTCCACCCTTTTTGCGGCACCGGTATGGTGTCCAGCACCTCGGCCATGCTGTGGTTTCCCAACTGGTGATCAGGTAGCACGTATGCCACCGTGTCGCCTCGTCGCCATCGGATGGTGTATCCGTCGTGGCGGTGGTGGTCGAGGAAGGTCCAGCCCACGGGATGTCGTTTGGGTACGCGACCGCCACGCTTGACCATAGTGCTGTGCTCTCACTTTCAGGGGGTAAAATGATCAGCTGTTCGATGTGCGGCGGGATCGTGATCGCCCCGATGTTTTCCCGGTAAGCCGTGTCGGTCGGCGACCGCGTAGTCGGGGGACGGGTCCGATGTCGGCGGCTTGCCGGCCGCCACGCACTCGCGGAGCCACTCGTCCACCCTCTCGTCATAGGGACGGCTGCCCGTGGGGTTGAACAGATAGGTCCACAACGTGGTCATGCCCGCTCGACCGCAGTCGACGAGGACGCGATGAGTCACGCAGGCTGATCGTCGTCGCCAGGGCCACCAGCTGCGACACGCGCGCGCTCGGCACCGGCCGTGATCGTCGAGGGGGTGGATTTCGTGCAGTTGCTGGCGTAGCGCGGTTCCGCGCAGCGCCAGGAGCGCGATGTCGTCGTCGTGGAGTGTGGGCCACAGCTCGTGCAGCTGTTGTGTGGCCTGTCCGATGCATCGGAGATCGACGTCGGCTTCCATGGTCGCCATTGACGGAGGCGATGCGGATCGTGACCGTCGGTGTGACACCGTGTTGCCTCCAAGCTTGGTAGGTCGGGGATGGAATCTCGACGCTCCGGCTCGTCCGACGAGTGGAGCCAGGAATTGAGGGTTGACATTCAAATAATCCGTTGACCGCAGTTGGCGCACATGTCCATTTCCTTGTCCTCCCAAGCGTTGCAGATGATCGCGCCCGTTCAGGCAGCGTCGGTTGGCCTAGATTCGATCGCGCTTGCACTCGCAATGATGCGGAGCAATAGTTCTCGCTCCCAGCACCCAGGTGAGCGAGCAGCTGGCGCACGATCGTCTCCGCTGCCTGCGCCCACTTGTAAGCAGCGACCAGCGCAACAGCGTCGGCTGAACGCACTGCCTGCGGCATGCAGACCAGGTCGTCGTGGGGCTCGGTCTCCACCATGTCCGTGACATTCCACCTCCGTCACGGGTCCTCCGTGCTTGAACAGGACCACGAGGCCAGCACGACGGACCCGGTACTATCCGACGCTGGGGGCTGGCCCCCATGCCGGGCCACTCACGCACTTGCCAAGTGGAGTTGAGCGACCCGGCCCTACAACACACCGGATACCGGCCCCGCCTATCAACATGCTGCTGGGCGTGCAGGTCCACCAACGCACCCACCGACCGCACCAGCCGTTCCGCCGTATCCCGATCCGAGACGATTTCACCGAGCAACACCGTATCGAGCAGCTCGGACAGCTCATTACCGAAGACCCGATATACAGCCACGCAGACAGAACGACTCACTATCGACCCCGACCGTATGCGGTTTTCCCGGCAAGCTGGGACGGCGGATTCTCTGGGTCCGGCTACCAGCAGGCTGCCCGTCGCTGAGGACCAGGTCCCACGGCCGCGACCCTGCACGGGGGTACAGGACCGGTACGGCTCCGGGACGCGGGACCGTGCTGATCCGGCTCAGGTGGCAACTCGGCACAGCATGGTCGCGCTCAACCACTGTCACGTGCTCACAGAGCCGCACAGCACACGGCCCGGTGTCGTTGGGCGAGGTCGCAAGCACACTTGCCGTAGTGGCACGCTGCAGGTCCGGCTTGATCATCAGACTGGTGATGGCGACCTGGGATGAGACCGTCTCGGGGCTGGTCATAGAGTGCCTTTTCGTTGCTGCGCGAGGATGTGGGCCGTAACCTCGACCCAACCGTGAGCAGCCGACGACAGCCAGAGCACGACCTCGGTGCCGCTGACGCACCGCTGACGCACCGCTGACGCACCAGCGACGCACCAGCGACGTATCCGAGGTTGTGACCTGGAGAAACACTGGTAGGAAGAGGTGATGGCATGGCGCTTCGGCGACACCAACTATCCCAGCGCCGCAAAGCTGTCGGGTTCAGCCAAGAATCCTTCGCCGAGCACCTGGGTGTGGAACGCTCCACCGTCGTCAGATGGGAAGCTGGAGACAACGAACCACTCCCGTGGGTACGGCCAAAAATCGCTCGGGCACTTCAAGTGTCCATAGATCAACTCGCCGAACTGCTCACCAGTTTCGAAAATTCTACCCCGAGCGTTGACACTCCGCTCATGAATCGTGGTGCAGGGTATGAAAAGGAGATAGCAAATGGGACGAATCGACGCAACATGCCCGAGACCGTGGGCGTGGGAACTGCGTCGCTGAGCCCCTTGGACGATCTGCGTGATGTAGTGTTAGATGCCGCTCGTAACTCGGCACTACTGCGCGCAAGTATAGAAATTCCTGGCATCAGTGGTCATGCCCTTTCACAGGTTCGCGGCCAGTTGTATCAGTTGGCCACTGATTACGCGCTCACGTCTGATCTCGATCCTATTCTACGTGACCTTGTTGTTCTTCGTGACCGCTTGTATACGGCTGCGACGACCCGACAGCATCACCCCAGCGACACGCGAGACCTGTATGCGCTGTTAGGGGCAGCATGTGTGCTCCTTGCCTCGGTAAGTCATGATCTGTCTGAGCCACATGCTGGGTTAACTCAGGCCGCCGCGGCGGAAACCTTCGCTGAGCTGTCCGGGGATCGAGCACTGTTGACGTGGGTGTATTGCACTAAAGCAATGATTGCTAGCTGGTCAGGAACACCCCACGATGTACTGGGCCATGTAGACAAAGCCCGCGCACGAGGTGTAGTGGGCATTTCGGCGATACGGCTGGCTGGTCTGGAAGCCCGTGCCCTAGCCCAACTGGGCAAACACACCGAGGCTATCGCCGTTTTGTGTGCCGCTGATGATCAACGTGCCACTGTCGGTGAGTACGATAAATTGCGTGAATTGGGGGAGGTTTTCACCTTCCCCCTGGCCCGTCAGCACTACTACAACGCCGCCACCCATCTGCACCTAAAAAATTGGGCAGACGTCGAACACGAAACTAGTAAGGTCATTGACCTGTACGGCACACCAACGGTAGGCAAACCCTGGCCAGTGACCCTCACTCTGTCTCGTATCTATCAAGCCCAAGCTCGACTCCAGGTCCACGGCCCAGACGGTGTACGTGACGCGCTACAACCGGTATTCAATATCCCAGACAAACAACGACTACACCAAACATCCCAAGCCCTAGACGCCCTTCACGGTAATTTGCAGAGTCCACTCTTTGCTGCGCTCCCGGCAGCTCGTGATCTCAGCGACGCTATCGTGTTTTTCCAATCCTCCACGGCGACGCGATGAGCCCCGTAGAAAAAGCACACCGACTGCTGGCGCCACGCATCGCCTACCTCATAGGCACGCAATCACCGGACCGCACACCCAACATGATCCCGGTGTCTAATGTCACCTCCATATCCACCGATCCGCAGCACATCGCTATAGCTATCTACAAACAATGGCAAACCCACCACTATCTGCTAGCCGCAGACGGCTTCACCTTGTCCGTGCCGCACGTCGATCACTTGCCCGGCGTGTGGAAACTCGGAGCTAAATACTCCCACTACCCCTACGTCACCAACACCGACAAAATCATCGACAGCGGCCTAGTAATCGACTACACCGCATCCGAATACGGCCCCATATTATCCAATGCAATCGGTTGGATAACCTGCCGAACCCTGCATATCCTCGACTTCGAAGGCGACCACACTCTGTTCATCGCCCAAGTCGAAGAAACATACTTCAACCCCGAATACCTTACCTCAGACGGAACCCCACGCAGTGGCACTAGCCCACTCATGCAAATAACCGGCAACACATTCACCACTACGGGCAACACACAAACCATCCCCTACTACAACTAACGAGACCGGCAGCTCGGGCTGCCGATGATCCGACTCCACGATCTCAGACACGGCTGGGCGACGATGACGCTTACCGCGGGAGCCCATCTCAAGGTCGCGCAGGAGCGGCTCAGGCACGCGAACATCTCGAGCACCCTGGACAGTCGGCAGATCCGCAGCGGTCACCCCGAGCCGGTCAGTCCGCGGGCGGTCAGCTCAGCTCGGTGGAGTAATACCCGTCCCGGAGCGCGGCGATCCGGGCCGTCACCGCCCGCTGCTCGGCAAGGGCGTACCCGGCGGCCTGCTTGTCGTGGGTCTGGTCGGTGCGGTGACCACCCTCCTGCGTCCGGTGGCAGCCTGACGGCATGAGGGGCAGATCGAAGCAGGCACGCGCAGACCGAGGAGGAGGCGGCGACCGGGTCGTGGTCCGGATGCTGGCCGTGGCCAGCGGGCCGGGGCACAGAGTCGAGTGGCGCCGCGGATCCGGGATGCCCGCTACATCGACGAGCGGCCCGCCGAGGTCGAAGGCCGCGTGGTGCCCGGGCGCCAGAAGGGGGGCCTGGTCATCGACAAGACCGTGTTCGCGACGCTAGTCAGGTCGAATGCTTCCACTGGTTGAATCTGCCCTGTCCAGAACCGCTATTCGCCTGATGCCAGCAGGGTATCAACGATGCTGGCTATGGCGCTCGGGGTGGGATCTGGGTCGAGGTGGTGGTGAAACGGTCTCGACGGGTGCCGGTCCGGGGGATGTGTCGGATGGTGGGTGGTGACGAGCTGGTGTGCAGGTGACGGCGAGGGATGGTCGTCGGTGGAGGTGTGGACTGTCAAGGTGACGGTGGGGTGGGTCGTTCGGGTGGCGGCGGTGTGCAGCGCGGTCGTCAGATCTGGTGGATCGAGAGTTCGGCTGGTCCAGATGGCGAGTAGATCGCGGGTCTGGCTCAGTTCGACGCAGCTACGGGGGTCGGTCAGAGTCACGAGGTTCGGGTTGTGCCCATAGCGCCACAACGTTGTGGTGAGCAGATGCGCGATGAGCCTGAGCACGGACTCGCAGGGCCCATACGTCGGCGGCGTGGTGTCGAGAACGATGGTGATCGGGTGCACCGGCGGCCGCGTCGCTGCGGGATGGTGGTGGTGCAACAATTCGCCGGTCGCAAAGCGCAGGCCGAACAGCAGCTCGGGCAGCGCGAGCTGGGTGAGCAGAAGCGCCGTCGGCGGGCCGTGACGGGTGATACCCGCCGTGCCGGGGGTCCGGGCGGTCGACGCGCCGTTGTCGCGTGGATGTCTGGGATCAACCGAGGTCCGAGCGGCGGACAGCAAGGTGCTCCCGGTGGCGGTGAGCTCAGGCAAGTGGTCGGTGTGGTGGGCGAGCTGCAGCGGCAGGAGGGGATCGACCGTTGCCGCGTGCGGTCCGATGATCTGACAGAGCGTGACGGTCGCTGGGCTGATCGCGTCAGCTGAGGCGGCGAGGACGGCGACGTCGATCGGGGCCGGTACGGCGAGATGGGCGGTGCGCAACGCTGCGCCGAGAGCAGCGGCCTGGCGGCGAGGACCGCTGTCTTCGGGCGGGCGGTAACCGTCCAGTCCTGGCTGACCGGCGAACAGGAGCGCGGCGAATGCGGCCCTGGCAGGCGCGGGCCAGTGCAGCTCACGTAGCCGCCGAAAGCCGAGGTTGTCGACCAGCGCAGCTAGCCGCGGGTCGTGCAGCACCGGCACACCGGTCTTGGGAACCGGGCCGGTGAGGGTGATGAGATCCGAGATCGTGCCTAACGGGGCCCACATCCCGGCGGCGCCGAGAGTCACGACCTCTGAGGTGGCAATCGGGAGGCCGTCACCTGCCGCTCCGACCTCGTGTGACGTGGGCGTGGTGGAGGCCTCGAGGCGAGAGGGCGTGATGAGGGAGAGTTCGGCGACCCACAGGTGTGCCTGGTGGTCGTCGCTGGCGGTGGCCAGGACGAGTCGCCTGTGGTGGTCCCAGCCGAAACCGACCCCGTTGACGGGGGTGTCGTGGGTGAGGGTGTGTAGGCAGGTGCCGGTGTCGGGGTCCCAGATCCGGGCGGTGTGGTCGTGGCTGGCGGTGGCCAGCAGTGTTCGCCGGTCGGGCAGTTGGGTCCAGGCCACCGACCGGACGGGGCCGGTGTGGTCGGTGAGGGTGTGCAGGCAGGTGCCGGTGTCGGGGTCCCAGATCCGGGCGGTGTGGTCGTGGCTGGCGGTGGCCAGCAGCAGCCGCCCGTCCGGGCGATCGATCAGCGCCAGCCCCCACACCCGCTGAGTGTGGCCGGACAGGGAACGTTCGTGTCGCAGTGTCAGAGACTCCAGCGCAATAGCGGTGTCGATCTGCGCGGGTGCCGCATCGGTGCCGTCCCCCTCGTCCGTCGGGGACGGGGGTCGTCGGACGGTGCGGATGTGCCGTGCCGCCCAGTGCCTCAACGCTTCGGATTGCGTCATGGCGGCAGCGGCCTGGTCGCGGCCGGGTCGCAGGTCAGCCGCGCCCGCGGATGGGCATACACCGTGTAGGCCAACCAGGTCGCGTCGTCAGCTCCCCGGGCTGCCTGCCGGCCGGCGGTGGCCGCTTCCGACATCGTTCGGTCGGCGAGCAGGGCGTCGTAGAAGGCGACGGTGCGCTGCCGGCTGAGCCGACTGGCCTGGCAGGTGTTGAGGAACACCAGTGGCGCTGTCGTGCTGCGGAAGTTCTGCGCCTCGGCTGTGTCGGGCTGGTCGGCGGGCATCGGTCCTCCTCGGTCAGCGCGCGGTCGGGGGGTGGGTCGGCTGGTGGGCGGCGCGTTCGTAGAGGTGCGCGGCGCGGCGGAGCTCGCCGTTGCGCTCGCAGAGCTCGGCCGCGCGCACGAGGTCGTCGGCCAGTTCCGCGGCCAGTGCCTCGTTCTGCCACGTGCGGGGACGGTCCGGGGCGGGGCCGCGGACCCGCTCGGCGAGCCGGTCGCCCAGCCGCGCGACCGTCGAGCGCGGCTTCGCGGTACGGGCCGGGGTGGTCTGCGCGTCGACCTCGGCGAGGGCGCGACGGCCCTCGCGCGGCAGCTGGAGGTCCACCGGCGGCAGCGGCCCGGCCCACAGGGCCCAGACCGGTTCCCGGTGCGCCAGCGGGAATGCCTCGATCCTGTCCGGCTGCAGCACCAGCGCAGTGTCGGAGGTGGTCGGGAACAGCGCACGTCGGGCGGTCGGCGGCAGCAGCGGCTGGGTCCGGGTCCCCAGCGGCAGGAACAGCGGCCCCGGCCCGAGCCGGTAGAGCGGCTCGCCCACTGGAAGGCGTTCCAGCACCCCACCCGGTGCGAGCATCAGGTGCCGGTCGCGGCCGGTGGCGAGCATCGCAAGGTCGGCGAGTGGCCGGCCGGCGAGCAGCGCAGGTAGGCATGCCAGGTCGTCGTCGTCGAGCAGGACCGCCTCCACGACAGCGTCCGGGGTTCTGGCCCTGACCAGGCGTAGCGGGGCGGGCTCGGGTTCGCTCGTGGAGCGGGCGATCCTTGCCCACCCGTCGTCGAGTTCCGGCAGCCGGTGCCGGTCGGAGAGCCGGACGAACGCGGCGCCGTCGCGGAGATCGGTGAGCGGGGTGAGGCGCGCGCTACCGAACCCGACGTCGGCGAGCAGCCATGCCCCGGCGCCCGCCTCGCGAGCAGCGAGCGCCGCCAGCTGACCGTCGGGTAGGGGAGAGGCGACGTCGTGCTGCACCAGGAGGTGGTCCGAGACGCGCCGGCAGACCAGCACGCAGACGTCTCGGTCCAGCGCTGCGAGCAGGGCGGCGGGCAGCGGGCCCGACGGTGAGGCCAGCCGCAGCTCGAACATGCTGGGCGGATCCGCGTCGTCGTCGGCGAACAGCGGGTCGAGGCGCAGCAGCCGGGTGTGGATCGTCAGTTCTAGATCGAGCGCCCGTTGGGCGAGGGCGGTCACGCGGCGGGCCGGTGCGAGGACCGTGACGTGCTCGCCGATCGGCAGGGCGTGGGGATGCAGGCCCGCGGTCCGCACGACCTCCAGCACGTCGACGCCGACGATCTCGGGGGGATCCTGGGGTGGCGGCCCGGTGGGCGGTCCGTCGCCCCAGCCGCGGTCGGGGACGAGCCGGCCGTCGACCTCGACGTGGATCCGCCCACCCGCGGCGGCGATCAGTTCGCGGGCGATGGCCAGCGTCATCGAGGTGGCCACCCACCACGCGCCGGTCGCCGCGCAGTGCCCGCACTCGGCGTTCCCCAGGTCGGCGAGCCCTCCGGCGAACACCAGCGCGGCCGACGCGGTGCGGAACTCGCCCGCGACCGTCAGGACCGGCGGCGGTTCGGCGGTGGGCGCGGGTTCGGGTTTCGGGACACCGATCTCCTCGACCGACCCCGCCGGGGGTCGCGGCGGGGTCGACGGCGACGGGTCGGCGACCCCGCGACGGCGCGAGCGGCGCGGCATCGGCTCACCGCGCGATCTGTGCGGCGGGAGCGGGCAGGACGAGCTCGGCGTGCAGTGTCTCGCGCATCCAGGCGCGCCACCGGTCCTCGGCCCCGAGCCGGCCGCCGCGCACCGCGGCCGCGAAAATCAGGGCCACCTGGTCGGGGCGTCCCAGCGATTCCGCCACCGCGACCGCCCACGACTCCAGCTGCGGGTCGGGCACGGTTCGGGGGCGAGCGAGCTCCGCACATACCGCCGCAAGCGTGGCGAGCGCCGCCCTCGGTGACGTGCCCTCGGCGGCGTCGCAGCGGGCCAGCACGAGACGGCGGCGCAGTGCCGACCTGGACGGCGACGTGGCCGGCGCCGCCGCGAGCTGCGCCCGCGCCCCGGCAGGGTCGCCGACACCGTGGGCGAGCAGCCAGGCCGCGAGCTCGTGGTTGTCCGCGCGGGTATGGTCGAGCGCCGCGTCGCGGAAGCGCCCGATTCGTTCGTGCAGCTCGGCGGCGCGGCGGTGCGAGCCGGCCTCGCGGTAGCAGCGCGCCGCTTCGGACAGCACGCCGAGCCGCTGGTAACAGGCCGCGGCGCGGTTGAGCAGTGCGGGATCGGGCTCACTCACTGACGCGCCGGTCCTCTCGATCCACAGCGTCGGCGTCGGCGTCGGGCGTCGGACGTTCGGCGCGGATCGGCGCGCTGCCGGGCAGCATCTCCTCGATCAATGCGTCGCGCTCGACGACCCGGGCGACGTCGGCGGTGACGCGGTCGTGCCGCGCGTCGTGGTCGACGGCGCGCTCATCACCGCCGAGGTCCTCCACGACGAACGTCTCGACCTCGCCGGTGTCTGCGTTGTACCGGAACCGGACCTTGACACGCACCGTTGCCCTCTTCTCAGATCTGCAGCTCGAACTCGATGTCGACGACGCCGTCGGCCTCGGTGCAGCTGATCCCGGCGGCCCGCCGGGAACGGGCGAACGCCAGGATCGCGTCCCGGTAGGCCGAGGCCAGCGCCCGGTGGAAGGCGTTGCGACCCTGCACCCCGACCGTGGCCAGCCGCGTAGCGGCGTCGGCCCGCAGCTCCCGCTCCCGCGCCGCGGTCGCCTCGGTGAGCGCGGCCTCCGCCTGCTGCTCGGCCGCTCCGACCAGCGCTGCGCCCTCGCGCTCGTCCGCGGCGTCGCGGGCGGCACGGGCGCGCTCGCGCGTCGCGGTCTCGAGCGCGGCCTCCGCTCGCTCGCGCGCCTCGCGCCGGGCGTCCTCCTCGGTGGTCCCGCCCCAGTTGTCGTCGTAGTAGACCCCGACGCCCTCGGCCTCGACATCGCCGGTCAGCTCGCCGCTCACGGTGCGTGCGACATCGCCGGTCGCCTCCACGTCGGCGGTGGCGGTGGCGACGATCTCCAGCTCCCTCGCCGCCGGGTGGTAGATCACGTGGCCGCCGTCCACCCGGTGGACGAAGGTCTCGCCGACCCGCTCCCACTCCGGGTCGGCGCGCAGCACCGCGGCCAGCGCGGTCAGGGCCGGGCCGCCCACGCTCGACCCCAGCGGCTCGCGCACCCGCACCTCGCCGACGGCCTGCCCCGTACGGGTCACCTGGCGACGCACCTCGTGCTCCCAGGCCTGCGCGAGCTGACGGGTGGCCCGCACCCGCACCCGCCTCGGGTTACACATTGCCGAACCCGTCCATCGCGTCCTCCTCGAACCGCTCCGCGAACGCCAGTATCGCCTCGCGCTGGGTACGTCTGACCTCGGCGCGCAACGTCGTGGCGTTCGGATGGTCTCGCCGCAGCTCCTTGTCCAGGCGGTCCAGCAGCCTGATGAGCTCCCGATTCTCCTCCTTGCTCACGGCCCGGCCGCGGTTGCGCAGATCGGTCAGGTCGAGCTGGATCTCCGCAGGGTCGCGCAGCCTGCGGGTCTGGTCCGCCAGCGCGACCCCGTGCGAGCCGAGGACACGCCGCATCGCGGGCTCGTCGCGGCGGTCGGTCCACAGATGCACCAGCGGCGCGAGGTCCGCGAGCTCCGCGGTGGTCCGTCCGGCCAGCAGCGCGGTGGCCGCGAACGTCTTCTGTGCCTTCACCGCCCGCCGATCGGAGAACACCACACCCTGGCTGCGCAGCTCGCGGACGATCTCGGCGTAGGTGTCGCGCACCGCGGAGAGGTCGACGTCGGCGACCGCGCGTTGCAGCACGGCGAGGTCGGACAGGGCGAACCGCACCCGCGTCCGGTCGGCGGGCACTTGCCCGTTGTCGGTGGCGCCGATCGCGGCCCGCTCGGCGGTCCAACCGATGTCGAGTACGTCCTCGACGTCGTCGTCGGCCACGTAGTCGAGCTGGCAGCGCAGGAGGAACCGGTCGCTGAACGCTGCCAGCACCGGATCGTCGGGCACCTCGTTCGACGACCCGAGCAGCGTCACGAGGTTGCTCGGCTCGGGGACGCTGCCGTTGTAGAAGATGCGCTCGTTGATCAGCGTCAGCAACGCGTTGAGGATCGCGGAGCTGCCCTCGAAGACCTCGTCGAGGAACGCGAGGTGGGCCCGCGGCAGCATGCCCTCGGTGTTGACGCGGTAGACGCTGCGCTCCTGGAACAGCTTCACGTCGATGGGCCCGAAGAGCTCGGTGGGCTCGGTGAACCGGGTCAGCAGGTGGGTGAACGGCGTGGTGTCCAGCAGCCGGCCGAAGCTGGTCAGGAGAGCGGTCTTGGCCGTGCCGGGCGGGCCGACGAGCAACACATGCTCGCGGCACAACGCCGCCAGCCCGATCGCGGCGACGGCCTCGTCGCGCCCGACATACTCGGCCTTGAGCTGCTCCAGTCGGGTGGCGAACGTGTGGGCCAGTTGCCGCACCCGCGTCCCGGCCTCGATCTGCGGGGTCGTCATGGCTGCCCGTCGCTGCCGGTCGGCTGTGCTGAGTCGGTCGTGTCGATCTCGACGTCCACGGCGCCGCCGGTGTCGTCGTCGGCCAGGTCGGACCAGCCGCGGCGGTTCTCCGGCGCCGGTGGGCGGGTCGGGCCCTCACCGCGGAGGCGTTCCAGGTCCCGCTGCTGGTGCGCCTTGCGCAGCGCGCCGATGAGGGCGCCGAACTGGCGCGCGCCGGCCTGCTTCCGGCTCCCGACCAGCTCGTCGGCCCTGGCGTCGCGGAAGATCGAGCCGATCTCGTCGCCGTTCATGCCCTTCGTCGCCCTCGCGATCGTCCGCAGGAACGTGTCGCTCAGTGCGTAGTCGAAGTAGCAGGCGTGGTGACGAGCGATCTCGGCTCGCGCGTCGTCGTCGGGCAGGTCGATGCCGATCGCGCGGAACCGGCTGGGCCGCAGCAGGGCCTCGTCGATGAGGTCGAGCCGGTTCGTGGTGCCGATGATCAGCACCGGTACCTCGGCCCGGAAGCCGTCGAGCTCGGTGAGCAGCTGGGCGACGATCGCGTTGCCCGCTCGGCTGCCGCCGTCGTCACGGCCGCTGCGCTGGCCCGCGATCGAGTCGAACTCGTCGAACACCACGACCGCCGGCGCGTTGCGCCGAGCCTGGGCGAACAGGTCACGGACCTTGCGCTCGCTCTCCCCGACGTACTTGTCGGTGATCTCGGGACCCGACACGACGAGGATCGTTCCGCCCAGCTGTGTCGCGATCGCCTTCGCGAACAGCGTCTTCCCGGTGCCCGGCGGCCCGTGGAAGATGAAGCCCTTGGGCACGAGGTGCGGGCGGAGCCGGTCGGGGATGTCGGCGGCACCCTGGATGATCATGATTGCCTTTTCCAGCTCGGTCTTGACGTCGGCATAGCCGCCGATCTCGGCGAAGGACGTGGTGGGGATCTCGAACGAGTCGGTCGAGGTGTTGGCCTTGAACTCGCGCAGCTCGTGCAGCAGGTCGTCGAACGTCGGGGTGACCTCGCGCACGCGGTGGGTGTGGTGGGCGAACTGCATGGCATGCCGGAGCCGGATGGCGTTCATGCCGGCCACATGCTTGTAGAGGTCGACGGCGTCGAACCCGGAGAAGAGATCGGCCTCGTCCTGGGTGACCAGTGCTCGGCCGATCGGGATCCGGACGCCACCGGTCGCGACGATCTCGCGCGGCAGGATGTCGATGGACCGCCGCGCCGCGAACCGGTCGTTCAGCACGTCGGGCAGCTTCAGCGACGGATCGACGAACGCCAGCAGGACGCACCCGCTGCGCTCGTAGAGCACGTCGGTGAGCTCGCGGGCCTCGCCGGTGAGACCGGGGTCGGTTCCGCCGGCGAGCAGGTCGAGGTGCGGCACGACCACAACCTCACCGTCGGCGGCCTGCAGCACGGCCGTCTGCATCGCGGTCACGAGCTCGGAGCGGCGGCCGCCGCCTAACCCACCGAGGGCGGGGGCGTCGGTGCCCGGCGCGATCCGGACGGTCCGCATCGAGCGTCCCGACCGGCCGGCGATCTCGGCGGCCAGGTGCTCGACGAGCAGCTTCTCGCAGCTCACCAGCACCGACAACCCGCTGGCGAGGTAGGCGGCGGCCTGGTTGATCTCGACATCGTGGGCGAGGAGCACGGCCTCACGCTCGGTGAGACGTTCGGGATGGTCGAGCCCCGCGGGGCGATGGATGGGCTCGTCCGGCGCCTCGGCCGCGGATGCAGGCACAGCCGGAGCCTGGTCGGCCGTCGCGCCGGCGGCACGCAGGCCGGCCGCGGTCACCCCGGGCGGGAGGTAGAGCGCCGTGTCGGGGGCGGCCTCGACGACGTTGATGATCACCGACTCGACGGGCAGGTCGAGGTGTGCCTGCGTGAGCGGGGCGAGGCTGAACGCCGGGTGGGCGGCGAGCAGGTCGTGCAGCCGGTATCCGGGTTCGGCCAGCAGCAGCGCGTCGTTGAACGCCTGCTGATCGACGGGCACGAGCTCGAACGAGCGGCGGGCGGTGCTCATGCCGCCTCCGCGGGAGGAAGTGCGTCGGCGGTGCTCATGCCGCTCCCGCGATCGACAGTCGATGCCGGCCCTCGACGAGCCGCAGCGCCTCCTGATGCCCGTCCATCAGCGGGCGTTCCCGTATGAGGGCCGGATGGCTGCGGAGCAACCGCGACAACGGCAGCCAGAACCGCAGCGTCGCCATCGACACCGGGTCCGGGCCGCCGAACCCGCTGAAAGCCCGGCGTGCCGCCGCCACCGCGGCGTCCCACCAGGGTCCGTGGCGCAGGCGGGCGACGAGGTAGGTGTCGACGACGAAGACCGGATCCTCGACGGCCAGCCGGGTCAACAGTTCCGCGCGCCACGCCAGCACCTGTGGATCGATATCGAACTCGCTCAGCGCGGCCTGCAGGACATCCACGCCGTGCGGTCGCGTCAGCAGGCGGCGGGCCGTCGCCACCTCGGTGGCCGTGGCGCCGGAGGCGATCGCTGCGGCGGGTGGGCGATGCAGCAGCGCGGTGAGCGGTGAACAACGCAGCAGCGTCTCCGCCAGCGGCTCGGCAAGCTCGTCCGTGGCAGTGGTTGATTCCTGTGGTCGGGTCGGGAGCAGCGGGAACGCCTGCCCCACCACGGCGTGTCGGGCCAACGCGTCGGCCCAGCCCCCGGATCCGATCCGCGGCGGGCGGACGGCCTCGGCGAGCAGGACAGCCGGGCCCGGTTGCTCGCGCCCCCCGATCGCCGCCGCGAGCAGGATCGCGCCGGGTCCGACGGCCGACGGGTCGCCGAACGGCGGGTGCCCGGCGCCCGCGATCGCGCCCGCGCGGTGCACCAGCGCGGTGAGTGCCGCCACCGTCGCCCCCGTCGGCTGGGCGAGCGCCGCAGCCGAGCGCAGCGGGCCCGACGGGAGCGGGGCAGCGTCGGGCGCTGCGGCCCACTCCAGCACGCGCCGCGCCGTGGTGTCGGCGTTCATCCTTGCGCCAGCCAGTACGGCGCGGCGACCATGTCGCCGCCGTCGGCGCGGTACCAGCGCAGCACCCGCTCCGACGCGTCGATGTTGACCAGCCCGGCAACCTGCCACGGCGTCCGGAACGTGGTGGTGTGCAGCTCGACGTCGATCGACGAGAGCCCCAGCGCGTTCGTCGCCGGGAACAGGTGTGTGTGGTACCAGCCGACGAGCCGGTCACCGCGACCACCCCGGGCGAGCCGCTGCCCCATCCGCAGGAAGCTCTCGCCGGTGAACGTGAAGCCCAGCAGCGATGCGCCGGTGCGTTCGGCGGGCACCGCGTCCGTCACCGCCACGAGGTAGCAGCCCGGGTGGTCCGCGGCGCGGTGCACGCTCCCGGTGAGGAAGCCGCCCTCCTCGACCTCGCGGGAGAACCGCAGCGTGCGCGTCAACGCCCGATGGGTGCGCTGGTTGACCACCACGACGACCTCGTCGCCGGGCCGGACGCTGCCGTCCGGCACGCCGAGATCGGCCAGCGTCGCGAGCGGCGGCTCCGGCGCGGCGATCTCCTCGACGTGGAACCGGCGCACTCCGTCGGTCCGCAGCACGACGTCGATCTGCCCGTCGCCCTGCGGAGCCGGCCGCACCAGCGCCACGTGCTCCAGCCCGGGTGCCCGCACGCCGAATCCCCAGTGCGTCTCGTCGGGGTGGCTTGCGGTCAGCAGGCGACCGAGCGGCACGCCGACGAGCTCCCGCACCGCGTGCGGATGCTGGTAGATCAGCTGGCCGTCACGGGTCACCCGGACGTGCACATAGCCGTAGTCGGACCGCAGGTTGATCACCGACGGGGTGTCGAAGACCCGTGTCTCGTCGGCGACCGGGAGGAAGGAGAGCGTGAAGCGGGTCCCCTCCAGCGACTCGCCGATGACTGGTTCGAGGGCGTCGCGCAGCAGCGGGAACAGCGGGATCCGCCAAGCCGGGAGGTAGTCGTCGGTGCGGAAGACCTCGACCTCGACCGCGGTGCTCACGAGACCGGCTCGATGAGGTTCGGGTACTCCACGCGTCGCCGCGGTCCGGCCTTCTTGACCTGGCCGCCCATCTCCTTGATGCGTTCCTGGTTGTGCCACACCCATTCGGCGGCCCTCTTGTCGTAGAAGTCACCGGCAACGACAGGCTCGCCGTCTGCCCCGTACTGGCCGGTCTCACGGAAGATCCCGTAGCTGCGGAAGGCCGCCATGTCGATCACCATCTGGCACAGCTCGCCGAAGTCCCGGCCCGGCTGCCACTCGTCCGCCAGCATGCCCAGGCACACCTTCCCGGCCAGCTGGGGTGTGCGCAGCCCGTCGCCGTAGTTGGGCGCAACATTCGGGTGGAAGATCGGGGTCTCCCACCACAGCGCCGGCGCCTGCCGCGGGAACTCGGGGCCGAGCACCACGAGCACGACGTGGTCCTCGATCGGCACCGGATCGGCGCCCTCCCAGGGGCCGGGGCCGAGGCTGCGTTGGTGGAACCGCAGCTCGTAGTCGGTCGGCAGCTGGTTGGAGTTGGCCCGCACGTGGAAGCCAGGATGGCTGCGGGCGAACGCGCGCAGCTGGTTGCGGGCCCGTTCCAGCGCGGCCCGGTGCAGGTCGGGATGCACCGATCCGGCGTTGGTCTGGTAGCCGACGCGCAGGGTGTCGCCGTCGCGCACGCCCGCATCGTGGAGAGTGGAGTCGCCGTCGGCCCGTTGCGTGTCGCCTTTCTGGCCGACGTGGTCGACGGTGATGGGCACGCTGCTGCCGCCGGGCTGTCGATAATGGTCTTCCAGAATCTCGCCGGCCAGGTTGCCCACGGTCTGCTGGGCGGGTGCGTCGAGGACGCGGAACCGCCGGGTGTCCGGGCCTTCCACGACGAGATTCTGGTAAAGGTAGTCCGGCTCGCCGGGGGCGACGACAGTCCAGCCGAGGTCGGACCGGTCCAGCGCCTCCCGGACAGGGCCGGGTCGGTCCGCCGCGATGCGGTAGGAGACGGCGATGCCGGTGGCCCACACCTCGTGCGGTTCCAGGTCCAGCTCTTCCAAGGTTCGGATGGCGTGCTGTCGTTCCTCTTCGCTGTTCGCCCGGATGATCACGTGGCAGCTTGCGGTCTGGGCCGGGGCGTCGACCGCTGGCTCGGCCGGGGCGGGCTCGGCCGGATCAGGCACGGCCCGTGACTGGCCCGCAGGGACGAGCCCGTGTCGCTCGGCGAGCGGTCGCAGGACCGGATGGTCGCTGTACACCCGCAGGGCGGCGAGCAGGATCGTGCGGTAGGGCGCTGGCGGCAGGATCCCGTTCTCCAGATCGGTGAACACGTCGTTCCACGCGCGCGTCATGTTCAGGTCGAAGTTCGGCACGTTCCCCCGCGGAAATCTGATCATCAGCATCAGTTGCTCTGCGTCCTCGGGACGTCGAAAAGCAGCGGAGATTCCACTCATCAGCTCGAATCTGTCATCTTCCGACAGAGTGATGTCCCGAACCGGTCCGTCTTGGTCTTCCCGATCCGGTCGTGGAGCCTCAGCCGTCGACATCCGCCACCTCCTCCCATGCCTGTCCCGCCTTTCGGACCAGCCGACGCGTCATCTCGCACCAGCTCCGCTCAATACCACGAGGTTCGTCACGGTCCGGGCGCAGCTGCCGATCGCGCGACTCACCTGTTCTGCTGCGATCCACGCCGCGCTGGCGAGGTCCGGCACCTGGCTCAGCGTCTCATAGAGATTCTGTACGAAGGCTATGGCGCACTCGTCGTCGAGCTGCCCGCGGTGCGCTACGACGACGTCGGCGACGCCGCGGAACTGCTCCGCGATGGCGGCGCTGTCGCAGGAGTTCAGAACGAGGCCGTTCAGGCGCAGTCCTGCCCTCTCACGGTAGGTCGACAACAGCCCCACCAGGTCGTTCGCCTGCACCAGGACGGCCTCGCCGAGCGCGTCCTCGAAGACTAGGCAGCCCGATTCGCCGTGGGTGGACAGGTGCAGGATGCGCGGCCGGGTCGTGAGTACCTCCTGCAGGTCGAGCAGGTTGGTCGCGGTGCTGAGGGTGACCGTGATATTGCGGTACCTCGCCACCGTCTGAATCGCCCGCAGCTCGGCGCTGGCCCGCAGCAGCACCCGGTCGCTCGGACTGGCGGCGAAGACGTGCACGCCGACGGGTGGGTCGAGGGAAACGGATCCGCGCTTCTCCGGGTCGCTGGGAGCGTCGACGCGCAGGGTGTCGCCGCCGTGCACGCTGGCGTTATGCAGGGTGGAGTCGCCGTCTGCCGACTGGGCGACTGGATCAGCCACAGCCCGCGGTCGGCCCGCAGGGGCGAGCCCATATCGCTTGGCGAGCGGCCGCAGAACCGGATGGTCGCTGTACACCCGCAGGGCGGCGAGCAGGATCGTGCGGTAGGGCGCAGGCGGCAGGATTCCGTTCTCCAGATCGGTGAATACTTCGTTCCACGCACGCGTCATGTTCAGGTTGAAGTTCGGCATCCTCATCGCCGGAAACCCGATCATCATCAGCAGCCGCTCTGCGTTCTCGGGACGTCGAAAAGCAGCGGAGATTCCACTCATCAGCTCAAATCTGTCATCCCCCGTCAGGAGGATGTCGCGCGGAGGCGTCGCCATGTCACACCCCCGTCCCTGTCCTGGACGGTGAGGATCTCCTCCGGCGCGACTCCCAGATCGCGCAGGCGCAGCGCGGGGTCGGCGTCGAACAGTCGCTCGGTGAACCGCGTGCGCACCAGGGAGAAGCACCGCGGGCACCGAATGATCTCGTCCACTACCGCTGGGGAAAGCTCGCGTGAGCCGCAGCCGACGCAGTGGCGGGGCAGCGGGAACCGGGTCCACGCCGTCGGCTCCGATCCGGGCGGCAGCGCGGCGGCCAGCTCGGCGACGGTGCCGGTGTCATCGACGTCGATCGGCTCGGCGACCGGCAACTGCCGATGGTGCGGGCACTGCGGATCACGGGCCACGACGACCGGCCCGACCCGCCCGTCGAGCCCGTCGATCCGCACCAGCCGGAACGGCGGCGGCGTGCCCAGCAGGATGCGCAGCGCGGCCAGCGTCATCCACGACGCCACGAGCGAGGTCGCGACGATCGACGCCGCGGCCGGCCCCGCGGGCGGGTCCGCGCAGCTCCACGGTAGATCGGACACCCCGCGCTCGTGGGCGCTGAGCGCGCAGGCGAAGCACGGATCGGCCGCGTCCAGGCGCAGCCGCACCTCCCCGGTCCAGGCCCCGGTGCCGCCGTCGACGAGCCTGGACCCGGCCAGCGCGCAGCGGCCGAGCAACCCCATCCGCGCATGGACGCTGTCGAGGCAGCCGAGCACCACGTCGGCGTCGACCAGCTCACCGAGTCCGATCCCGCTGGTGAGGTCGGTGCAGCGGGCGTCGATCGCGGTGTCTGGGGCGAGACGGACGAGGGCGTCGGCTGCGGCGTGCGGCTTGGGTCGCCCGACGTCCTCGACGCCGAACAGGACTGTTCTGCTCAGGTTGGTCACCGCGACCGTGTCGGGATCGGACAGCACGAGACGTCCGACACCGGCGAGCGCGAGGTTCTTGGCCACCTCGTTGCCCAACGCGCCGACGCCCGCGACGACGGCGGTGGCTGCGCCCAGCCGCTGCGGGTCCCACCCATCGATGAGCCGGGCCCGCGCGAACCGGTCGGCGCCCTGGTCGATCGTTCCCGTCACCGGGTACGCCTGATGTCGATGACGACCGCGACCTGGCGATCGGGTGTCACCGGCGCGTGGCTGACCGGGCAGAGCGTGACTACTCCCGTCGGACACCACTCCTCCCAACAGGGCAGCCCGGCCGCCGGGTCGCGGTGGATCGCCTGACCGCAACGCTGCTGATCGTCGCGGTCGCCGCCGGGCCGGCACGGGCAGATGACCACGATCTCGCCCGCCCGGAACGTGTCGCCGCACTGGATGCAGCGGGGCTTGCGCGCCGGCCCCGGACGGGCGACCTGCCAGTCGTCGTCGGTGAGCTCGACCGGGTCAACGCCGGGTGCCGGAGGCCAGGCCGCAAGCAGCCCCGTGGAGAACTCCCGCTGCTCGGCCTCGTCGGACGCGGCGCGCCGTTCGGTTGCGCAGCCCAGCGCCGGGTCGAGATGGCGGACACCCCACTCGTCGCGGACGACCCGGTCGCCGACGCGGAAGGTCTGTCCGCAGGTCGTGCAGGGGTCGTTGTTCGCCCAGGGCGACGACGTGCGGGTCACGGCCTCGCGCACCTCGGCGGATCCGTCGGACTGTGATTGCGGGTCGATGCCCTCGGCGACGGCGGCCCAGAACTCGGCCTTGTCGTCGGTTCCTCCGGTTGCGGGTTCCGTCAGCCGCATAGCATCTGCTCGATCTGGTCGGGGCCGAGAGCCGCGAGTACCGCTTCCAGGGTAACGGGGCGCAGGGCGTCGCCCAGCACCTCGACCCCGGAGTCGGTGACGGCGATCCGCACCCGGACGAGCTTTCCCTCCGGCTGGGTGACGTACTCCTCGGGGTCGATCAGGTCGGGCAGCGACTCGACGTAGGAGTACTCAGGCTCGTTCATCGCGCCCATCCTTCCAGCGTCCCGGCACCGGTTCGGCACACTGTGGGCATCGGCCGTCGGCGAGCACCTGCTCCAGTGTCTCCCATATCCCGCGCTCGACAAGCACCGTTCGACAGCGAGGGCACCGGGTGTTACGGCCGGCCGGCCCGAGCGCCCGCTCGACGTAGACGTGGCGCAGCCCGGCGCGATGGCCGATCTCTCGGGCCGCCGCCAGGCTGTCGGGGGAGCTGGGGTCGGCGTCGCTCATCCGGTGGACGGGGCTGAACCGGAGCAGGTGCCACGGCAGGTCCGGGTCGATCCCGGCGAGGCGCCGCGCGATCGCGTCGAGATCGGCCGGATCGGCCGACGTGCCGGGGATCAGGGGAGTGCTCACCTCGACCCATACCCCGGCCGCCCGGAACCGCTCGATCGCGTCGAGAACCGGCGCGAGCGGTGCCCCGGTCAGCTCGCGGTGCGCACGCTCCGTCGCCGCCTTGACGTCGACGTTCACGGCGGCGAGCACCGGGGCGACGAGGTCGACGGCTGCCGCGGTGAGGAAGCCGTTGGTCTTCCAGAGGAGTGGTACACCCGCCGGTGCTGCATGATCGGCCAGCGCGAGCGTCAACTCGGGAGCGAGACCCGGCTCGGTGTAGGAGATGCCGAGGGCCGCGTCCTGCTCGGCTGCCGCAGCCACGAGCTCGTTCGGACGCGCCGGTTCTCCGATCCAGCCGGGCGCGCCAGGGCGGCCGAACTGGGAAAGCCGATGGTTGATGCAGTAACCGCACCGGAACGTGCAGCCGGGGGAGGCGATCGTCAGCACCCGGCTGCCCGGGCGGACGTGGTAGAACGGCTTGCGCTCGATCGCGTCCAGGTGCGCGACGGCGACGGACACGGTGGCCGTCTGCAACTCGCCGCCGGCGTTGCGACGGACGTGGCACAACCCGGTCTGGCCCGGCTGCATCGTGCAGGCGTGCGGGCAGAGGTCGCAGGCGATGCGGCCGCCGCCGACGTCGTGGCCCAGGACGGCCGGTTGCCAGACGGGAGCGGTCACGAGGTGCCCCTGAGGCAGACCAGGTTCGTGGCCACCTGCGGACACGCGTCCTTGCAGTGGGTCGCCGCAACCTGCGCCGCGGCGGCGAGATCGGGAACCGTCCGGAGCGTGCTGTACAACTCGCTCGTGAACACCGCCGCGCACCCGTCATCCAGCGGGCCGTTGTGCGCGATCACCACGTCAGCGACGGGCCGAAACTCGGCCGCGATCTCGGCGCTGTCGCACGAGTTGAGCACGATGCCCGACAGTCGAACCCCAACGGCGCCGCGGTAGGCGGCCAGCAGCTCGACGACCCGACCGACCGGGACCGCGTCCGCCTCCCCGTGGATGTCCTCGAACACCAGTCGTCCCCGCTCACCGTGACCGGATATGTGCAGGATGTCAGGTCGTGGGGGGTCCAGGACGGCACGCAGGTCGAGCAGGCCCGCGTCCGAACTGTCAGTGACATCGATATGGCCGGGCGCGGCCGCCGCCCGGATCGCCTTTAGATCGCCGCGCAACCGGTCGCGGTCGCGCGGGCTGGCCCGCATCACGTGCACCCGTCGGGCATCCGCAGGACCGGGACCGGATCGGGATGACAGGATGGCCTCCAGCTGCTGGGACGGTGCGAAGAGACGGGGTGATGTGCCCTCGTGATTCCGGTTCAGTTGGCCGTTGGTAGTCGACGGGGGCCAGCGGAGGTGCTTGTCGTCGCTGTCCATCCCTCGATACGTCTCGTCGAGAACGAATAGATGCGCCGCGTCGACGGCAGTTGGGAACGACGGTGCTATCGACACCATCTTGTAGAGCCGCGAGGTGAACCGGATGCTCAGCTCGTCGTCGACGTGCTTGTCATGCGTGACGATGCAGTCGGCGACGCGTCGGAACAACTTACGAAGGTGCTCGCCGTCGCCGCCCCCGAACACGAGGAGCTCGATGCGCACGCCGTGATCGGTGAGACATCGGTCGAGACAATCCCGCAGGCGTTCCGCCGCAACGATCCCGTCGTCGAACCGGATCTGATCGTCGTCGTACCGCCCGTTGACGTGCAGGATCTGGGGAGCGAGCGTCCGCAGCCTCTCGGGGTCGAGACTCGCGGCCGAGCAGACGTCAAGGCTGATGCAGCCGAGCTCCTCCGCATCGCGGATCTTCGCCAGCTCGCGGGAACTCCAGGACTGGGCGGCAGTGCCGGTTGGGATCAAGCCGTCGTCCGCGCCGACGGCGAGCACGCGTGGTTGGGACGACGTGGTACGGTCTGCCGCTCGGTAGGCGACGGTGAGCTCGACAAGTTCGGTCTCCAGGGGGTAGATCCGGGCAATCCCGACGAGCAACTCGGCGTAGGGCGTGTCGTCGGATCCGGACTGGTCGAAGTCAGCGAACGTCTCCTGCCAGGCCACGATCGGCTTGCCGTCGAAGATCGGCCGGTTGCGCAGCGGATAACGGACGAGCTCGAGCAGCGTGTCGGCGCGGGTGTTGTTGGGGAACAGCGCGGCGAGCAGCTCAACCAGACGCTTCCGGTCCTGGACCGACAGCATGATGTCGCCCATGGGGCCCTTACCCCGCCGGCCGTTCAGAACTCCGCGCGGAACGTCAGCGGCCAGGGCAGGTCGGCGTGTTCCGGGCGGAGGAAGGTGTGGTGCAGCGTGGACCCGGTGACCCTGCCCTTGACGGTCGCGTCGACCTGCCACGGCGCGCGCACGACGAGGTTGAGCCGTTGCGATCCGCGCAGCGGCATCGTCCGCGTCCGCCTGAACCTCCACCTCGGGTCGGCGCGCATCGAGTTCTCCGCGATCAGGTAGGGCTCGTCGGTGGTGTGCTCGCGCTCGCGGCTGATCGAGCCGATCTCGGCCTCAACCTCGGTTTCGGCCAGGCTCAGCTTGAGCGTGGGGGCAAACGTCAAAGTCGTCTTGACGGTGGACGGGTCCACGACCGACTCCGGCTTCATCGACCATGCCGTCGGCGGGGCTGCTCCGTTCGCCGTGAGCACCAGCTCCACCGTGGCCCGCTCCAGACGCGGCCTCTCCGGCTCTGCTGCGAACGTGATCGACAGGTGCACGAGGTGATAGGCGAACCGGCTGGCCTCCTGCTCGACGAAGATGCGTAGACCATCGTCGTCGCGGACGTAGGCGGGCGTGATCGGCACGCATTGAGGTCCGCCCAGCCGGATCCGACCCTCGAGGAACGACACGGGAGCAGCGTCGCCGTCGCCGCGCACGACGGAGTCAGGCGTGAAGTCGAGAGGACGTTCCTCGAGCTCCGGGAGATCGATCTGAGTCATTGATCAGCAGCGTCCCATCGAGAGGTGGTCCCTTGACGTCGTCGCGCCGGAGCGTAGCCGCGTTACCCCCAACGTGGCCCGCGCACCGTGGGACAGTCGTTGACAGGTTGGGTGCGGCAGTGCCCGTCCCGGCCGCTGACTGCGGGTGAGCTGACCCTGTCGGTGCGCTACGTGCCTGGTGAAAGGGCCGTCTACATGACCGCGAGACCCCGTGTAGATAGTGCTGGTGTCCGAGGGGGGACTTGAACCCCCACGCCCGTTGAAGGGCACTAGCACCTCAAGCTAGCGCGTCTGCCATTCCGCCACTCGGACCTGCTGCGCGGCCTCGCGGGCCTGCCGACGACGAGCGTAGCCGACCCACTCCGGGCGCAGGCGACGGGACCGCCGGTGGTAGGAAGATCCGCATGACTCGCCCCATCGCAGCCGAGGACGAGGTCGTCGAGCTGGCCTCCGAGCTCATCCGGATCGACACCACCAACACCGGCGACCCCGCGACCGTGACCGGTGAGCGAGAGGCCGCCGAGTACGTCGCGGCCAAGCTCACCGAGGTCGGCTACGAGATCGAGATGGTCGAGTCCGGCGCGCCGCGGCGCGACAACGTGGTCTGCCGGCTGCTGGGCGCCGACCCGTCGCGGGGCGCGCTGCTCGTGCACGGGCACCTCGACGTCGTTCCGGCCGACCCGACGGAGTGGTCGGTGCACCCGTTCTCCGGCGCCGTGCAGGACGGCTACGTGTGGGGTCGCGGCGCGGTCGACATGAAGGACATGGTCGCGATGACGATCGCCGTCGCGCGCCGGTTCAAGCGTGACGGGGTGGTGCCGCCGCGCGACATCGTGTTCGCGTTCCTCGCCGACGAGGAGGCGGGCGGCACGTACGGTGCGCAGTGGCTCGTCAAGCACCGCCCGGACCTCTTCGCGGGCTGCACCGAGGCCGTCGGGGAGGTCGGCGGGTTCTCCCTCACCCTGGCCGAGGACCGGCGGGTCTACCTCATCGAGTCGGCCGAGAAGGGGATCGCCTGGCTGCGGCTGCGGGCGCGCGGCAAACCCGGGCACGGCTCGTTCCTGCACGACGACAACGCCGTGACCAAGGTCGCCGAGGCCGTCGCGCGGCTGGGTAACCACACGTTCCCGCTGGTGCTCACCGACACCGTCCGCGCGTTCCTGGAGCAGATGTCCGCGCTGACGGGCCTGGAGTTCCCGGAGGACGATCTCGAGGGGTCGCTGGCCAAGCTGGGGTCGCTGGCGCGGATCGTCGGCGCCACGGTCCGCGACACCGCCAATCCCACGATGCTCAAGGCCGGGTACAAGGCCAACGTCATCCCGTCCACCGCGGAGGCCGTGGTCGACTGCCGGATGCTGCCCGGGCGCGAGGAGGCGTTCCTGCGCGAGGTCGACGAGCTGCTCGGCCCGGACGTCAGCCGCGAGTGGGTGACGAACCTCCCGCCGGTGGAGACCCCGTTCGAGGGCCCGCTGGTGGACGCGATGGCCGCCGCGCTGCGCACCGAGGACCCGGACGCCACGACGATCCCCTACATGCTCTCCGGCGGCACCGACGCCAAGCACTTCGTCGACCTAGGGATGCGCTGCTACGGCTTCGCGCCGCTGCGGCTGCCACCGGACCTGGACTTCGCGTCGCTGTTCCACGGCATCGACGAGCGGGTCCCCGTCGACGCGCTGCGGTTCGGCACCCGGGTCCTCGACACGTTCCTGCGCAACGTCTGAGATGGCGCACCTTTCTGCAGGGCAGGGTAGGTTACGTTGGGTGTCGCTCGACGGTGGTTCGTCAGTGTCACCGAGTACTGCGGCGAGGGAGTCGGACTCCGTGTGCGGATGATGCCCGCAGCGAGTCCGGGCGGTTTTCCGGGCCCGCGGTGGGCTGTCTGCATCTGCTGCACCCACACTTCAAGGTGAAGCCTGACGGCGCCGCGCCGAGCGTGCGGCCTCCGGCCGGTTCCGGCGCGATCCTCGGCACGTGCCTCGGCTGGCTCGGATAGTCAGCTTCTGAGACGATCTTGTCTTGACAGGCCGATGCTCGGTGGGCACACTCAATCTCATGCCTCCGGGAACAGCCAAATCGGAAGCGGTCCGTCAACGGAACGGCAGCACTTGGGGTTTAGCTTCTCGGGCGACTCTAGTGATGGTTGTGACTCTTGCGAGTTTCGCAACATTCCCGCTCGGTTTCGCGTCGGCGATGGTTAGCTACGGCGCTAGCGCTTGCTTCGACGGAACTGCCGGTCCCCAAGATAGGGTATCCAGCGCGAACGGGCCCGACTTCTTCAGTAATGTGGAACTCTTCTGTGGCGATGAGACGAAAGGGGTTATTCACATCGACAAGGAGCATCCGATCGCCGAGGATGGATCTAATGATGAAAATTGGGCCGCCTGCGCGGCGTTCCCTAACTAGCCCATGAATACACTGACCCTTTCGCTTACCGTGTCGGGCGGTTGGTGTGCGCTGTTTTTAAGCGATCCCACCGCGGAGGTTCGAATCCAAACTCATTGGCTCAACGATGGATTTGCTGATTTGTCTGCCGCCGTGCTTGACCTGCTATCCGGCCGTCCATCTGTATCGGTGCGGTGGCCCCTAGAGGTCTCCGGAGGTCACTTCCTCGACTTTGCTCTCGATTCTCGGGGGGGGGAGTAAGTGTTGCCATCAGCGAGTTCAAGTACGGCATAGGCGCGGATACCGTTGAGACGATCTGGAGCGCAGAGCGGGGAAAGCTCGTTTTCTCTTGTCATATCGCCTTGTCGGATTTTGTATCTGAGTACCTTGGGAACCTCCGCCGCATTCGCGTCTTGAATGTCGACGTCGGGGGCCAAATCGAGCAATGGCGCCACTTGTTTCCTCAATCCGCGTACGAACAGATTGAAGCGTGCGCCGCTAGGCGTTTCGGATTCAAGCCGGCCACGATTTCAGAGATTACCGGCGAAGGTCCGGGTCCGCATCATTGCTAACGGGTCGCCGACGTCGTTCGTCAGGCT
>Ga0136634_10000251_pt1 | contig 26290 bp, 28 predicted proteins | sample AntDrymUQ8332106_2_FD_104654 | JGI IMG/M metagenome (GOLD analysis project Ga0136634, IMG submission 104654) | Polar desert sand microbial communities from Dry Valleys, Antarctica - metaG UQ833 (21.06) | ecosystem: Environmental > Terrestrial > Soil > Desert | place: Antarctica: Dry Valley... | reverse complement strand
TAGTCCCGCGCCACCGAACGAAGTGGTGGCGCAGTGTGGCTGCGTTGCCGAAGCCGACGAGCTGAGAGATGCGCTCCACCGACTCGTCGCTCTCCTCCAGCAGGTGCTGCGCGCGCAGCACCCGCTGCCCGGTGAGCCAATGGTGGGGCGTGGTGCCTGTCTCGGCACGGAATCGTCTGGCGAAGGTTCGCGGCGACAGATGCACCCGCGCCGCCAACTCGTCGACCGTGAGCTCGACGTCGAGGTGCTCCCCGAGCCAGGCCAGCAGGTCCCGCAGCGTTGCCCCCTCCATCGCCGGCAGCGGCAGGTCGATGTACTGCGCCTGGCCACCGTCACGATGCGGCGGCACCACCATGCGCCGCGCGATCGTGTTCGCGACTGCGCTGCCCTGATGGGTACGGACGATGTGCAGGCACAGGTCGATGCCCGCGGCCGTGCCGGCACTCGTGAAGACGCGATCGTCCTCGACGTAGAGCACGTCTGGCTCGACCCGCGCTGACGGGAACCTGCGGCGCAGCTCCTCGGTGTACTTCCAGTGCGTGGTGCACCGCCGGTTGTCCAGCAGCCCGGCGGCGCCGAGCGCGAACGTGCCGGAGCACACGCTCATCACCATCGCTCCGCGCGCGTGCGCGGCCTGCAGCGCCTCGATGACATCCGTTGGGACGGGGCTGCTGACGGCTGCGCCCCACGCCGGGATGGCGACCAGGTCGGCGCTGGCCAGCCGCTCGAGGCCGTGGCGCAGCACGAGGTCGAAACCCGGCGCGGCGACCCGGCCGGGTGTGCGCCCGCACACCGCGAAGTCGTACCCGGGCAGACCGTCAGCCGTGCGGTCGGTCCCGAAGACCTCGCACAGAACGCCCAGCTCGAATGGCGCGATGGGCTCGAGCGCGAGGACCGCGATGTTCACAAGACCCTGTGTCGGCATGGGATGATTATGGCAGGAAGTCGTGGTACTCCGTCAATCCTGCCACTCGTCACGGCGCGAGAAACGCACGATCGTAGGGGCAAGAGATCACACCGCTCGGTCCGAACGCCGCTCAGCGCGAGGTGCAGCCGCCAGACCGACATCACCAAAGGAACTCGCCATGATCGTCGTCCTCGGACTCCTCCTCTTCCTCCTCGTGCTCAACGTCGCCGCCCTGACCGGTTGGGCGCCGTCGACCCGCGACGGTCGTGACTGGCAGCCGGCCGGCGCCGCGGGCGCTTGCACCCGGCCGGTCCAGGTTTCCTCGCGCCGTTCATCCGGTCACCAGGCAAGCCGTTAAGCGCGCGCGCCCGCTCACCCGGGTGCGGCATGCTGGCAGGCACGCGATGCGTTGCACCGATCTGCCCGACGGACCGGTTCCCAGCGGCGCAGCGCGCGCCCCGGTCGGACAACTGAGGAGGCAGACGTGCCCCGTGCAATCTGGAACGGCATGACGATCGCCGAGAGCGACGACACGGTCGTCGTCGAAGGCAACCACTACTTCCCGCGCTCGTCACTGAACGACGAGGTCGTGCGCGAGTCGTCGACGACGTCGATCTGCCCGTGGAAGGGCACCGCGTCCTACTACTCGCTCGAGAGCGACGGCAAGGAGAGCAAGGACGTGGTCTGGTACTACCCCGAGCCCTCGAGTGCCGCCGAGCACGTACGGGACCGGGTGGCGTTCTGGAAGGACGTCGCGGTCGAGGTCTAGCGGCGAGGTGTCGCTGGATGCTGCCGGGACATCAGCCGGATCGCCAGACCGCGCGGCGCTGACCGTACGGGCGGCCGAGCCGTCCGAATGGTCGGCCATCGGCGAGCTCAGTGTCGACGGATATGTCGCGGGGGGCCTGATCCCAGCCGGCCACCCGTACAGCGCGAGCCTGCGCGACACCGCGCACCGGGCTCGTCGGGCGATCGTGCTGGTGGCGGTCGATGCCGACGGGACGCTGCTCGGGTCGGTGACCTTCTGCCGACCCCCGAGCCCGCTCGCCGAGCTCGCGCGTCCCGGCGAGTCGGAGTTCCGGATGCTCGCTGTGGCGCCCGTGCATCATGGCCGCGGGGCGGGTGAGGCGCTTGTACGTTCCTGCATCGATCGCGCCCGGGACGTCGGTGACAGCGCGGTCGTGCTCTCCACGCTGGATGTGACGGCCGCCGCCCGGCGGCTGTATCTGCGGCTCGGCTTCGAGCGGACCCCCGAACGCGACTGGCAGCCCACCCCCGACATCTGGCTCCGCGCCTACCGGCTCGAGCTGTTCGGACGGTGCCCTAGCGACGCCTGAATCCGAGCGGGCGTCGGCTCACGTCGCCGCACACCGTGGGAGCGAGTGACGGCAGGAGCTAGTCGAGTGTGGCGAGGATGTCGCCGGTCTGTACGACGTCGCCGACGACGACCTTGACGGCGCTCACGCGGCCGCCGCGCTCGGTGAGCACCGGGATCTCCATCTTCATCGACTCCAGCAGGAACAGCGGCGCACCCGGCGCAACGGTATCTCCTGCCTGCACGAGAACCTGCAGCACGTTGGCGACCATCTCCGCCTCGACGATCTCGGCCACCCGCACTCCTCACACCGTTTCGCTGTTCCGTTCTTGCTGTCCCGTTTTCGCCACCTGCTCGCTGCGGCCCGCCGGCCCGTCGACCGCCTGCATCAAACCACGCGCCGACCCTGACCCGGTCGGATGGAACGGTGGGCGCGCCTGTCATTGCCGGTTCGTCGCGACGAGGTTGAGAGACTGTCGTCCGTGACCTTGGTTGTGCTTGCGGCTGTCGCGGCGACACTGCTGGGCTTCGCATTTCGCGGCAGCCTGGCGCGTTTCGGACGGCCGAAACTACAGCGCCGCGGCCTGCTGGCCTTCGCCGCCCTCGCCCAGGTGACCGCCCCGCTCGCCAAGCACCCCGGGGTGTACGCGGGCTGGCTCGCAGGTGGCGTGCTCGCACTGGTCGTGTTCGCGCGGGTCAACCGTGGCCGGCCAGGGTTGCTGCTGGCGGCAGCGGGCCTGCTGGCGAACGTCGTCGTGATCGTCGTGAACTGGAGCATGCCGGTCGACCTCGAAGCCGCCGACCGCGCCCGTGTTCCCGCGAGCAGGCTCGACCTGTCCGACGACGCGCTTCGCAGCGCCGTCGATGACGGCACAGTGCTGCCGTGGCTAGGTCAATCCATCCCGCTCGCGCTGCCGCTGTGGCCCGACGTGGCCAGCCCGGGCGACGTCCTCACGGCCGCCGGGACGGCCGTGTTCCTCTTCACCGGCCTGACCGGTCGCGGGCGCCCCGCGCCGCCGTCCACTGTCCGAGGCGGGAAGCGTGCGCGCGGGCGCCGGCGCGTCGCCGACACAGCAGCGGGCTCCCCCACCGTCGCACCGACAGCGGAGTCGGCCACCGTCCCCGTGGCGACGGTGTTCGAGTCACCGAGGTCTGCCGCGGCCGCGAGCTCCGGCGACAACGAGGCTGGTGCCCTGGACCCCCAGGAGACATTGCGGACGCGCACGGTCCCCATCGAGGCGGTCGGCGAGCCGCGTACGGTCGAGCCTCTCGCCCGAGCGGCCCACCCTCTTTCATCGGAGCTTGTCGAGATGGAGACGACCGTCGAGCTCGTGCCCCTCGGGGATGTGGCTGTCGAGTCGGCACCGCGCTCCGCCGACGCCGCGGCGACCGATCAAACCGACGCCGTCGCGGCTGCCGTGACAGACGCCGGCGGCCCTGCCTCGGCCGACCCCCAGCCGGCTCTGGCCGAGGCCGGCGCAGTGACGACTGCACTCGGCGGGGCAAGCCCGCCCAACGTCACCGAACACGCCGGCGCGGGACGTACGACCACCCGTCCGCCTGGGCGGGGCGCGAAACGTTCGCCCGCGCCGAGCGACGCGCGCGCGAGCCGCAGGTCTCGCCGCGTAGCCGGTCGCCCGGGGCCGGTTGTGAGCGGATCGCATGTCGCGGCCGACGCCCTCAGCGTGCCGACGCTGGAGACGGAGGCGGACGCGGCGCGCACCGCGCGGAAGGAAGATCGCAAGCGGACCAAGCGGCAGGCGCGTCAGCAGCGCAAGTCGGTGGAGCGCGCGGCCAGCACCCAGGTGGGGCCGGACCAACCCACGAGCGGCAGCAGCAGCGCGGCGGGCACTCAGGTCGAGTCGGGCCAGCTCACGAGCGACAGCGGGAGCGCGGTCCAGCAGTCTGCCCCGAGCCGGCAGTCTGCCTCGGCTGACGCGATGCCGGCGGCCGAGGACGGACCGCCCAGGGCGTGGCAGATCTAGTTCGTCCGGTCGTGGAGCGCGTGCTACAGCTCGAGGTCGGAACGGACCTCGACCGAGACCTGGTGCAACCGGATCATCACGCGGCTGCGCAGGCCTGCCGGCACTGGCTCGCCGCAGCATGACCGGCGGACAAGACGCTTGACTTCCTCCTCCAGCCCGTACTCCCGGAGACACGGGGTGCAGTCCGCGATGTGTTGCCGCGCCTCGGCTGCGTCCACCTCGCCGATCTCGCCGTCGAGGTAGAGGAAGACCCGTTGCAGCGCGTACGAGCAGTCGACGTAATGCATGCGCTCGGTCATGCGGCGTTGCCATTCCGCGGCCCGCCGCCAGCCGGCGCGAGACCTCGGCCCGCTGCATAGTCCTCGAGCAGATCGCGGAGCTGACGACGGCCGCGATGCAACCGGGACATCACGGTGCCGATCGGAGTTCCCATGATCTCGGCGATCTCCTTGTACGCGAACCCCTCGACGTCGGCAAGGTAGACAGCGATGCGGAAGTCCTCGGGAATGCTTTGCAGCGCCTCTTTGACGTCCGAGTCGGGCAGGTGATCGAGCGCCTCGGTCTCGGCGGAGCGAAGGCCTGTCGACTGGTGCGACTCGGCGCGGGCGAGCTGCCAGTCCTCGACTTCCTCATTGGCTGACAGCTTGGGCTGACGCTGTTGCTTGCGGTAGGTGTTGATGAAGGTGTTGGTCAGGATGCGGTAGAGCCACGCCTTGAGGTTGGTGCCCGGGCGGAACTGATGGAACGACCCGTACGCCTTGGCGAAAGTCTCCTGCACGAGGTCTTCCGCGTCGGAAGGATTGCGCGTCATCCGCAGTGCGGCGCCGTACAACGGGTCGAGGAACGGAAGAGCGTCACGCTCGAAGCGCTGCGTCCGCTCGGCCACAGACTCGTCCGTGAGCTGAAGAGCAAGCTCCCGCTGGCGGAGCGCGTCTCTCGTGATCGGGTCCGCGTCGGAGCCGAGCTCCTGCGGACGAGGGGTCTCTTCGACCTGCTCGCTGACGGTGTCCACCCCCTGACTGATGCGGCGTGCCACCGGACTGTGCCCCTGACTGGGCCCCTGACTGGGCCCCGGACTGAGCGATCTGTTGAGCGCCCGATCGGGCAGTGGCCGCGTACTCGACCTTACCCGCCGTTGCCGACCGTCGCCCCTTCGTCGTGGCGTCGCCGGCGCCGAGTCGCCCGTGGCGGGCCGATCGAGCAGGGCAAGCATTGCGAGTCCTCTCGCGGGGGACGGGTCGGGATGTTTCAGACAGGTCAACGCGCTCTCGACGAGCCCCCATTCCCGCCGGTCCCGATCCCGGGCGGCGACCAGATCGCAACCGAGCCCGCGGTCATCGCGGCGCGACCACTTCTTCCACCCAACGGTGCACGGCGTCGACGACCAACTGAAGGGAGTCCCGCTGGGTGACCCCGGCCCGAGCAGGGACGGCGAGCCCATGGTCTGCACTCCGTACGACGTGCAGACGGGTGCCCGGCGGGAACTCCGCCGGACCGCCGAACGGGTCCCGCTCGCCCTGGACGACAAGCACAGGCTTGGCCACCGACGTGAGCTCGGAAAGCCTGCTCTTGTCCGGCCGTCCCGGCGGATGCAAGGGGAACGACAGCGCAAGGACGCCGAGCGCCCCGAGCTCGTCGGCCGTACGGCACGCGACCCGCGCGCCGGCGCTGCGCCCTCCGAGCAGGAGGGGACCGGCGAACCAGAGCGGCTCGAGCCTCCGGGCTTCCGCCAGCGCCGCCAACCAGCCGACGTCCAACCGGGGCGGTGGGGGCGCAACCCGGCCGCCCCGCACCCGCCACGGCTGCTCGACCCGGAGCACCGACACCCGCCGCGGCGGCAGTCCGGCTGCGAGGGCAACGAGGTCGCGAGCGGTCGTCCCGCCGCCCGCGCCGTGGCCGAGCACCAACGTCGCTATCGGATCGTCGGCAAGGTCCGCGAGGATTCGCGCGTCGCCGAGGGGCGTGGGCACCTGACGGGATTGCGTCACCCCCGACCCCTTGTTCGCACCCGTTACCGCGGTCACGACAGCTAGAACAGCCTGCTGGTGTCGCCCCGCTCAGCCGCGGGAACCGCCACAGACGCCGACTCCGGACCGGCCGCAGCTGACTCTGCCGGCGCGAGCGGCTCGACGAGGTAGGCGCCTTCGTTGGCGACGTTCCCGACATCGGTCGAGACGGGGTACGCCTCCAGGCGACCGGGTGCAGCCGGGACCAGCAGCGGGAGCAGCTCGCCGGGGTCGGACCGGCTGGGATCGAGCCAAGCGTCGTACTGCTCCGGCTCGAGCAGCATCGGCATCCGGTCGTGGAGGTAGCCCACGTCATCCTCGGCCGTCGTGGTCAGGACTGTCGACGTCCACAGCCACGCCGCCGGGTCGTCACGGTCACGGGTGTCGTCACGCCACAGCTCGTACAACCCGGCCATTGCCAGCACGCTGCCGTCGCGCGGGCGGATGAAGAACGGCTGCTTCTTGCGAGCGGCCTTCTTGGGACGTGGACGGCGGGACTCCCCGGCATCGCTCGCAACAGCGTTCGAGTTCGATGCCGCGACTCCTTGGGCGTTCGCGGCGTCGTACCACTCGTAGTAACCGTCGGCGGGCAGGATGCAGCGCCGTGAAGCGAGCGCCTTCTTGAATGCAGGCTTCTGGGCGACGCTCTCCAGCCGGGCGTTGATGAGGCGGCTGCCGATCGAGGGGTCCTTGGCCCAGGACGGCACGAGGCCCCAGCGCACGACGCGGAGCTGGCGTCGCGCTGGAGCGTCCGGCTCACCCCGCGGCGGCCGCTCCAGCACCGCCCACACGTCCTTGGTCGGCGCCACGTTGTAGTCCGGCTCGAGGTCGCCGACGACGTCGTGGATGTCGAAGTCGTGGACGAGGTCCGACGCGTAGCGGCTGGTCGCGTACCTCCCGCACATGCCCACACCCTCGCATGCGTCGGGCGGCGCATCCCGGCAACCAGTGGGATTGCAATGGGTTTGGGCAGGGCGGTCGAAGCCGTCAGCGGGCCAGGGGTGGAACCGGAGGCGGGATTGGGGCAATGATTGCCGCATGACCCTTGTGCGCCGCGTCGCCCACCCCCTGCTCGCCTCGATGTTCGTGCTTCGAGGCGTCGATGTCCTCCGCAACCCGAGCCCGTACGCGCTCAAGGCGCAGAAGGTCACGCCGTGGGTGCAGCGCGTCGCGCCACAGCTGCCGGACGACGCGGAGACGCTGGTACGCATCAACGGTGCGGCGCAGCTCGCCGGCGGCCTCCTCCTCGCGACCGGGCGGGTGCCGCGCGTCAGCGCCACGGTGCTCGCCACGTCGCTGGTGCCGACCACCCTGGCGCAGCACCGGTTCTGGGAGGAGACCGAGCCCGAAGCGAAAAGCAACCAGCGCCGGCACTTCGTCAAGAATGTGGCGATCCTCGGCGGCCTCCTGCTCGCAACGGTCGACACCGAAGGCCAGCCCGGCCTTGCCTGGCGTACGCGTCACGCCGGTGGCGAGCTGCAGTCCTCCGGCCGGCGCTTCGTGTCCCGCGCTCGGCGCGAGGCGAAGACCGCGGCCCGTGAGGCCAAGCACGAGGCGAAGCTGCTCAAGGCGCAGCTAGCCTGACGCCGGCTCCACTCGTACGGCTGGACCGTGCTCATCGGACCTGCGGACTACCCTCGACGGTGATGACGACCGCGCTCTGGCCCGCTCCGACGGCAACCGCTCCGGTGGACGCTGTCGTGCACATTCCAGGCTCGAAGTCCCACACCAACCGCGCCCTCGTCCTCGCCGCTCTCGCCGTCGCGCCGACGCGGCTGGTCCGCCCGCTGCTGGCCCGGGACAGCGAGCTGATGCGTGCAGCCGTGGAGTCGTTGGGCGCACGGGTTGCCGCCGACGGCGAGGACTGGGTTGTCACGCCGACCGTCTTGACTGGGCCGACCGTCTTGACTGGGCCGGCCGACGTCGACTGCGGGCTGGCCGGGACGGTGATGCGCTTCGTCCCGCCGATGGCCGGCCTGGCGCACGGCCCGGTGGGTTTCGACGGAGACGTCCACGCTCGGGCGCGTCCGATGAACGCCCTGCTCAACGCGCTGCGCACGCTGGGTGTCTCGGTCGACGGGGATCGGCTGCCGTTCGTGATCCGCGCCACCGGAGCCGTACGCGGCGGCGCCGTGACCCTCGACGCCTCCGCGTCCTCGCAGTACGTGTCGGGCCTGCTGCTGTCAGGCGCGAGGTACGACGAGGGCGTGACGGTCCATCACGACGGCAAGCCGATGCCGTCGTTGCCGCATGTCGCGATGACGGTCGGGATGCTGCGCGCGCGGGGGGTCGCGGTCGACGACTCGGACCCCGACACGTGGCGGGTGCAACCGGGGCAGATCAGCGGGGGGGAGCAGGTCATCGAGCCCGACCTGTCCAACGCAGCGCCGTTCCTGGCGGCGGCCCTGGTCACCGGAGGGCGGGTCGTGGTCCCGGAATGGCCCGCCGCCACTGTCCAGCCGGGTGACAGGCTGCGGGAGATCCTGACCGCGATGGGCGCGACCGTGACGTTCGACGACGCGGGACTCGTGGTCCAGGGCACCGGCGTCGTTCACGGCATCGATCTCGACCTGCATGACGTCGGCGAGCTGACCCCGGTGCTCGCCGCGCTCGCCGCCCTTGCCGACGGTCCGTCGCACCTGCGCGGCGTTGCCCATTTGCGCGGTCACGAGACCGACCGCCTGGCCGCGCTCGCCAGCGAGCTGACCGGGCTCGGTGCGTGGGTCGAGGAGACGGCGGACGGTCTGCACATCCGACCGCGGCCGATGCACGGCGGGGTGTTCCACACGTACGAAGACCACCGTCTCGCCACCGCGGCAGCCGTGGTCGGCCTCGCGGTGCCCGGCATCGAGGTGGAGAACATCGGCACCGTGGGCAAGACGCTGCCGCAGTTCGTTGCCATGTGGCGACCTCTGCTCGCCGGAACACGGGTGCCCGCGTGAGCCCCAGGGGGTCACGCGACCTTGACGAGGACGATGTCCGCGTACGCCCCGGCCGGGGGACGCGGCCGCGGACGCGGACGCGGCCGAGCCACGACGACGCGGTGCCAGGGGTCGTGGTCGCGGTGGACCGAGGGCGCTACACCAGCGTCGTCGAGGACGACGGCGTCGAGCGGCTCGTCGTCGCAATGAAGGCCCGAGAGCTCGGGCGCAAGGGCGTCGCCGTCGGGGACCGGGTGGCGATCGTCGGCGACGTGACCGGCGGCCCCGACGCGTTGGCGCGGATCGTACGCATCGAGCCGCGACGGTCGGTCCTTCGCCGCACCGCGGACGACACCGACCCGGTGGAGCGCGTCATCGTCGCGAACGCCGACCAGCTCGCGATCGTCACCTCGGTGACCAACCCGCCGCCGCGGCCGCGGCTGGTGGACCGGTGCCTCGTCGCGGCGTACGAGGCGGGTCTGGACCCGCTGCTCGTCATCACGAAGACCGACCTCGAGCCGCCTGATCGCCTGCTCGACGCCTACCGGCCGCTGCACGTCAGGTCGGTGAGCACCCGTCGCGGGGACGACCTCGGCGCGGTCCGCGCGGCCCTCGCCGAGCGCGTCACCGTCTTCGTCGGCCACTCCGGCGTGGGCAAGTCGACACTCGTCAACGCGCTCGTGCCCGACGCCCGCCGCTCGGTCGGCGTCGTCAACACCGTCACCGGCCGCGGTCGCCACACGTCGACGTCTGCGGTCGCACTGCGGCTGCCCGGCGGCGGCTGGGTCGTCGACACCCCCGGCCTGCGCAGCTTCGGGCTCGCGCACGTCGGCACGCGGGACCTGCTGCGGGCGTTCGGCGACCTCGCGGCCGTCGCGGAGTCGTGCCCGCGTGGCTGCACGCACGCCGCCGATTCCCCGGACTGCGCGCTGGACGAGGCCGCCGCCGGGCGGGTCGAGGTCGTACGCCTCGAGTCGTTCCGCCGGCTGCTGGACGCGTTGACCGGCGAGGACGGCTGACCCACCGCGCGACCGAAGCGTCGACCCTCGGCTGCGGGCGGACGCTAGCCGGTAGGGTTCCAGACCGCCTCCGAGCCGGCGTGACCCGCTCGTACGATCTGCACGATCGCGACACCGGACACGACCACCGCGCCGATCGACACGGCGAGGACGAGGCCGCGGGCGGCGTCCCGCCGATCGAGCAGGACGACCGCGACGGCGAGCACCGTCTGCACCAGCAGGATGATCGGCACGGTCATCGCAATGGATTCGTGCGCCTCGATCTTCTCGAGCAACACGCCGGACGCGCCGAGGGACTCCTCGAGCGCACCGCCGGCGATAGCGGCGGCGATGGCGGACACCGTCGCGGCGATCGTGCCCTGCGCGACCAGCGGCGCGTACGCCCGGCGCCAGCGCGGCACCAGGACGACGACGATCAACCCGAGCGCGCTCAACGGGCCGAGGACCACGACGGCGTGCACGATCAATGGGTGGGCGGGGATGCCGAAGATCGTCTCGGGGATCACGTTTGGCGCTCCTAAGGGGCGGGCCGGGCTGCTCGCGTGGTCCCCTCACCACGTCAGGACAGGCTGTTGCGGTTCAACTCCGGGCGGACTTCAAGGCTTACGACAACCGGGTCGTACGGTCGACGCCGGCCGCTGCACTCGCGGCGAGCGGGTCGAGCGCCTGGACCAGATCGGACCACAGATCGTCGACATCCTCCAGGCCTACCGACAGCCGAAGCAACGACTCCGGGACATGAACACTTTCGGTCGGCCACCGCCGCCGCCGCTCGAGCAGCGACTCGACCCCGCCGAGGCTGGTGGCGTTGACCCAGAGGCGTACGGCGCCGACGACGGCGTCGGCTTCGTGGGCGCCGCCGGCGACCTCGATCGAGCACATCGTTCCGAACCCGGGATAGCGGACCCGCTCGACGGCCGGGTGGTCCCCCAGGCGGCGCGCGAGCTCGGCGGCGGTGGCCTGGGAGCGGTCGAGGCGTACATCCAATGTGCGAATCCCCCGCAACGCCAGGAAGATCTCCATCGGCCCGGGGACCGCGCCGTGCAGCCGCCGGTGCATATCCAGTCGGGTCGCGATCTGCTCGTCGGCCGCGACCGCGGCGCCGAGCACGACGTCGGAGTGGCCGCTGAGCAGCTTCGTGACGCTGTGCACGACGACGTCCGCGCCCAGCTCCAGCGGCCGCTGGAGCAGCGGCGTCGCGAACGTGTTGTCGACGACGGTCCACGCGCCGACGCTGCGGGCGGCCCGTGCGGCGGCAGCGAGGTCGGCCACCTCGAGGAGCGGGTTCGTCGGCGACTCCAGCCACACCATGTCCGCGCCCTCGGCGGCTTGGGCCACCGCGGCCGCGTCCGTCACATCGACCTGCCGCAATGTCGCGCGGCCCGCCGCGGCACGCTCGCGCAGCTGGTCGAGGACGCCGAGATACGCCGTGTCGGGCGCGACCACCGTGGCGCCCTCGGGCAGCAGCGAGAGAACCGCGCTGGAGGCGGCGAGTCCGGACGCGAACGCCACCGCCCGACCGCCCTCGAGCTGGCCGATCACATCCTCGAACGCAGACCAGGACGGGTTGCCGTACCTCCCGTAGCCGACCTCGCCGCCGGCGTGATAGGTGGACGCGAAGGTCACGGGTGCGTTGGTCGGCGCGTCCGGCTCGCGCTCGGGTCGACCCGCGCTGATGAGGCGCGTCGTCAGGGCCAGGTCCGTACGCGCTCGGTCGGTCATCGCGACATCCTCTCGCTGTCTTCACGCGCTCGCGCGGCCGCCGCCCGCGCACCCGTACCGCACCGGCTCCGGCTCCCGCTCCGGCTCGCACTTGACCACGTATCGGTGGCTGAGTGTGGTCCTCCGTGGCGTCCACACCGCGTACGAGCGCACTCCGCCACCGATACGTGGTCAACGCCGACTGAGAGCAGCGCGAGCGCGATCGGGCTACCTGTCGAGTGCGCCGCGGTCAGCCCGGGTCTGTGCCCCGCCACGGCCCGGACGGTCAGCCTGGGTCTGTGCCCCCGCCACGGCCCGGGACGGTCAGACGTCGACGCTGCCGCCGATGCGCCAGTAGACGCCGTGGTCACGGCTGAGGAACTGCTCGTCGACGAGGTAGCGCCGAAGCATCGCGTAATCCGGGTGGAAGCCCCGCAGGACGGCGTTGACGTCCGTCTCGGGATAGCGCACGCCAGGCTCGAACGCGCGCGCGATGTGGTCGAGCACGATGAGGCGCTTGCTGCGTTTCGCCGGCATCGTCTGCAACCGCCCGCCGACGAAGAATGCGCGGAAGATGGCGGCGACGGTGGCATCCGAGTTGTCCGCCGGGGTGACGGCCGGTGTTCTCGGCTCGGCTCCGGTGTACTGCGCATCGCCGGCATCGGCCTCGGTCACGCCTCCGATCTCATCACATTCCGCCAGGCGCGCACATTGCTCCCGGCCATCGCATGTCGCCGACCCGTTACAGCCCGCGGTGCCGTGACTTGCGCGGAGCGGTGATGCCCCGTCGTGCCAGCGCACCTTGCGGGCCGGCACAACGCGGCGGCGAGCACATCTGCGTACGCGACAGCGCGCGTGGTCCGCGGGAGCGGCACGGGCCGGCGATAGCGTGCAACGCATGGCGCTAGCGACCCCGGACTTCGGCGACGACGTACGGTTCGCGCACGTCCTCGCCGACTCGGCCGACTCGATCTCCCTGAGCCGGTTCCGCGCACTGGACCTTCGCGTCGAGACGAAGCCCGACCTCACACCGGTGACCGACGCCGACCGGGCCGTCGAGGAGAGCATTCGTACGGCCCTCGGCCGCTCCCGTCCGCGGGACGCGGTCCTCGGCGAGGAGTTCGGCGCGGCGGGTCAGGGGCCTCGTCGGTGGGTCGTCGACCCGATCGACGGCACCAAGAACTACGTACGCGGCGTCCCGGTCTGGGCCACGTTGATCGGCCTGATGGTGGAGGACGAGGTGGTGGCAGGCGTCGTCTCCGCGCCCGCGCTCGACCGGCGCTGGTGGGCGGCCAAGGGCCAGGGCGCATGGACCGGCCGCAGCCTCTCCCGGGCCACGCGCTGCGCCGTCTCTGACGTGTCACAGCTTGACGATGCGTCACTGTCCTACTCCGACCTCGACGAGTGGGAGCGCGCCGGGCGGCTCGAGCCGTTCTTCGCGCTGATGCGATCGTGCTGGCGCAGCCGCGGCTACGGGGACTTCTGGTCGTACGCGCTGGTCGCGGAAGGCTCGGTCGACGTCGCGTGTGAGCCGAGTCTGGCGCTGCACGACATGGCCGCGCTCTCGGTGATCGTCACCGAGGCGGGCGGGCGCTTCAGCTCCGTTGATGGTGTGGCGGGAGTGGGTGGCGGCAACGCTCTCGCCACCAATGGTCACCTGCACGACGAGGTGGTGCGTCGACTCTCCCCGTGATCACAGCCGTGCGACCCAGTCGTGCGACACAGACCGACGACACACACGTACGCCATGTGGGTGACACGTTCGAGTGCGACACGGGTGTGAGGACGCATCGGTGGGGCTACTGTCGAAAAAACAGGGGTTGCACGCCCAGGAGGACGCGGCCCGGCAATGGGGAGGAATCAATGCGAGTCGCCGACATCCTGCACAGCAAGGGCGCTGACGTCGTGACCATCCGGCCTGAAGCGACCGTACGTGAGCTGCTCGCGGTGCTCGCCGAGCACAACATCGGCGCTCTTGTCGTCACCCGGGACGGCGTGACGGTCGACGGCATTGTGTCCGAGCGTGATGTGGTCCGGTGCGTCAACGCGCACGCGGACGGCTTCGAGCACAGCGTTTCGACGATCATGACCGCGGACGTCGCCAGCAGCGAGCCCGGCGAGTCGGTCGACCACCTGATGCGCGTCATGACCGATCGCCGCATCCGCCACATCCCGGTGGTGGTCAACGGCAAGCTGCGCGGGATCGTCAGCATCGGCGACGTCGTCAAGTCCCGCATCGGTGAGCTCGAACTCGAGCGCGAGCAGCTGTCGAGCTACATCTCCGGCTCGCGCTGAACCTGACGCCTGCTTGTATGCAAGTACGCCCTGTTGTCAGGGCGCTGTCACTGTGTCAGTGCAATGCCCCCAGTGTGTGATGACTCTGCACAATCGCCCGACTTGCGGGCGGCGGAGTTAGGGGCGTTTCGACAATGGTGACCGGACGCGAGCTGGAGCTGCGACGAGCTCGGACCGCGGTGACGCGCGGGCGCGGTGTAGCGATCGTGGGTGCCGCCGGCGTGGGCAAGACCGCGCTCGCATCGGCACTCGTCGAGGCCCTCGACCGCGAGCACTGCTCGACTGTCCGCATCTCCGGCACTGAGGCCAGCAGGCCGATCCCGTACGGCGCGCTGGCTGAGCTGATCACCGGCGAGCATGAGCCGGTGGAGCCGGCCCTCGTGTTCGGCCGGATCGTGCGGGAGATCGCCCGCCGCGCCGGGCGGCGTACGCCCGTCGTCTTCGTGGACGACGCGCACCTGCTCGACGGGCCGTCGGCGGCGGCGCTGCTCGCGCTCGTCATCGGCCGGCACGCGCGGGTGATCGTGACCGTCCGCGGGGACGAGCCGGCACCGGACGCCATCACGTCGCTGCACAAGGACCACGGTCTCGAGCGACTCGACCTCGCGCCGTTCGGGCGGGCGTGCACGGCTGCGGTGGTCGAGGCGATGCTCGATGGTGAGGTCGCGGCGTCCACGATCGACCTCCTGCACCAGTGGACCGGCGGCAACGCGCTGTTCCTGTGCGAGCTCGTCCGGGCCGGTCGCAGCGAGGGCCACCTCGTGGTCGAGGCGGGCCTGTGGTGGTGGCAGGCGCCGCTGTCGGTGCCGCCCGCGCTGGCCGAGCTGCTCGACCGCCGCATCGACGGGTTGACGTCCGAGGAACGCGACGCCGTGGCCGCCGTGGCACTGGGTGAGCCCCTGTCCCTCGAGGTGCTCGAGGCTGCGTCGAGCCCGGCGATCGCCGCTCATCTCGAGGATCTCGAGCTGATTCGTGTCGACGAGGCCGGCGACCGTCTGCTGGTGCGGCTCGACCACCCGTTGCTGCGCGCCGCGGTCCAGCGGCAGTCGCCATCGCGCCGGCGACGCGTGGCCGCTCGCCTCCTCGCCGCTGCGCAGATCGCCCCCGGCCGTGTGGACGCGGTGTCGCGCGCTATCTGGCAGCTCGAGGCGCGCGGTGAGGTCGATGTCGAGCTGCTCCTCGGTGCGGCGGAGACGATCCTGCACACCGACCCGGAGCTCGCCGCGCGCCTGGCCCGCCGGTCGCTGGAGAAGTCGGGCAGCGTACGGGCCGCAGCCGCGCTCGCCGACGCCCTGGTCGAGTCCGGGGACAGCGACGCGGCCCGTGCGGTCCTCGAGCGCGCCCGGGACGAGGCGTTGACCCCGGAAGACTCCCTGACTGCAGCCGTCGCGCTGGCTGCCCACCGCGCCTGGGCGGAGCGGTCGCCGGAGGAGGCGCACGTCGAGCTGGCGACGCTGCGGGCTGTCGTGCCGGCGGGTCCGGGCCGGGACGAGCTCGACAGCGTGGACGCGCTGGTGCTGCTGTTCGCCGCGCGCACGGCCGAGGCACTCGAGATCGCCGACCGCCTGACCGCGAGCGGCGTGACCTCGCAGGCGTCGATGCGGGGGCTCCTGGTCCGGGCCGCGGGCCTCACCATCGTCGGCCGAACCGAGGACGCGCTCGCCGCCGCCGAGGCGGTCGTCCGCGCTCCACAGGCAGCGCTCGCGGGCCTGCCGTACGCCCGAGGCATGGGTCTCGCGGCGCTCGCGCTCGCACAGCTGTGGCGCACGCCGCTCGGTGCCGTGCCGTCGACCGACCCGGCGCGCGGCCGCTGGCCCACGGGACTGGGCGCCGACACCCTCGGCACCGAGCCGACCGCGTGGCCGCTGTTCGACGGCTATGTGCGTCGGGTGATGGGCGACCGCGAGGGCGCGATCAGCCGGTTGCGCGAGGCGCTCGTCCAGCAGTCAGGCGGCGAGGGCTTGTTCCGGTCGGAGGCAGCCGCATGGCTGGCGCTCTCACTTGCTGAGTCCGGCCGCCCCGAGGAGGCGGAGGCGGTGCTGGCGACCCAGGCGCCGGACGCAGTCGCGATCGTGCCCGGCCTGCTGCCGTGGGCGCGGGCCGGTGTGGCGGTCGCGCGCGGTCATCGCTCCGCGGCCCGCCACCATCTGGACGAAGCCATCACCGCCGCCCGGCGTGCTGGCTGCAACCTGGTGGAGCTGGGCTACCTGACGTACTCCCCCGACCTCCAGCGCGCCGGCCGGCCGATGGACCTGGCGCGCCTGCGCAAGCTGCTCCCCCAGGTGGATGCGCCGCGACTGGTCGCGAGCGCCGAGGCATTCCTGGCGCTGTTCACCAGCGACGGGCCGCAGCTGCTCGAGCACGCGGGACGCCTGGAGTCGTACGGTCTGCGACTCGCCGCCCTGGAGCTCGCCGAAGCGGCCCGCGAGGCCTTGCGCCCGCAGCCCCGCCTTCGCGCCGAAGCGACCCTGCTCGCCGGCAGCCTCCGCAAGGAGCTCGGGGTCGCGCTCAACGACCCGGCCCGACCCTGCGACCTCACCCCGCGCGAGGCGGAGGTCATGGCCCTGGCCGCCGGCGGCATGAGCGACCGCGACATCGCGGGTGACCTGGTGCTCTCGGTGCGTACGGTCGAGACGCACCTGGCTCGCGTCTACCGAAAACTTGGGATCACGTCGCGTCAGGACCTCGCCCAGCTGGCGACCATCGGCCTCGCCCGCATCGCCTGACGCCCCGCCGACGGGCCAGTGCGAGAAGGTGCACAGCAGGCGTGATGCAGGTGGTTCGGCCACGCAAGCACGATGAGAATGTTGACGTCCAACAGCACTGCGGCCGTGTGCGAATTCACTGCATGGGCGCATCACGCCGGACGCGCTTCGTGCTGTGGACGGGCCCGGTGTGTCTACGGCAGTGCGATGCGCCCGATCGAGTCGCCGTAGCCCTCGCAGAACCAGATCGCTCCGTCCGGGCCGGCGGTGATGCCGAAGGGGTAGGGCAGCGTCGGATAGGTCTCCCCGACCACTCCGTCGAGCGTCATCGTCCCGACCTGCGCGATGTCGTTCTGGGTGAACCAGAGGTTGCCGTCCGGCCCGGCGGTGATCCCGGCCATGCCCGACTCGCCCGGCACCGGGAACTCTGTGATCTTGCCCTTTCCGCCGATGCGGCCGATGTTGTGGCCGGCCAGCTCGGTGAACCACATCGCGTTGTCCGGGCCTAACGTGATGTCCCAGGGCAGCGCACCAGCGGTCGGGACCTCGAAGAGCTTGAGCGTCTCGAATGCGTTCGGCTTCTTCGCCCTGATCTTGCCGATGAAGTTGCTGATCTCCTCGGTGAACCAGATGTGGCCCTTTTCGTCGGCCGCGATACCGGTCGGGAAGGTGCTGCCGCTCAGCGGATATTCGGTGATCGTCCCGTCGACGGTGATGCGCCCGAGTTGGCCGACGTTCTCCTCGGTGAACCACAGCGCGCCGTCACCGCCGAGCGCGATGTCCCACGGTTGCGCGTCCGGGGTCGGCAGGTCGTACTCCGCGAGCACCTCCCCCGACGTGTTCATGACGCCGATCCGGTTCGCGAGGCGCTCGGTGAACCACAGGTTGCCGTCCGGCCCGACGGTGATCCCGTACGGCGTGCTGCCCGCGGTGTCGAGCTCGAACCGCTTCAACGTGCCGTCGGGCTTGATGCGGCCGATCGCATTGCCGTCGGACTGGGTGAACCACAGGTTGCCGTCCGGACCGGTCACGATCGAGTACGGCCGGTTGGCGCTGCCCTCGAGGTCGTAGTGCGTCACGTCGTCGGCCGCGTGGGCGGCCGGGCCGACGAACGCTGTGACGAGTGCGGCGATGGCGACGGTGAAGGATCGACGGCGACGACGAATCATGGTGCCCCCTGAGCCGACGGACGGCCTTGACACTACTCCCGAAAAGGGGCCAATTTCATGATCAAGTGACAGAACCGTCGACGGCTGCGGGGGCCGGCCCCCGGTGCGACCGTGTCGCACAACCGAGGGCCGCAGGCCGTCAGCCCCGAGGCCGGAAAGCCGCCGCGTACGCGCGGGCGAAGTCCGCGACCGTACGGGGCTCGGCGCCGGTCAGGACCCGCACGACGTCGGTCGTGTTCGCCGCCACCCCCCGGCGCAACTCTCCGAAGACGTTCACGATCTGGTCGGCCACCCACTCCGGCAGGCCGGCCTGGATCATGCCCTCGCGGGCCGCGGCGTCCGGGACGTCGACGAACCGCACGGGCTGCCCGAGCGCCTCGGAGATCTGCGCCGCGGCCTGGTCGTACGTCACCGACTCACCGCCGGTGATGGTGTACGTACGTCCCTCGTGCCCATCCTCGGGTGAGCACGACCGCTGCGACGGCGGCGACGTCGCGTGGGTCGATCATCGCGATCTTGGCGTCGGCCGCTGGCGCGAAGAGCCGACCCATCGCCCTGATCGTCTCTGCGCCGGCAAGGAGGTTGGTGGCGTACGTGCTGGGGCGGAGGACGACCGACGGGACGCCGGAGTCGCGCAGGTGCTGCTCGATCCGGGCGTGGGCGTCCCAGAACGCCACCGACGAGCCGAGCTGGGCACCTTTCGCCCCGAGCTTCACGAGGTGCCGTGTGCCCATGTCAGCGGCGACGTCGATGCGAAACACCACAGCTCCGGCTGGTAAGAGGCCCTCGGGTTCTCATGCCTGCCCGGCCCGGCGCCGGAAGCAAGGTCGCGTGTGTGTGCGACACACCGATCGACCTACACACCAACGCCCTTCGTCTCGCCGCAATCCCTCGGTTCCATGATCATGAGAATCTGGCGTGGCTATAGCACCCGCAGATCCTCATGATCATGGTCGAGAGCGGGTCAGGGACTCACCCAACCTCCGATTCACGGCTTGGTGAAGGTGGCGGTGGCGGTCTTCGCGGCGCTCATGGTGACGGTGCAGGCGCCGGTGCCCGTGCACGCGCCGGTCCAGCCGGTGAACGTGGAGCCGGTCGCGGGAGTGGCGGTGAGGGTCACGGTCGTGCCGCTGGTGTAGGTCTCGGTGCAGTCGGTGCCGCAGTTGATCCCCGCCGGGGCGCTCGTGACCTTGCCCCGCCCGTTGCCCGCCTTGGTCGCGGTCAGCGTGTACGAGCTGGCCGCGGTGGTGAACGTGGCCGTGACCGACTTGGCCGCGCTCATCGTCACGACGCAGGTGCCGGTGCCGGTGCACGCGCCGGACCAGCCGGTGAACGTCGAGCCGGCGTTGGGGGTGGCGGTGAGGGTCACTGAGGTGCCGCTGGTGTACGTCTCGGTGCAGTCGGTGCCGCAGTTGATCCCGGCCGGTGCGCTCGTCACCTTGCCCTTACCGGCCCTGGTGACAGTCAGCGCGTACGACGACGCCGCAGTCGTGAACGTGGCCGTGGCCGACTTGGCCGCGTCCATCGTGACGGTGCAGATGCCGGTGCCCGTGCACGCACCGGTCCAGCCGGTGAACGTCGAGCCCGCGTTGGGAGTTGCGGTCAACGTGACCGACGTGCCGCTGGTGTAGGTCTCGGTGCAGTCCGCGCCGCAGTTGATCCCCGCGGGCGCGCTGGTGACCTTGCCCTTGCCCTTCTTGGTCACCGTGAGCGCCGCCGTCGCAGGCGGTTCGCCGCCGAGCGGTTGCCAGCTGGGTCCGCCACCAGATCCGACCTGTACGGGCGTGCCGGCGGTCCTCGCACCGGCCGCAGCGACCGGCGTCGCGGGTGCGTCGATGACCCAGATCTCGGGGTTGTAGTAGTTGCGCTGGTACAAGATCTGCAGCCCGTCGGGCGAGAACTCCGGGTCGAACTCGACCTCGGTGTCGACGGTGGCCTGCACCACGCCGGAGCCGTCTCCCTGCATGACATAAACATCCGTCTGCACACCCAGCGGGTCCTGCGCTGCGCGGTTGCTCACCCACGTGATGCGTGTCCCGTCGGGTGACCAGGACGGATCCAGATCCGTGACGTACGTGCCTGCCGCGCTCGTGAGGTTCGTGGCACCGGTCCCGTCGACGCCGATCGTCCAGATGTCTGTCGTGTATGAGTCCCAGTACTGGTTGTAGACGAGCTTCGTGCCGTCGGGGGACCAGTCGGGGTGCGACGAGCTCATGAAGTCGGCGCCGTCGGTCACGCGGGTCTCGGCGTACGTCGCCTCGGTCGCGTCGACCAGAACGATGAACACCTCCGGCTGCCCGACGCCGGCGCGGTAACCGGTGAACGCGATCTGCGTCGCATCGGGGGACCAGGTGGGCTCGAAACTGGAGTCGTAGTCGATGTAGCCGCCCTCGTACTCGATCCCGAACGTGAACGTCACCTGACGCACGTCGCTGCCGTCGGCGGCCATCGTGAAGATGTCGTAGTTGCCGTCGCGGTTGCTCGAGAACGCGATTCGGGTGCCGTCCGGTGACCACGCCGCCTGAATGTCCCCCACCGCCTCGGTGTTGGTCACGTTCACCTCGAGCGTGCCGTCGAGCTCGGACGTGAAGATGTCCGACGCCGAACGAGGGAAGCCCTCGGGGTCGGTGTAGTCGACGTACCGCTCGTACGCGATGCGGCCGTTGAGGATGTCCGCGTTGGCGGGCATGGCCGTCAGCCCGGATGCCGCGACCACGACGCCGAACGAGACTGCAAGCGACTTCGACAGCTGCACGAGGGGACCTCTCCCGAATAGCGCGTCCACGCCCGGACGCCACACCACAATTCGCGAGCGGTGCCCGGCCCGGGTTCACGATCGCGGCGAGATGTCGAGAATCGACCAGGACGCCGGACGGCCCAGGCACGGCACCGTTGTTCACCTAACGGTGCGGGTCGGTCGGCGAATACTCAACCTGTACAAAGGTGCTACGACCACGGGGCAGTGTGAGTCGACGCGTCCTTTTGGTAGGGCGGGGCTCCGGACCGCAGCTGGCGGCTATCTGCCGCACATGCGACTCGCTACTTCGGCGTCAACCGCGGCGGACGGTGAGGAACAACCGGTGCGCGGTGACCACGATGGCGAGCCAAGCAAGCCCCAGCGCCCACGCACACAGGACGTCGGTCAGCCAGTGATGGCCGAGGTAGACCCGACTCAGCCCCATCCCCACGGCGAAGGCGCCGGCAGCGGTAATGGTGAGCGCACGCGACCAGGACTGCCGCAGCCGCCGCACGAGGAGGTAGGCGACGATCCCGGCCAGCGCCACGGAGTTGACCGTGTGCCCGCTCGGGAACGAGGAACTGTGCTCGTACGGTTGCACCGCGCTGGTCAGCGGAGGGCGAACCCGGCCGACCACCGCTTTGCCGACCAGGGTGATGGTCAGCGTGCCGGCCGCCGTCGCCGCCATCAGAACGACCGGGGTCCACTGGCGCCAGGCGAGCGCGAGGGCCATCGCGGTGACTGTCGCGAGCACCGGCATTCCGACACTGCCACCGAGATCGGTGTACGCCGTCACGATCGCGTTCCGGTCGGGGCTGCGCGCCTCGACGGCAAGGTCAAGGGCCGGCTGGTCGAGCTCGGCGACACCGTCGACCTCGACGACCGCCTCGTAGACCTCCGCGGCCACCGCGGTGAGGGCGCTCACAAGCACGACGCCGACCGTCAACGTGAATAGCAGCAATCGATGCGGTGCCGCCCACCGGGACGCTTGCAGGGCTGCCCGTGCCGCGAGGCGGCCGATCCGCGTCGGCCAGGCGGTGAGGTCCCGGCCGCCGACGTAGTCCTGGTCCGCCGGCTCCGCCAAGGCGCATTCCGTTGCCCGGCCCACCGGCCCGGCTCGACCGGTCACGCCGCCGGGTGGGTGTCCGCCGGGCCGACCTCGTCGTGCGCAGGGTCGGTCTCGCCGGGAGCGGAGACGCTCTCGCCAGGCACGGAGACGGACTCGCTGCTCGTACGCCCCCGAAGGGTCGCCGGGTCCTCCCGACCGGGACGGCGCCGCGCGCTGACGACGATGTACACGACGGCGCCGAGGAACACCAGCACGCTGACCCAGACGTTGAGCCTGAGCCCGAGGATGTTCTCGGCCGGATCGATCCGGAGGTACTCGATCCAGACCCGGCCGGACGTGTACGCGGCGACGTACAGCGCGAACGCCCGCCCGTGCCCGAGGCGGAAGCGGCGGTCGGCCCAGATCACGAGCGCGGCGACGCCGACGTTCCACAGCAGCTCGTACAGGAACGTCGGGTGGAAGGTCTCGTACTGCTCGAAGCCGATCGGGCGGTGGGCAAGGTCGATCTCGAGCCCCCACGGCAGCGTCGTCGGCTCGCCGAACAGCTCCTGGTTGAACCAGTTGCCCAGGCGGCCGACCGCCTGCGCGAGCACGATGCCCGGCGCGGCTGCGTCCGCCAGGGCGGGGAGCGGAACCCCGTTTCGCCGGCAGGCGACCCAGGCGCCGACGCCGCCGAGGGCGATCGCGCCCCAGATGCCGAGCCCGCCCTCCCAGATCGCGAACGCCTTCAGCGGCTCGCCGCCCGCGCCGAAGTAGGCGTCCGGGGAGGATATGACGTGGTAGAGCCGCCCGCCGGCGATGCCGAACGGCACGGCCCAGATCGCGACGTCGGCGATCAGCGCGGGGTCGCCGCCGCGGTCCTGCCAGCGCCGCTGGGTGAGCCAGATCGCCACGCCGATGCCGGCGATGATGCAGAACGCGTACGCGCGGATCGGGAACGGCCCCAGGTGCCAGACGCCCTGGGAAGGACTCGGGAGGTACGCGAGGACACTCACGTCACCGCCACCCCCAACCCCCCACACCCCGCACCCGCCCTCACGGGGTCGCGGTCAGCTCGGCGAACGCGGCCAGGAACATCGCGGGGTCGGCCGTCTGCTCGATCGGGAGCTCCTCGCCGTCGACGAAGATCGTCGGTGTCCCGCCGACGCCGCGATCGCGGGCCGCGGTGTCGACCGCGGCGGCCCACTCGAGCTGGGCCTCATCGCGTACGCACTGCACGACGTCATCGTCGAGACCCGTGGCGGTCGCGACTTCCACCAGCCGCTCCGTCGAGAACCCGCCCGCGGCGTTGGCGAACAGCGCGCGCTGGAAGCCCAGGACCGACGTGGTCTCGGCGGCGCAGCCCAGAGCGGCAGCGCTGCGTGCGGACTCGGTCGGGTCGATGAAGCTCACCGGATGCAGGACGAGGCGCGCTTCGCCGGAGGTCACGAGCTCGTCGATCGTGGCGCCGAGGCGCTCCTCGAGCTCCAGGCAGTGCGGGCACAGGAAGTCGGCGTAGACCTCTACCACGGGCGCGTCGGCTGTCCCGACGGCGACGCCGTCGTCGAGCAGCTCCGCCGGCGCGCTCGCGCCCGCGTCCTCGACCGTCACCGCCGACCTGCTGAGCTGCCACCAGATCCCGGCACCGACGACGACCAGCAGGACGACGGCGACGGCGATGACCTGCACGAGCCGGCGCCGGCGCGCCGCGGCCTCCTGCGCCGCGCGCTCGGCCTCGGCCCGCTGCCGCGCGAGCTGCTTGTGATCAGACCGGTGCGCCACTTATCTCCTCAGCTCCGGTGCCGCGTCCGGCTCTCCCGCGACGACCTCGGCACGCAGTGGGGACACGGACGACCAGGCATCGACCGACAGCGCGCTCGCCGGTCGCCACACCAGGAACGCCGCCAGGAGCGCCAACCCTAGGTCCCGCAGGATCGTCACGAGATAGTCGGTGTCCGCCGGCGCGACCGTCCCGCCACCACCGAAACACCCGCAGTCGATCGCCAGGCCGCGCGCCCACGCCGATGCGATGCCGGCAACGAACGCCGCCATCAGCAGGAACGCACCGATCGCCGCGAGCCTGGTCGCGAGCCCCAGGAGCAGGAGCACGGCAAGGCCGATCTCCAGGAACGGCAGGCCGTAACCGACGAGGCGCTCCACGCTCTCGGGCAGCAGCTGGTACGCGCGGACGGCCGCCACGGACGCGGCCGGGTCGCCGATCTTGAGCGCCCCGGCGAGGCCGAGCACGGCGGCGAGCACGAGGCGAGCAGCTGTCGCGGCCCACGGCAGCCAGGTCAGGAGCCGCCCGGAGGTGCCGAGATCGGTCCGCCGATCCGCATGGGCCGAGTTCGCGGAAGGCGACGCGGTCGCGCCGCTCACGATGACGCCGCGAGCTGCTCGATGTCGTGGGCCATGTCCTCGTGCGCGACGTCGTTCCAGAACACGGGCGCGGTGCCGCCGGGCCCGAACCCGACGACCTGCGTGCCGTGCGCGACCTCGTACCCGCCGTCGGGGAGCTTCTTGCCCTCGGCAACGGCGATTCCGAGACCGTTCCCGGCCTCGATGATGGTCTCGATCGGGCCAGTGAGACCGACGTAGGCGGGGAAGCCGAAGCGGTCGAGGTAGTCGGCCATCACATCCGGCGTGTCGCGCGCCGGGTCCGTGGTGATGAACACCACCTCGGCGGCCGCGCGGACATCGGGCTCGACGTGTCTCAGCGCGAGCGCCAGGTCGGAGAGCTCGGTGAAGCACACGTCGGGGCAGTTGGTGTAGCCGAAGAACACGAGCGTCACCGGCGCGGTTGTGTCGGAGGCGAAGTCGAAGTCCTTGCCAGCGCTATCCGTGAGGGCGACATCGGGCTTCTCGTACGGGTTGTCGAGGTCGGTGCCGAAGTAGGCGCCCGCGTCGTCGCCGCGGATGACGACGCCGGGGTGCTCCTCATCGGATGCCGGTCCCGAGCAGGCCGTGAGCGCGGCCAGCAGAAGGGCGGCGGCGCCTGTGCGTACCGTACGACCGCCCCCGCGCCCAGCGACAGGCCCAGCGACAGGCCCAGCGACGCGCCCAGCGACAGGCCCAGCGACGGGCCCAGCGACAGGCACAGCGACCTGCCCACACATGTGCCCATCGACACGCACGGTCGAGGCGTGCGCCGTCGGGGCCGTCACGGTCGAATCCTTGAAAGAGTCACGAGGGGTCAACAACCAGTGAGCACTGGAGAGTTCCCGGCGGGCGCGTCGGCTCGGTCCGCGGCGCCGGTGACCCCAGGTTTGCCTGCGGACGCAACGCCCTCAGCCAGCTCGACGACAAGCTCATGCAATGCCGCGTGCCCGGCCGCCGGGGTGTCGGCTCCGAGGAGCCGGGCGACGAGCGCGGACCCGACGATGACGGCGTCCGCGAACGCCGCGACGTCGGCGGCCTGAGCGCCGGTGGACACACCCAGCCCGACGCCGACCGGAAGCGCGCTGTGCCGGCGAACGCGGGAGACAAGCCGGGGCGCGAGCCCGCTCGCCGCGTCGCGCGCACCGGTGACGCCCATCACGGCGGTGGCGTAGACGAACCCGCGGCAGGCGGCGGCAGCGGCCGCGAGTCGGGTGTCGCTCGAGCTCGGCGACACCAGGAACACGCGGTCCAGGCCGTACGCGTCGCTCGCCTCGATCCACGGCCGACCCTCGTCCGGGGTGAGATCGGGCGTGATCAACCCCGTCCCGCCCGCCGCGGCAAGGTCGCGGGCGAACGCGTCCACGCCGTACCGCTCGACGGGGTTCCAATAGGTCATGACGAGGGTGGGGACGCCGAGCTCGGCGACGGCGGCGACGGTGCTGAGGACGTCGCGGGTGCGTACGCCGCCGCGCAGGGCGATGTCCGCTGCCTGCTGGATCGTCGGGCCGTCCATGACCGGGTCGCTGTACGGGAGGCCGACCTCGACCACGTCCACGCCGGCCTCGACCATGACGCGCATGGCCTCGGCTCCGGCAGGCACGGTCGGAAAGCCGGCCGGAAGGTAGCCGACGAGCAGCGCGCGACCCTCGCGGCGCGCTCTGGAGAAGGCGGCGTCGAGCGGGCTCACATGTTCTCCGTGAGCCGGAACCACTCGGCGGCGGTGTCCATGTCCTTGTCGCCGCGGCCGGAGAGGTTGACCACGACGACGCCGTCCGACCCGAGCTCCTGGCCGACCCGCAGGGCGCCCGCGATCGCATGGGCGGACTCGATCGCCGGTATGATCCCTTCGGTGCGCGCGAGCAGCGCAAAGGCGCGCATGGCGTCGGCGTCGGTGACGGGCTCGTACGTCGCGCGACCGGTGTCGTGAAGCCACGCATGCTCCGGCCCGACCGCCGGATAGTCGAGCCCCGCGGAGATCGAATAGCTCTCGACGGTCTGGCCGTCCTCGTCCTGCAGGAGGTACGAGCGGGTGCCGTGCAGGACTCCGGGAGCTCCGCCGGTGATGCTGGCCGCGTGCCGGGTGGTGTCGACGCCGTCGCCGCC
>Ga0136634_10000250_pt1 | contig 26343 bp, 20 predicted proteins | sample AntDrymUQ8332106_2_FD_104654 | JGI IMG/M metagenome (GOLD analysis project Ga0136634, IMG submission 104654) | Polar desert sand microbial communities from Dry Valleys, Antarctica - metaG UQ833 (21.06) | ecosystem: Environmental > Terrestrial > Soil > Desert | place: Antarctica: Dry Valley... | reverse complement strand
CATGGCTTTAACCTTCGGACCGAAGGTGAGGAATAAATGTCGGAAGGCCTGCTGATCGCGGTTCAACGCGACCTTCTCGATCTCAGGCATGATTGCCTGCGCAGCGACGCTGCTTCATAAGTTTATCCCCCTAGCATATGGCACTTACGCCGATACTCCGGCGTCGGATCGATAGAAATAGCAGAAAAGCATCCTTTAACGAACCGTGATTGTGCCAAAAAGAGACGGCGGCACGTCATGCAAGCGCAGCGCTCTGGCCTCGAAAGTGCTTGACCCCGCAGAGTCCCGATGCACCTCAAGCAACGCGGTGTTCCATGGTGAAGCCGCCGGACTGGCGGGACCAGAGCTGCGCATAGATGCCGCCCCGCTTGAGCAAGCTTTCATGGGTGCCTTCCTCCACGATGCGGCCCCGGTCCATAATGATAAGCCGGTCCATGGCCGCGATTGTGGAAAGCCGGTGCGCAATGGCGATCACGGTCTTGCCCTGCATGAGATTGTAAAGCTGCTCTTGGATGGCGGCCTCCACCTCGGAATCGAGCGCTGAAGTTGCCTCGTCGAGAATAAGGAGTGGCGCATCTTTGAGTAAGACCCTGGCGATGGCAACGCGCTGGCGCTGACCGCCGGACAATTTGACCCCGCGCTCGCCGACATGCGCGCTATATCCTTCGCGTTCATTCAAATCCATCAGCGTTTCGATGAAGTCATGGGCGTGGGCGCGCTTGGCCGCCGAGACCACCGCAGCTTCGGTGGCATCGGGCCGGCCATAGCGGATATTGTCGCGGACCGAGCGGTGCAAAAGCGAAGTATCTTGCGTCACGACGCCGATCTGGGCGCGAAGGCTGTCTTGGGTGCACAGAGCGATGTCCTGACCATCGATAAGGATCCGTCCCGCTTCCAAATCATGGAACCGCAGCAGCAGGTTGACCAGCGTCGACTTGCCCGCGCCGGAGCGGCCGACAAGTCCGACCTTCTCGCCTGGACGGATTGTCAGCGACAAGTCCTCGATGAGCCCGCCCTCGCGTCCGTAATGGAAGACGATGCGTTCGTAACTTACCTCTCCGCGCGTGACCGTCAACGGCTGGGCGCCCGGTGCGTCGACGACCATGATCGGCCTAGCAATCGATTCCATGCCTTCCTGCACGGTGCCAATATTCTCGAAGATATTCGACATTACCCACATGATCCAGCCGGCCATGTTGTTGATGCGAATGACCAGCCCCGAGGCGAGCGCGACGGCGCCAAGTGTGATGCTGCCCTGACTCCACAGCAGCAAGGCGAGGCCACAGGTGCCAACGATTAGAAAACCATTGATCAAAATGATGGCGCTCTCAAACAGAGTGCTCATTCGCAACATGCTCTGGAACTTGCGCGTATGATCTTCCATGGCGTCTCGCGCATAGGCGTCCTCGCCATGCGTATGGGCAAACAACTTGACGGTCGTGATGTTGGTGTAACTGTCCACGATGCGCCCGGTCAGCGTCGAGCGCGCTTCCGACATAATGGTCGCGCGATCCTTCATCCGCGGCACGAAGTAGACGATGCAGCCGATATAGGCGACGAGCCAAATCATCAAGGGCGCAATGAGCCGCGTGTCGTTCTCGGAGAACAACAGGATTGCCCCGCCGGTATAGACGATCACAAACCATAGGGCATCGACGATCTGCACCATGGTTTCGCGTAGGGATGGCCCCGTCTGCATGATCTTGTTGGCGATGCGGCCGGCAAAGTCGTTCTGAAAATAGGACAAACTCTGGCGCAGCACATATCGGTGTGTCTGCCAGCGAATAAGATTGGTGAAATTGGCTGCAATGACCTGGTTAATGGTCGTTGCGTGCAGCGCGAACACAATTGGGCGCAAAATCAGCGCGACAACAGCCATCCAAATGAGACGCTCGCCATGGTCGGCGAAGAATTCGCTCGGTGACGCAGCGGTTTTGGCAAGGTCCACGAGCTGACCGAGAAAAGCGAACAGCGCCAGTTCTACCGCCCCAGCAAGCATACCGACCAGCATAATAGCCGCGAAACCTGGCCAAACTTGGCGCACGAAGTGCCAAAAGAAGCGCAGCCAATGCGGAGGCGGCTGGTCCAAAGCCGTCGGCTTATAGGGATCAATAAAAGACTCAAACCAGCGCAACATGATCTTGCTCTGCCGCCAATAAACTAGCTGTTGTGGTTTTCGCGCGAGAAAGTTCCTAGCGCTTGCTTGGCTAAGCTTCCCAGGCGCCCAAAGTGGCGCAACCATACCGGAAGATGTTAGACAATGAAATACTCGCAGTCCCGCCTGGAGCGGAACGCGTTGTGCCAAAACAAAACTATGCTGAAACGGCAAGCGTGTCGCATCACGGCTTCGTGTTCGCTCCGATACGCCGAGCGTCGGCACGTTGACAAATCGTTTGATTTAACGAACAATGTTCGGAATATCATCGTTATCGAGTATGCTCGTGGAAAGAAATCCCGCCGAACACTATGCACGTGATCCTAGTGCTCCGCTTCATAGCTTCACCGGCCCGGAAGTTGGAGCGGCAGTCCTCGCCGATCCCGTTGTGTGGCAAGCCGCTGCTCTGAATACTTTGCTGAGAAACGCAACGCCCGAGCACATCATCGCGGCCGCACAGGAAGCTGTCGAGCCAGGAAGGCTGGCCGTGGTCTCCTCATTCGGCACCGAATCCGCGATACTCTTAGCCGCCGTCGCCGCGGTCGACCCTTGCATCCCTGTCCTACTGCTCGACACGGGCTTTCTGTTTCCTGAAACCCTCGCCTATCGGGACCTGGTCCAGCAACGCTTAGGACTAACGGATGTAAGGGCCATACAGCCGAACGCCGAGGAGATCGCAGGCGAAGACTCGGAGGGCAACCTGCATCACCGCGATCCCAATGCATGTTGCGCAGTGCGCAAAGTCCGCCCCTTAGCAGGCGCGTTGAGCCGTTTCGAGGCTTGGGCTAATGGCCGCAAACGCTTTCAGGGCGGCGGGCGCGCAATCATACCGCTTGTCGAGGCCGATGCAACACGGCTCAAGTTCAATCCGCTCGCAGCACTGAGCCGCGAGGCACTGGGCGCTCGCTTCCGCGCTTTGGATTTGCCGCCGCATCCGCTTGAACGGAATGGGTTCTATTCTATTGGCTGCGTGCCTTGCACGAGCCGAACCGCGCCCGGAGAAGATGCCAGAGCCGGACGTTGGCGCGGACGTGGCAAAACAGAATGCGGAATTCACAACCGGTCGTCATGACCAGGGCCAGTTAACCGAACTGACGCACATACAGCACCGGCGCGACAACTGCCGGGCCGCCGGCTGCGACCCGTCCGCTTGGATACAGCCCATTCCGCCGTGCCGGCCATGAATTCCTTGCACCACCGCGCCTATGGTCTTTCGGCACACATCGCCATATGATTGCAACAAGCCGGGTATAGGATCCATTTGATGTTGACGGGAACCCGGCACCTCACCTAGGCAAGAACAATCATGGCTGACAGTCTCGGCATACCCGTCTTGGAGTCCATCTCGCCCTTTGCGAGGCGGTACGACGCCTGGCTCGCAGACATTTGGGGGGTGATGCATAATGGGATCAGGCCCTTTCCCAACGCCGTAGAGGCCTGCCGTCTCTTCCGCGAAGGCGGCGGCACCGTCATCCTGGTCTCGAACGCGCCCCGGCCTCGCGAAACGGTAGCCGAGCAACTGCTGCAAGTCGGCGTTCCAGACGACTGCTATGATGGAATTGCGACGTCGGGGGACGTCACCCGCACCCTGATCTCCGGTTATGCCGGCAGGGCGGTTTTCCACCTTGGCCCGGAACGCGATTTGCCCATCTTTGACGATCTCCATGTGCGGCTCTCCGCACTCGAGAGCGCGGCGGCGGTCATTTGCACAGGCCTGCGTGAGGACGAAACGGAGACCCCGGACGACTACGAAACGCTGCTTGCCGAGATGCGCGCGCTTCGCCTGCCTATGATCTGCGCCAACCCGGACATCATGGTTGAGCGCGGGGAGCGGCTGGTCTACTGCGCGGGCGCGCTGGCCGAAAGCTATGTGCGTCTGGGGGGCGACGTGATCTATGCCGGAAAACCGCACGCCCCCATCTATGATCTTGCCTTTGCGCTGGTCGACTCACTGCGCGGCGCGGCCCTGCCGCGTCACCGGGTTGTAGCGATCGGCGACGGCATTCGCACCGACATCGCGGGCGCCGCCGCGCAGGACATCGATTCCGTATTTGTTGCCAGCGGGGTTCATTTGGGACGCGCAGCGCGCGATCAACTTAGCTCGTCAGCCCTTGCCGGATTGTTCGCGGGCAATAGCGCCAGGCCCGTTGCCGCCCTGGCGGAATTGGCTTGGTAAGCCAATTCGCGTAGCCTGAACGGCTTCGTGACACCCCCGCTTATTTGGCTAACGCACGCGGCATTGTTTCTTCTGCGCAACGAAGTATCGTGCCTGACGCATCTGTGCGATTTCGACGAGGACAATTGAGCATGGCAGAGAACGGCATACGGAGCTATTCCTTCGAGGAACTGGCCCTGGGGATGGAGGCGAGCTATACGCACACAGTTTCGGCCGATGATATCGACACGTTCGCCGCGTTGACGGGAGACCGTAATCCGCTGCATCTCGATCAGGACTTTGCCGCCGGCACGATGTTCAAGGGCCGCATCGCCCACGGGATGCTGACCGCCGCCTATATCTCGGTCATCTTCGGCACAAAGCTGCCCGGCCCTGGCGCAATCTATCTGTCACAAAGCCTCAATTTCCGCGCACCCGTCCGCATCGGCGACGAAGTGACTGCGACCGTGCGCGTTGTCGAACTCTTTCCCGAGAAGAAGCGCGCTATGTTCGCGTGTGATTGCTCGGTGGCAGGCAAAGCAGTATTGGAAGGCGATGCATTATTGTTGGTTCCTTCTCGGGCGCAGCCCAGCACCTGAACGAAATCCCTATCGGTGTCATGGAAATCCTCCGCGGCTGGCATGATGTTCCGCTCTCGCTCAAGGGCGCATCCTTTGCCATTGGCAATTTCGATGGCGTGCATCGTGGCCATCAAACCGTCCTAGACGCGGCAAAGGCCGCCGCGCGTGAAGCGGCATGTCCGACCGGAGCGATGGTTTTCGAGCCGCATCCGCGGAAATTTTTCCAGCCTGACAAACCACTTTTTTTGCTCACCGCCTTGGACCGCAAGCTCGAACTCTTCGCAGCGAACGGCGTGGAAATTGCCGCGGTTCTGCCCTTTGCGGCCGAGCTTGCTGGATTGAGCGCCGAAACCTTCGTTCAAGACGTGCTGGTGGGCGCGTTCGGCATTCGTCATGCCACGATTGGATACGATTTCTTTTTCGGCAAGGGCCGCGAGGGGAATCCGGCGAAGCTGCGGGCTTGGGGGGAGAGCTTTGGATTCGGCGTCACCGTTGTGGAAGCGGTCGGCGATTCCGGCGAGATCTTCTCTTCCACCCGCATCCGTGAGTTGTTGGCGGAGGGTGACGTGGCCGCCGCCGCCGAGATGCTCGGCACGTGGTGGCGGGTTTCGGGCATCGTGGAGTCCGGCGCTGGGCGTGGAACGGGGCTCGGGTTTCCGACGGCCAACATCCGCCTTGGCCGCGACCAGTCGCTGCGGCACGGCATCTACGCGGTGCGGGTCGCTGTCAATGGCGTCCGCCACGATGGCGCTGCCTATCTCGGCACGAGACCGACTTTCGATTCTGGCGCCCCGCTTCTGGAGGTGTTCCTCTTCGATTTCGATAGCGATCTCTACGGCCGCGAAATCGACGTCGACTTTATCGCCTTCGTGCGTCCCGACGCGAAATTCCGCTCCGGCACCGACCTCGCCAAACAGATGCAAGCCGATTGTGCGAAAGCACAGGCCATCCTGGCGCGGATCGACTCTGCCTGACGCACTCTCTTGTTCATGAAACAGTTTTATACGGCGTCCCGTGGGAATCCGCGTTCGCCGGCGTGCGACCGGACGCGGAAGTGGGAGCGTTAGGCGGCGGAGCAGTCCCGCTCGGAATAGGCTGTTGCTCCCATCGCTTGTGGAAAATAAGCACCAGGAGAAACAGGCTCATGAAAGCGCCTATGAGGAACCCGACAAACATGGATTTATAGTCGAATGACGCTGCCGCCGTCTGGCAATTCAGCCAACCGTTTAGGCAATCGCCGCTAAGCATCCTGTCCAATAATTGCTCGAGCTTTATCCTTAAGTTCTGGTTTGCAATGCAATCCGTTCGCTCGCGGCCGCCGCAAGCGCCCTCTTTGAAGGTGCCGCAATCCGCCTTGTCGCAAGGCGACTGGACCGCGGCTGTCGCAAGTGATCCCGTGGTCGAAAGCGTCGGTCCGGACCAATCGAACAGGTTGAGTGATACCAGAGCAATAATAAGTATTATTAGCAGCTCTAAGCCAATACGCTGTTGGATATTCATGACATGATCAAAATCAATAAGAGCACTGTGCCATTCGGGCCTGTGCAAATGCTTGCTATTGTGGATTTGCTTACATCAGCATGCGAGCATGTCAAGCGGCAGCGCGGAACGTAAAAGCGTTTCTGCTTCTACTGATACAAATCCGCCCGGGTCGGCGGAAGTGGCGACTTGCCCTTCGCGCTCTTGGACACCAGCGTCTGATAAATCCGCGCCGTTCCGCGCGAAAACGCAAGCGAACAGCCCGCCAGGTAAGCCACCCAGATACGGTAAGTCTCCTCACCGACGAGGGGCACGGCTTCCTCGCGCCGTGCCGTCAGCCGCTCGCACCAATGCCGCGTCGTGATGGCGTAATGCTGGCGCCAAGCCTCGACGTCGTGAACCTCGAAGCCGTGCTGCTCCATGGCCTGGACGGTGTGGCCGATATCGTCGAGTTCGCCGCCGGGGAAAATGTATTTCAGCAGCGCGCGCTGTTCTGGCCGCTTGTAGAAACGGCTGCTGGTTTTCTTCGCGCGGCGCGAGATCGCGTGGTTCAGGAACAGCCCTTCGGATCCCAGTAAACGCCGCACAGTGGTCAAATAACGCGGAACGTTGGCCACCCCAATATGCTCGTACATGCCGATAGAGGCGATCTTATCGAAAGTGCCGGACAGATCCGCATAGTCCCTGATTTCGACCGTCACTAGGTCCATCAAGCCCTTTGCCGCGATACGCTCCCTTGCGAGCGCAAGCTGCGCCTCGGACAGAGTGATGCCATGCCCACGCACGCCGTAATGCTCGGCGGCGTGGCACAGCAATCCGCCCCAGCCGCACCCAATGTCGAGGAAGCGCTCGCCAGGCTGCAGCCGCAGCTTGCGGCAGATCATGTCCAGCTTGTCCTGCTGCGCCTGCTCCAGCGTGTTGTCCCAGTCGGTAAAGTAGGCGCAGGAATATTGCATCTCCGGATCGAGAAAGAGCCGGTAAAAATCGTTGCCCACATCGTAATGGAACTGGATGAAGTCGCGGTTCTGCGCCTTAGCCCGGCCCTCCCCGATTTCGTCCCCGGCAAAATCGCGGGAACGGCCCGGCTTGTCCGCAGGTGCGAAGAGGAATGGCACGAGGCTTTTGAGTAGCTTTGCCTTGTTCACCCTCTTAAGACGTTTCCGCGTGCCGCCATCGCTAAGCTGGCTGCCCAGATCGATCAGCGTGCCGCCTTCGAAGCCGATTTGGCCATGAGCGTAATGGCGGATAAGCCGGTCAAGCGTAGGGCGTCTGAGGAGCGAGGCAATGACACCCGGACTGGCAATGCTGATCGCGACGCCCTTCGCGGTGGCCGCCGCCCCGAGCGGAATTTGCGAGCCATCCCATAGCTTGACCGTGGCGGCGATGTCGAGATGCCGGCCCAGCTCTTCAAAGAGCTCCTTAGCCGCCCTTAATTGCCTGTCGTGCCGCGTTTGTGCCATGCGCGGGACCGAACCATATTTCAGCCCATGCAACAAGCTTGCGCCAGAACTACGGCAGCGGGCACGGCCATCTCGGACCGCGAAGCGGCGAGATTGCATCATTGTTCTATTTATGTTCTCATGCCCCGGTGAGAGCGGAGAGAGTTGTGATCGAAGCGGAGCGCTGGGATGACGCAGCTCGCCTGAGATGGCTGTTCCTTGACCTCAACAGCTATTTTGCCAGTGTGGAGCAGCAGGAAAACCCGCGCATTCGCGGACGGCCCGTCATCGTCGTGCCGCTGGACTCGGATGCAACTTGCGCCATTGCGGCCAGCTACGAAGCCAAAGCCTTCGGCGTCAAGACGGGCACCCGCGTGGGAGAGGCAAAGCGCCTGTGCCCGGGCCTTGTGTGCGTGCCGGCGCGGCATGATGTCTACGTGGATTATCACCACCGCATTCTCGAGGAGATCGACCGGCACGCATACGTCACCAAGGTTTGCTCGGTCGACGAGGTGGCCTGCGAACTGATCGGGCCGGACCGGCTAACCGCCAACGCACTCGGTCTCGCAGGCCGCATAAAGCGCGGCATCGCCCAAAATGTAGGGTGCTGCTTGCGCTCGTCCATCGGCCTCGGACCAAGCCAGCTGCTTGCTAAAATTGCCACCGACCTGCAAAAGCCCGACGGGTTGACCGTGCTCGGTGCGGACAGTCTTCCGGGGCCGCTCCTACGACTCGATCTCGTCGATTTGCCGGGAATTTCGACGAATATGCGGCGCCGGCTGGAGGCTGCCGCGGTTCGCTCTGTCGAGGATTTCTGGAACCTGTCATCGCGGCGCGCGCGGGCGGTATGGGGCGGCATCACCGGCGAGAATTTCTGGTACGGCCTTCATGGCATCGATCCGCCGGAGATCTGCACAAGACGCGGCAGCATCGGGCATAGTCACGTGCTGGGGCCGGATTTGCGCGCGCCGCGTTCCGCCTTTGGCGTCGCCAGGCGGCTGCTGGTCAAGGCCGCTAGCCGCCTGCGTCGCATGGAGTACCGCGCTGCAGCGTTGTGTCTGGCCGTCCGCCTGGAGCGGGGCGGCCGTATCGACACAGAGCGCCGTTTCCCGGCGACTTCGGACAGCTTTGCTCTGCTTCGCGCCTTTGGCGCCGTCCAAGCGGAGTGCGCACGCGATCTTGGAAACAGGCGCGTGCGCAAAATTGGCATCACGCTTTTAGGCCTTAGCCCTTGCGCCGAGGATCAGCCCGACCTGTTCGGCTGGACGGCGGCCTCGGCCGAACATCCAGGAAGGCTGCGCCTTTCCAAGGTGCTGGACCAGCTTAACGCGCGTTACGGGCGGGATACGGTGCTACTTGGAATTTTCCCTGAGCTGCCGCGCTACAGCGGAGCCAAAGTTGCCTTTAACCGGATTCCGGACCGGGCAGAGTTCCGCGAATAGCGCTGGGCAGCCATGCAGTCTCGTGCTGGTGGGCGACGCAACACGATTCTGCCATAGCTGGCTGATACTTGGCGCGACACCGGCATAGACGCTATGACAAGCCACGCGCTTCCCTGTTCAAGAAACATGAACAAATCTTCAAAAAGCGCGTTGCTTGTGGTACAAATATACAACCAGCAACAATCTTAAGTTTGAAATGATCACACGACGCACGTTTGTATCGGGCGCCGCCGCTGCTATGGCAGCCGCGATGACCCTCACGCCGCAAAGCGCTAAGGCGTATTTGTCCTATGGATCGCCGGTGCGGTTTAATTGGGAGGCATTGGTTGCCTGGGCCGAGGCTTTGGCGAAAACGCCATACAGCCCGCTTACGCCTTCCAACCGGGAAATCATCCAGCGCATCGACTATGACGCCTATCAGCAAATCCGTTACCGCTCGGACGCCGCGATATGGCCCGGTCAAGCCGGCTATCCGGTCGAGCTGTTCCATGTCGGCAAATACTTCATGGAGCCGGTCAGGATCTTTGTCGTGAATGATGGAATGTCACGCGAAGTGCTGTACAACACCGAGCTGTTTTCTTATGGCCGCGCGGATTTTGCACGCGCGCTTTCCGCCGACACCGGATTTGCCGGTTTCCGTGTGGTGCAGGGTCCGGGCGAGGCGGATTGGCTTTCGTTTCTCGGCGCCTCATATTTCCGTGCGCCCGGTGAAACCAAGCAGTACGGGCTGTCCACGCGTGGTCTCGCTTTAAACATTGGGCAGGCGGATCCCGAGGAGTTTCCGCGCTTTACCAATTTCTGGATCGAGCCGCTGGATGGGCAAGATGGCATCATGATCTATGCGATCCTGGAAAGCCCGAGCGTCACTGGCGCTTACCGCATCCGCGCTATTCGCGGCCAGGGCGTGGTGACGGAGGTGGACTGCGTCATCAATGCTCGCGCCGATGTGCAGCGTCTCGGCATCGCGCCGCTGACCAGCATGTACTGGTACGGTAAGCATAACCGGCTGCAAGGGGATGATTGGCGGCCTGAAATCCATGACAGCGACGGCCTGGCGATCTGGACGAGCGCGAATGAGCGCATTTGGCGGCCGCTGAACAATCCTTCTGTGGTCAAGCTCAGCTCATTTGTGGATCAAACGCCGAAGGGCTTCGGCTTGCTGCAGCGCGAGCGCGATTTCAAAGCCTATGAGGATGATAACGTTTTCTATCACCGGCGGCCGTCGGTCTGGATCGAGCCGGTTGGCGATTGGGGCGAGGGCGCGGTGCAACTCCTCGAAATTCCTACTGATGACGAAACAAAGGACAACATCGTCGCCTTCTGGAACCCGAAGGAGCCACTCACGGCCGGCAAGCGCGTCGATATGAGTTATCGCCTCTATTGGCGCAATGACAGCCCCTTTCCGCATCCCAACGGCAAGGTTGTTGCGACGAGGACCGGCTCCGGCGGCATGCCGGGCGGGCATAAGCGCGCATGGGCCACCAAATATGTGATCGACTTCGAGGGCGGCGTGTTGGGCGAACTCACCAACGACGATAACGTTAAGCTCCGCGTTTCTTCCAACCGGGGAACGGTCGACGCCGTAGCCGCGTACCGCGTGGTGGATACGCCGCGTTGGCGGGCAATCTTTGATTTTGCGCCGGATGGCAAGGAAGCGGCCGATTTGCGCGCCTATCTCGATCAAAACGGCAAGGCGCTTACGGAAACTTGGATGTATCAGCATATCTGACATCACCCATTTGGGTGATGCGCGAAGAGGATGAATGGCTATGTTAATAGCCATGCATCCTGGTGGGATGCATAAGCTATACTTCCCAGTATAGGTTTCCTCTTGTGATACTTTAAGTTGTGAGCTCCAGTGCCCGCTGGAGCTCACTTTTTCACATGTGGATCGTGCGTTTTCCGACGGCGAGCGCGGCCTCTTTCACCGCCTCGGTCAAAGTGGGATGCGCATGGCACGTGCGTGCCAAATCTTCCGCCGAGCCGCCGAATTCCATCAGCACCGCCGCCTCCGCGATCATGTTCCCGGCATCCGGACCGAGAATATGGACGCCGAGAACACGGTCGGTTTTCGCGTCCGCGAGCACCTTTACAAAGCCGTCGGTTTGCCGGTTGACCTTCGCCCGGCCATTGGCCGTGAACGGGAACTTACCGGTGTTGTAGGCGATACCGGCTTCCTTCAGCTCCTCTTCCGTCTTGCCGACGGTCGCGACCTCAGGATAGGTATAGATCACATTTGGAATAACATCGTAATTGACATGCCCCGCCTGCCCCGCAAGGATCTCGGCGACCGCCACGCCTTCATCCTCGGCTTTGTGCGCCAGCATCGGGCCCTTAATGACATCGCCAAGCGCGTAGACGCCTTCAACACTGGTGCGGTAATGCTCGTCCACGATGACCCGGCGGCGGTTGTCCAGCTTAACCCCGATGTCTTCGAGGCCTAGCCCGTCGGTGTAGGGCACACGCCCGATGGCAATAAGCACGACGTCTGCCTGAAGCGTCTCCTTACCGCCCCCGCCTTGCGCCGCCTCGATCGTTACCGCCACACCGGACCCGTTCGGCTGAGCGCCCGTCACCTTTTGGCCGAGCTTGAACACGATGCCTTGCTTGCCGAGGATGCGCTGGAACTGGCGCGCGACTTCGCTGTCGATACCGGGCACGATCCGATCAAGGAATTCCACGACCGTAACCTCGGCGCCGAGCCGACGCCAAACCGAACCCAGCTCCAGCCCGATAATGCCGCCACCCACGACGAGAAGCTTTTTCGGCACCTGCATGAGGTCGAGGGCGCCCGTCGAGGATACCACACGTTTTTCATCGACTTCGATTCCGGGAAGCCGGGCGACATCGGAACCGGTGGCGATCACGATGGCCCGCGTGGCGAGCGTTTTTGTCTCACCGCCATTGCTTGGCGTCACTTCAACCTGGCCCGGCGCCGCAATCCGGCCGAGGCCTTGAAAGCTGTCCACCTTGTTCTTCTTTAGAAGGTACTCGACGCCCTTGACATTGCCGTCCACGCCTTCCGCTTTGAAGGCTTGCATCGTTTCCAGATCGAGCTCTGGCTTCACCTTGATACCCATGGCGGGGAAAGCATGACCGGCATCGTCATACAACTCCGAAGCGTGAAGCATGGCCTTGGAGGGGATGCAGCCGACATTGAGGCAGGTTCCGCCGTGCGTGCCGCGTTTCTCGACCACCGCCACGCGAAGTCCGAGTTGCGCGGCTCGAATAGCGCACACATACCCACCCGGCCCGGTTCCAATCACGACAAGATCGTAAGTCTCAGCCATGCGGTGAAGCTCCAAATCGTTTCGCAAAGCCAGGCCCGGCCTCACACCGTTCGCCCTCCCTCAGCGACAGGGTTAACCTCGCCGGCTTAGCGCCTGAGGACATTTGCAGCAAAGCCTAGCGGTCGCCGTCCTTGTCCTTGTCGGTGCGCTTGAGCGGCGCACCAACCGACCAGACATGTCCGAACGGATCCCGCACCCGGCCGTAACGCGCGCCCCAGAACACATCCTGCGCGGGCATCGTGATCTCGGCACCGTTGACGGCGGCTTGGGCGATCATCGCATCGACATGCTTGGGCCTTTTGACTTCCATATGGATGGTTACCGAAGCGCCGCCTTTGGCCGGGGGCAACATGCCTTGGTCGTATTCGGGAAAGTGGTCACAAAGGAACAGAATGGCGTCGTTGACTTCCAGCTCGGCATGCATGACGCGCTTGCCGTCTTCAGCCATCATCACGTTCCCCACGTCGGCGTCGAAAGCTTCTTCGTAAAACTTGATCGCCTCCAGGCCGTTGCTCACTGTCAAATGCGGTGTGAGTTTTGCGTATTTGCTCATTGCCAGTCTCCAAACAGACTACAAATCCAGCACCAGCCGCTGCGGGTCCTCAAGACTATCCTTGACGCGGACGAGGAAAGTCACCGCTTCGCGGCCATCGACGATGCGGTGGTCATAGGTGAGCGCCAGATACATCATCGGGCGGGCCTCGATCTTTCCGCCGATAACAACAGGGCGCTCCTGGATCTTGTGCATGCCAAGAATGCCGGATTGCGGGGCATTCAGGATCGGGGTGGACATCAGCGAGCCGTAAACCCCGCCATTGGTTATGGTGAAAGTGCCGCCCTGCATTTCGTCGATGGCCAGCTTACCGCTGCGCGCCTTATGGCCATAGCCGGCGACCGCCTTTTCGATATCGGCGATGTTCTTCTGGTCGGCGTCGCGCACCACCGGCACGACCAGGCCCCGGTCCGTGCCGACCGCGATGCCGATATTGTAGTAGTTTTTGTAGACGATTTCCTCGCCGTCGATCTCGGCGTTCACGGCCGGGATTTCATGCAGAGCGTGGATACAAGCTTTGACGAAGAAGCCCATAAAGCCGAGCTTCACGCCGTGCTTCTTCTCGAAAAGATCCTTGTACAGGGAACGGGCATGCATGATGCCGGTCATGTCCACCTCATTGAAGGTGGTCAGCATGGCGGCGGAATTTTGCGAGTCTTTCAGGCGGCGCGCGATTGTCTGGCGCAGCTTGGTCATACGCACCCGCTCCTCGCGCGCCTTGTCGCCAGGCTGCGCCGGAACGCGGACCATCGCGGGACGGGCCTGCGCCGCAGAAGCGCCACTTGTCCCGGTCTCGATGGCCGCGAGCACATCGCCCTTGAGAACGCGCCCATCCTTGCCGGTGCCCTGGACGCGCGCCGGATCGATGTTGTTTTCGCTGACAGCCTTGCGCACGGCCGGCGACAAGACTTCGCGAGAGCTGCCGCCGTCACGCGCCGGCTGCGCCTGCGTCTTGGCGGAAGGGTTGGGCGAGCCTTGCTCGGCTTGCACCTTTTTCCCCCCGTTGGGCTGAACTTGCGAGGTTTTTTCGCCCGCGGCCTTGTCCGGCTGGGCCGCCGCGACCCCAGCACCGGAGCCCTCGCCTATCGCTCCAAGCACCGCGCCAACGGCGACCGTCTCACCTTCGTTTGCGACAATTTCGGATATGACGCCAGCAGATGGGGCGTTCACTTCCAAAGTCACTTTGTCGGTTTCTAGCTCGACAATCGGCTCATCCGCTTTGACGGCTTCGCCGGCCTTCTTAAACCATTTGCCGACGATTGCCTCGGTGACGGACTCTCCCAAGGCAGGCACGCGTATTTCTGTCGCCATCTTTTCACCCCCTCGGAACAAGGCCGCAAGCAACGCTCGCGCCCTCGCGAAGTTCATACCGTCAAAGCTTCATCCAGAAAGGCCCTAAGCTCGGCCGTATGTTTGCTCATCAATCCGGTCGCCGTCGCGGCCGAGGCTGCGCGTCCCACATAGCGCGGACGGCGGTGCGCGGCGCTGATATGGTCGAGAACCCACTCGATGTTGGCCTCGATAAAGCTCCAAGCACCCATGTTTTTCGGCTCTTCCTGGCACCAGAACATTTCTGCCTTGGGGAAGCGCCCAAGTTCCTGAATGAGGGCGCGCGCCGGAAAGGGATAGAGCTGCTCCACGCGCATCAAATAGACATCATTGACCTTGCGGTTTTCGCGCTCTTCGAACAGGTCGTAATAGACCTTGCCCGAGCACATAACGACGCGCTTGATCTTGTTGTCCGGAACAAGCTCGACCGCCTCGCTGTTGCCGACCTGCGCACCGTCCCACAAAATGCGGTGAAATGAACTCTCCGGCCCGAAGTCGGCAAGTTCGGAGATCACGCGTTTGTGCCGCAGCAGCGATTTGGGAGTCATCAGGATCAGAGGTTTGCGGAACTTGCGATGCATCTGCCGCCGCAGAATATGAAAGTAGTTCGCCGGCGTGGTGCAGTTCGCGACCTGCCAATTGTCCTCCGCCGAGAGCTGCAGAAAACGCTCCAGGCGCGCCGAAGAATGCTCCGGGCCCTGTCCTTCATAACCATGCGGCAAGAGCAGAACTAGGCCCGACATGCGCAGCCATTTGCGCTCGCCGGATGAGAGAAACTGGTCGATGACGACCTGCGCTCCATTGACGAAATCGCCGAATTGCGCTTCCCACAGCACCAAAGCCATAGGTTCGGCCACGCTGAAGCCATACTCAAAGCCGAGCACCGCCTCTTCGGAGAGCATGGAGTTGACGACCTCCAGCTTGGCCTGACCTTTGTTGATGTGATTGAGCGGTCGGTACTTCTTCTCGCTTACCTGATCGACGAGAACGGAGTGGCGCTGCGAAAACGTGCCCCGCTCGACGTCCTGGCCGGATAGACGCACCGGAAAACCCTCCTTCAGCAGCGTGCCGAAGGCCAGCGCTTCCGCCATCGCCCAATCGATGCCTTTGCCGTCTTGGATCATGCGGCGGCGATTGCCCATGAGCCGGTCGATCGTGCGGTGGGCGTTGAAATCGGCAGGCAGCTCGGTGATCTTCTCGCCAACGGCGGCGAGCGCGGCGAAATCCGCGCCGGTTTCCCCCTTGCGCGGGCCTTCCTCGGCACGGGCCATGCCGGACCAGCGCCCATCCAGCCAATCCGCCTTGTTGGGCCGGTAATTGTCGCCGAGCTCGAATTCTTCTTCGAGATGCGCCGTGACGGACGCGCGCATCTCCTCGACTTCTCCGGACTTGATCAGTCCCTCGTCCATGAGGTGTTTGCTGTAGAGGTCAACCACACCTGGATGTTCGCGAATGCGCTTGTACATCAAGGGCTGGGTGAAAGCTGGTTCGTCGCCTTCATTGTGCCCATGGCGGCGGTAGCAGAACATATCGATCACGACCGGCTTGTGGAATTGCTGGCGGAATTCGGTGGCGATCTTGGCGACGTGGACGACCGCTTCCGGATTGTCGCCATTGACATGGAAAATCGGCGCTTCGATCATGCGCGCCACATCGGATGGGTAGGGCGAGGAGCGCGCGAAGCGGGGCGCCGTGGTGAAGCCGATTTGGTTGTTGACGATGAAATGCAGCGAACCACCTGTGCGATGTCCCTTGAGCCCGGAAAGCCCGAAGCATTCCGCGACCACGCCTTGCCCGGCAAAGGCCGCATCGCCGTGAATCAGCAGCGGCAAGACCGTAACCCGGTTCTTGTCGCCGGCCTGATCCTGCTTGGCGCGCACCTTGCCCAGCACCACCGGATCGACGATCTCCAGATGCGAAGGGTTGGCGGTCAGCGACATGTGCACACGGTTGCCGTCGAACTCGCGATCGGAGGAGGCGCCAAGGTGATATTTGACGTCGCCCGAGCCTTCCACATCATCCGGGTTGGCCGAGCCGCCCTTGAACTCGTGAAAAATAGCGCGGTAGGGTTTGCTGAGCACATTGGCGAGCACATTGAGCCGGCCGCGATGCGCCATGCCAAAGCAGATCTCGCGAATGCCGAGATGACCGCCGCGCTTGATGATCTGCTCGAGCGCGGGAATCATGCTCTCGGCGCCGTCGAGCCCGAAACGCTTGGTGCCAGTATACTTTTTGTCGATGAATTTTTCGAACGTCTCCGCCTCGATGAGCCGCGCCAGGATCGCCTTCTTGCCGAGGTCGGTGAAAGTGACGTGCTTGTCGGTGCCCTCGATCCGTTCTTGGATCCAGGCTTTTTGTTCGGGCACAGAGATGTGCATGAACTCGACGCCGATATTGGCGCAATAGGTGCGGCGCAAAATCTCCAGGATCTGGCGCATGCTGGCCATGTCGAGGCCCAGCACCTTATCCATGTAGATGAGGCGGTCCAGATCATCCGGGCCAAAGCCATAGGTTTCGGGCTGCAACTCCGGATGCGGCTTGCGCTCCACAAGGCCCAGCGGATCGAGATCGGCGGCGAAATGGCCACGCACCCGGTAGGAGCGGATCAGCATCAGCGCACGAATGGAGTCGCGCACGGCTTTGAGGGTTTCGGCGGGAGACAACTCGACGCCTTCGACCTGTGCCTTGCCGGTGATCTTCTGCTCGATCTGCCGTTCCGCGGCTTCCGCCCAATCCCCGGCCAGCGCCGTCACCAGCTCGCCATTAACCGGAATGGGCCAGTCTGGCCGCTTCCACGAGGGTCCGCGGGCATCGGCCAGCACGTCCTCTTTACGTTCCTTTAGGCCGCCAAAAAAGGCACGCCAATCCGCCGCGACCGAGCCGGGATTGTCCTGGAAGCGCGAGTACAGATCCTCGATATAAGCGCCGTTGACGCCATGGAGAAAAGATGACTGCTCGAAAAAGTCATTGGAAGAGGATGGTTTGCTCATCGTTTGCTACGTCGCCGTTCGCGGCTACGACCTCCACGCCATGACGCCAAAGAATATGGTCCGCTTTGGGCGGACCATACGGCGCTTGCATAATTTTGCGACTAGGCTTTAGCACTAGCGGCGCAAAACATCCACAAGCGTTGTGCCCAAGCTCGCGGGCGAGTCCGCCATTGTGATCCCAGCCAAGCGCATGGCTTCGATCTTGCTGCCCGCATCGCCCTTGCCCCCGGCGATGATGGCGCCCGCATGGCCCATCCGCCGCCCCGGCGGCGCGGTGACACCGGCAATGAAGCCGACAGTTGGCTTTTTAACCGCCGATCGGGCCAAAAACTCAGCGCCTTCCTCTTCGGCCGAACCGCCGATCTCCCCGATCATAATGATCGAGGTGGTTTCCGGATCGCCCAAAAACCAATCCAGCACGTCGATAAACTCGGTGCCTTTGACCGGATCGCCGCCAATGCCCACGCAAGTGGATTGACCAAGACCGGCCAGGCTCGTCTGATGCACTGCCTCATAGGTAAGCGTTCCGGATCGCGACACAATCCCGACCGACCCTCTTCTGTGAATATGGCCCGGCATGATGCCGATCTTGCACGCGTCCGGTGTGATGACGCCGGGGCAATTTGGCCCCACCAGGCGGGTTTTGGACCCCTGCAGGACCCGTTTGACCTTCACCATGTCGTTCACGGGAATGCCTTCGGTGATGCACACCGCGAGCGGGATTTCCGCGCCGACGGCTTCGAGGATGGCGTCGGCAGCAAAGGCTGGCGGAACATAAATGACGCTCGCCGTAGCGCCAGTCTTCAGGACGGCCTCCGCAACAGTATCGAAGATCGGCAGGCCAAGATGCGTCGTGCCGCCCTTCCCTGGGGTGACGCCTCCGACCATTTGCGTGCCGTAGGCAATCGCCTGCTCGGTGTGGAACGTGCCTTGCGCGCCGGTAAGGCCTTGGCAGATCACCTTTGTGTTTTTATCGACAAGAACGGACATGCCGTAAAGCCTTTCGTCAGTCTGTGCTACGGATCGATGCCGGGTCGGCAGTTTTTTTACGGACCTGGGCAACGATTTTCTCCGCTGCGTCGGCAAGATCGTCAGCGGGGATGAGCGCGAGATCCGACTCGCGCAATATTTTTTTGCCGAGTTCGACATTGGTGCCTTCCAGCCGGACCACAAGCGGCACCGCAAGGCTCATTTCGCGGGCAGCGGCGATGATCCCTTCCGCGATGATATCGCAGCGCATGATGCCGCCAAAAATGTTGACCAAGATGCCTTTCACGTTCGGGTCAGACAGGATGATCTTGAACGCTTCCGTCACTTTCTCCTTGGTCGCGCCGCCGCCGACGTCGAGAAAGTTGGCCGGCTCCTCGCCGTAAAGCTTGATGATGTCCATCGTCGCCATGGCGAGACCAGCGCCATTCACGAGACAGCCAATGGTGCCGTCTAGCTTGACGTAGGACAGATCGTGCTTGGAGGCGGCAACTTCGGCGGGTTCTTCCTCATCGATGTCGCGCAGCGCGACGATGTCGGGATGCCGGAACAGGGCGTTGCTGTCGAAATTGACCTTCGCGTCCAGGCAGAGCAGATCGCCGCTTTCGGTGACGATCAGCGGATTGATCTCGAGCTGGCTCATGTCGGTTTCGAGGAAAGCGCGCGTGAGATCGCCGATCAGCTTCACGCATTGCTTGACCTGATTGCCCTCCAGCCCTAGCGCATAGGCGACCCGGCGGCCATGGAATTGCTGATAGCCCGCCGCCGGATCGATCGTCAGGGTGATGATCTTCTCTGGCGTGTTATGCGCAACTTCCTCGATATCCATGCCGCCTTCGGTGGAACAGATAAGAGCAAGGCGCGAGCTTGCCCGGTCGATAAGCGCGGAGAGGTAAAGCTCGCGCTTGATTGCCGAGCCGTCCTCGATATAGAGCCTTTGTACCTTCTTGCCTTCCGGGCCGCTTTGATGCGTCACCAGCGTGCGTCCGAGCATCGCACCGGCGTATTGGCGGACCTCCTCGATCGACTTGACGAGACGCACGCCGCCTTTTTCCCCGGCCTCGGCCTCCTTAAAGCGGCCCTTACCGCGCCCGCCGGCATGGATTTGCGCCTTGACCACCCAGACCGGTCCGCCGAGCTTCTCGGCCGCGCTTACCGCCTCCTCCGGCGTGAACGCCACGCCACCCTTGGCGATCGGCACGCCGTATTTCGCCAGCAGTTCCTTGGCCTGGTATTCATGGATGTTCATTGCCCACTCCAGTTCTCATCATGCAAGGCGCGGGCCGCAATTTAGGCACGCCCCGGATCGTGCGTCATGCGCCCGGCTGCGAAAGCCCGGGTGCGATGCGCATGCAGGATTCGACGAGCGATTGGACCGATCCAACCGACCGCATGAAGTCGGACCGTTCCTGTGAGTTCAGCTCGATCTCCACCACCCGCTCCACGCCTTTGGCGCTGATGACGACGGGGACGCCGACATAAAGCCCCTTCACGCCATATTCGCCGTTCAGGTAGGCCGCACAGGGCAGCACGCGCTTTTTGTCCTTAAGGTAGGACTCCGCCATTGCGATCGCGGACGAGGCCGGGGCATAAAACGCCGAGCCGCTCTTGAGCAAGCCGACGATCTCGGCGCCGCCATCGCGGGTGCGCTTCACGATCTCACCAAGACGTTCATTGGTGATCCAGCGCATTTTCACCAGATCAGGCAGCGGAATACCGCCAACCGTGGAATAGCGCGGCAATGGCACCATGGTGTCGCCATGGCCGCCGAGCACGAAGGCGGAAACATCCTCGACCGAAACGTCGAATTCCTGGGCAAGAAAATAGCGGAAGCGGGCGGAATCCAGCACGCCGGCCATGCCAACAACCATGTTGCGTGGCAGGCCCGTGATGCGGTGCAGGGCCCACACCATGGCGTCGAGCGGGTTGGTGATGCAGATCACGAAGGCGTCCGGGGCGTACTTCTTTATCCCGGCTCCAACCTGCTCCATGACCTTGAGGTTGATTTCCAGGAGATCATCGCGGCTCATTCCCGCCTTGCGTGGCACGCCCGCCGTGACAATCACCACATCGGCGCCGCGTATGTCGACATAATCGTTGGTGCCGCGGAGATTGCTGTCAAAAGATTCCACCGGAGAGGATTGCGCAATGTCGAGGGTTTTGCCTTGCGGCATGCCCTCGATGATGTCGAACATCACCACATCGCCGAGTTCTTTCAAGCCGATGAGATGCGCCAGCGTGCCGCCGATCATGCCCGCGCCGATCAACGCGATCTTTTTCCGCGCCATCCAGATGGTCCTTCGCTGTTGTTGTTGTGCCGTCGAAAGTCTTGCGTGGTTAAACCGAAAGCCCCTTGCCTGCAAGACGGCACGTCCTGGTATACCATGAAAGCGGCTGTGTCGTGCAGCAAAGAAGAATTTGAGAACCGCTTTCTGGCGCGAATTCTACACCTGTATAGGTCTTGCTCTGTTTACGCCGCGCCCCTAGGCTGGGGGCGTGAAAGTCCTAAGGCGGAAAGAAAGCATGGGCAACGAGCCGCACAAAGCCACGGCGCTGAATTTGGGACCGCCAGCCCCATTGGAGGCCGAACTCAGGGCCTATTTCGACAAATGTATCGAAAAGCTGGATTTTGTCCCCAATGTGCTGCAAGCCTATGCCTTCGACCCCGCTAAGCTTAAAGCGTTCATCGATATGGTCGACAATCTCATGCTGGGGGAAAGCGGCATCACGAAATTGGAACGCGAGATGATCGCGGTGGCCGTGAGCGCCGTCAACCACTGCCACTATTGTCTTACCGCCCATGGCGCGGCCGTCCGCCAGCGATCCGGCGATCCCGCCCTAGGGGAGATGATCGCGCAGAATTATCGCGCGGCGGGCCTGCCGCCGCGGCAAAAGGCGATGCTGGATTTCGCCGTGAAGCTTACCGAGGCGCCGGACAAGATCGAGGAGCCCGATCGCGAGGCGCTGCGCGGCGCCGGATTTTCCGACCGCGATATTTGGGACATTGCCGCCGTTGCCGGCTTCTTCAATATGTCGAATCGCATCGCCGCCGCCACCGACATGCGGCCCAATGCGGACTATCACTTCATGGGGCGCGAGCCGCGGAGTCAGGCATAGCCTTGCCCGGAACAGCAGCAATCAGGCCAGCCGATGATCTTCGAGGAAACGCCCATCCCCGGCGCCTATATCGTGGAATTGCAGCGCCATGAGGATGAGCGCGGCTTCTTCGCGCGCAGCTGGTGTCAGAAGGAGTTCGCGGCGCGAGGCCTTAGCGCTGCCATCGCCCAGGTGAATATATCGCAGAACCGCTTCAAACACACGCTGCGCGGCTTTCACTATCAAGCCGCCCCGCATCAGGAGGACAAGCTCCTGCGCTGCATTCGCGGCGCGGTGCATCATGTGCTCGTCGATATCCGGCCCGAGAGCGCCTCCTACAAACGCCATTTCACCGTAACGCTTACGGGAGAGAATTACCGCATGCTGTTCGTCCCCAAAGGGTGCGCGAACGGCTTTCTCACGCTCGCCGACAACAGTGAAATCCTCTACCTGATTTCCGAATTTTACGCGCCCGCCGCCGAGCGCGGCATCCGCTGGAACGATCCAGCGCTCGGCGTCGAATGGCCTGTCGATGAGCCGGCCGTTATCTCGGAGAAAGACCGGACCTGGCCGGATTTTGCCGGGTAGGCTCCGCCTCAGCGTCCCGCGTCATTCGCGGCGCCGCGAGGCCGCGCGGCGACGGCGTCGAACGCGGCCGCCATTTCCCTTGCCCCGGGAAGGGCGGCTTGTTGGTCCATCTTGGCGTCGGTTGCGGCGAGCAGACTAGCAACGGTGTTATGCCGGCGCACCACCGGATTGCGGTCATAGCCGCCGCGCTGGAACATGTTGGCCGTCGGCACCTTTTCGCGCATCGGGGCGGGCATCGAAACCACATCGAAGCCGCTGCCGTCGCCCATCAGATTCATCATCTCCAGCTCGGCCGCTGTCAGCCTTTGGCGGTGGCCCTTGCGCCGCGCGAACGTCACGGAGTCGGCAAGCTTACGGGCTTGCAGCAGCGGGCCGGCATCGATGTCGAGATTGAGGGCATGCACGCCAAGCCCTTTGGGGGTGCGAGCCAGCTTTTCATGCAGGCTCCAAGCCTTGGGCACCGTGTGCGTGAAGCGGATCATGCGCCGGAGCGCCGCCATCTTTGCCTCGATCCGCGCGCGGCGTTCGGGTGTCGCCCCTCCCAGCCGATCCCGAATTGCGGCGATAACGTTGCCGCCGCCTTCGGCCAAAAGCCCTATGCTGTTGGTAACCAGAAGCTGATTGTAACCGAGCGCCGTGCTGATTGCGCGCCGCTTCGGCCCGGAAGTCTCAAGGCCCGCTTGCACATCGTGCCGGCCATTTCCGCCCGCCTCGAAGCCGTAAACCCGAATTGCCAGATCCTTGTCGATGCCGGCTGCTAGTGCCGCTTCGGCATAAGCCCGCTTGTAATCGGCCTCGCTCGCGGCGCGCTCCGGGGTGAAGTCGAATTGCGCTTTCGCTTGAGCGAGAAAATCGGCGACGACGGGCAAGGGAACGGGATCGGCGGGCGGGCGGGGCCTTACAAGCGCCGGTGGCGGAACAGGCTCGGGCGGGCCGCCGTAAAGCGGCGGCTGTTGCAGCACATAGTCGCCCAGACCGATGGCGCGGCCTTCCGCGCGCCGCTTCCGCCGCGCTTTCCTCGTCTCCGTCACAAGCTCCCAATAGGCGCTGGCTTCCGTGTCATAGGCGGCGCGGAGGCCCCGGTACTCGGCAAGCTTGGCGTAATAGGCGGCCTCCTCCGGCGTATTCGCGGGCGGCGCGGGGTTGGCGGGTTGCGGGGCAGGCTGTGATGACGGCTGCTCTTGCGCGCCCGGCATGGACGCAAGGACCAATCCGGCCAGAAGAAGGGGGAGCAAGAGCCCCCACCGTAGCCCTGCCGCGTTCAGCATGACCCATGCCCTGCAATGGCCGGGCCGGTCATAGCCATGGTCGTAGTGCGGGCCAAGGGCCGATTCGCCCAGCATTGATCATGCGCGGTGCCTCATCGGGCTATGTCCCAAATTCCCGCCCAACTCCGTGCAGACCCCTACGGATTGCAGACCGCCATAAGATCGGCAACGCTCTTGGACGCCCCTGACAGCGAGATTTCCTCGAATTCATCGCCGCTCACCGGCGGCGCTGTTTCATTCTCTACTACGATTCTGCGAAGCCTCGTGCTGAGAGGTGTTTTTGCCTCGGCGCTCGATGCGTGATCCATCGCAACGCGGTCGGGCGAGGCCACAAAGCTGTCCGCCTCGAAAGACAGCTGCAATCCGATCGTTGCCGGTGTCTCGCGATAGGCAGGGTCGGCGGTGAAGACCACAGCGCTGGCGGAGCCGGTCGCGCTGCACGGAAATCCTAGGAGGCTGGCGTTTCCTTGGGGTGCACTGTAGACGAATAAGGTTCCCTCGGCGGGCCGGTCTGCAGACCCTGCATCGCGATTTGCCGCTTCCACACCTTTCGAGCCCGTAAGGGCCAAAAATGCGGCCAGGCAGAAACGAGCCGCTTTGCACCCCTTCTCCACTCTCCCGGGCATGTTTATCCCCGCTTTCCGTGTGGCAACGCCGTCTTGACGCGCCGTGGCGCCATCATCCGCAATGATAGGGTATGATGTGAGCGGCGGCATTGTGATTTTTACGATTGGGCGTGTGGCGGCCCCGCAATTTAGCATATCAACCATGCACAGCGCGTAACAGGTTCTGCTTGCGCGGCCACGCACTCTCGGCTAGGCGTGCCTTTTCACGCCGTGCGGGCGCCATCATGCATTCCCAAACATTGCTTCTGGAAGATAGCCCGCGGTTAAAGGCCATCGGCCTGATCTGTGCCGCTATTGCCCTGTTCGCGCTGCTCGATACGTCCGCGAAATATGTGGTGACCGTCGCGGCTGTTCCGCTGTTTCAGGTCATTTGGATGCGTTTTCTCAGTCATGTCGCTTTGAACGTCGCGATTTTCGGCCCGCGCACCTTCTTTCATTCGCTCAAAGCGAAGCGGCCCGTGCATCAGCTGCTCCGCGGCGGCTTCCTCTTTGCCTCGACAGGCCTCAATTTCGCGGCGCTGCAATATTTACAGCTCGATCAATCTGTTACGATCTTTTTCCTGACGCCGTTCCTCGTTGCGGTTCTTGCCGGGCCTCTGCTGGGCGAATGGATCGGCTGGCGTAGGCTCGTCGCGGTCATGGTCGGATTCTCAGGCGTTTTGCTTGTGCTGCGGCCAGGATTTGGCGGCATTCATTGGGCGGTGATCTTCTCCTTCGGCGCCACAGCCAGCTATGCATTCTACATCTTGTCCACGCGCTACCTCGCCCGCTATGACACCTCGGCCGTGACGCAGGTGTATTCGCCGATCGCCGGGGTCATAGCCATGACGCCGCTCGGACTTTCTGTGTGGACCTGGGATCATGAGACCTTGACTTGGCTCCTGATGATGGCGACAGGCATCTTCGGCGGCGTTGGGCATTATTTGCTGATCCTGGCGCACCGCCGGGCGCCGGCGCCCGTACTTGCGCCGTTCACCTATACCAGCCTCATTTTCCAGATTGCGCTCGGTTACCTGATCTTCAGCGATGTACCGAGCATCTGGACCGTGGCGGGCGGCGCCGTCATCGTGGGATCGGGCCTTTATCTCCTCTATCGCGAAGCCGCCGTAAAGCCCGCGGCACCGCCTTCGGCGAGCCTGTCGGCCGACATTCGCGATGAGCGTCTGCCGTAATAGGCAGCCTTCGCTCACCGGATGCCGTGGCCGCTGGCACGCGAACTGTCGCGGATTTAGAGGCAACCGTGCCCTTCCTGAAGGAAGGAGCACGCGGTGTTCATGAGTGCTGGCGAGAGCCCTCTTACGCGAGCGCGCTTAAGTCCCGCTGGTATCGGTATCCGATCCCCCCGGACCGCGACCGGCGCCCGGATAGGGATCTTTTCCCTTGGACAGGTCCTGGCTTCGCGACGGCGGCACTTGGCCGGCTCCGCCGCTCTGATCCAGATCGCCGATGACCGGCCCACGGGAACGGGACGTCCCTCCCGAAGGGGCCTCGGACCTCCGCGTAAAGACATAGGTCAGGATCACGGTCAACAGGCCGAGCAGCCCCGCGGCGACGGCGTATATGGGTTCCAAGGCCTTGGCCTGCGCGACCACCCAGTCCCAAGTGCGCACATCCACATCGATTGTGGCGTCTAATGTTTTTATCAGGGTTGGCGGCATGGTACCGTTTGCTCCCTGAATATGAGCGTAAAGCTGCATCTTGAGCGGCCGGCCCGTGCCGCTCTCGCTTGGCGTGACCTGCCACGTCCAGGAGACCGGCTGCGGTAGCACCACCGTGCGCTCCTGGCGTCCCGCGGGCGTGACCTCGAAATCGCGCCCCACCAGTTCAGCCGACATCACGCGCGTGATCTTGGTCAGTCCCTGTTTGACTTCGCCGGGCAGACCCTTCAGTTCCTCCGAGACATCGGGGGGAAGATCCTGGCCCTGCCAATCGGTCCGCAACACGAGGCCGATCTCGGTCTTGCGGCCCAGAGACATGGTTTTGGGATGGTTATACTCGAGCGGTTTTTGCAAAAGCTGCGCGAGAACGCTGTTGAGGTCCGGACAATTGTCCAGCACGCCAAGGGCGCGGCATTCGTCTTCACCCAATGTGGCGACGCCGGCTGCCGGGCGCGCCGTTCTGGCGCTGGCGGGCGGGCTGGCCGGCATGGGTGCCCCGGGCGCTTCCGCACCTGGCGTGGGGGAGACTTGCGGGGCTGCGGGCGTTGGGACGGCGGGGGCTTGAGCGGTTTCGGCGGGCGCGGGCTGCGGGGCTTGCACGGATGCGGCTGGGGGAGCCGGCATTCCGCCGGCAGGCGTCTCGGGCGCGGCGCCGGTCTGCGGGCTGGGAACGGATGCGGGCGCATCGGCGGTCACGGCCGGAGCTT
>Ga0136634_10000249_pt1 | contig 26353 bp, 24 predicted proteins | sample AntDrymUQ8332106_2_FD_104654 | JGI IMG/M metagenome (GOLD analysis project Ga0136634, IMG submission 104654) | Polar desert sand microbial communities from Dry Valleys, Antarctica - metaG UQ833 (21.06) | ecosystem: Environmental > Terrestrial > Soil > Desert | place: Antarctica: Dry Valley... | reverse complement strand
TGGAGACGAGGCGCGATATCGCCTCCACCTGATCGTTCGGCAGGGTGACGGTAACCTTCCGCATGTTCGCCATACCGGTCACCATACTGCGGGCATGCAGCCGGCGGGACGATCCGGGACGAGCCCTGACAGCGCCGCCGGGCAGCAAGCCGGAGCGGGCTGGAGCGATGACTCCAGAAGACAGAGCACAGCGGTAGGACCGGAGGCTTCTCGTACGCGCTTGCCGAGCTGATGAAGACGTACTGCCCGACGTCCCGGAACACCTCGAGATCCGTACGGACGTGGTCCGCCGTGTAGCCCACCCACTGCACGACCGAGTCGACAGCGAGGCCCTTGGTCGCCGCGGCGAGCTGGCCTCGGTTTCCGGGCATCCGCGGATAGGACGCGAACCTCGTCTGGAAGGGCGAGGTCGCGAGTCAGCCCTCGGTTGAGGACCCACACCTCGTGGCCCTGCTCCACCGCCAGGTCGACGCACGCCGAGCTGATCAGTCCGGTCCCCCCGATGAACAGCAGCTTCATGCGGCGCACGGTAGCCGGGTGCTGTTACGGTGACGCGTGGTGATTGTTTCCCTACGAAGCGTTACACTTTCCTGTAGCACTCCGTGACCCGACGAGGTGCTTCGTCGAATCACCTCGACCCCCGACCCACGGAGTGAATATCCCTACCGCAGGTGTCGCCCGTTCAGCTGAGGTCCACGCCACGGCGGTGCTTGGCGTCGGGTGCACCGTGTGGGACCTCGTCCAGATCAGGGAGGGGGCGTCGGTCGGTCGTGAGTGCGTGCTGGGCCGTGGGGCCTACGTCGGCGCCGGCGTAACGATCGGCGATCGCGTGAAGATACAGAACTACGCCCTCGTGTACGAGCCCGCGGTCCTCGAGGACGGCGCCTTCATCGGACCAGCCGCGGTTCTGACGAACGACACCCATCCTCGGGCCATCAACGCCGACGGAAGCCTGAAGTCAGCCGCAGACTGGGAGCCGGTCGGCGTCACCGTGCGGACTGGGGCCTCGCTGGGCGCTCGGTCGATCTGCGTCGCGCCGGTCGTCATAGGTCGTTGGGCGATGGTGGCGGCGGGCGCGGTGGTCACCCGAGACGTTCGTGATCATGCTCTGGTTGTTGGTGTTCCCGCCAAGCAGGTCGGCTGGGTGGGCACATCCGGGGTGCGCCTAGAGCCGGCCGACGGTGATCGCTGGCGGTGCCCCCGTACAGCTGAGATCTACGTCGAGATCGACGGATCGCTAGTGCGCGATAACAGCCAGAGCCTGCTGAAATGACGAATCACATCGCCGCTGCAGCGCCCCTGATCGGTGCAGCGGAGCGGGCTGCGGTCGATCGAGTGATGCAGAGCGGCAACCTGGCGCAGGGCCCCGAGGTGGCCGCGTTCGAGTCGGAGTTCGCGGCCGAGCTCGTCGCGGGACGCACCTGCGTTGCTGTCAACTCGGGCACCGCAGGCGCGCACCTCGGTCTGCTGGCCTGCAGGGTCGGACCCGGCGATGAGGTGATCGTCCCGTCATTCACGTTCGCCGCGACAGGCAACGCCGTCGCACTGACCGGCGCAACACCCGTCTTCGTCGACATCGAGCCCCTGCACTACAGCGTGGATTCAGCAGCGGTCGAGGCAGCCGTCACCCCACGGACCGTGGGGATCATGCCGGTCCACCTGTACGGCCACCCCGCGGACATGACCGCGATCCAGGCGGTCGCCGATCGGCACGGGCTGGCGGTCTACGAGGACGCGGCGCAGGCGCACGGCGCCGAGCTGCACGGTCGCCAGGTCGGCACCTTCGGCGAGTTCGCGATGTTCTCTCTCTACCCCACCAAGAACATGACGGCGGGCGAGGGCGGCATGGATGCCTGCGCCACCGAGGAGACCGCTCGGGCGATCCGCCTGCTTCGGAACCAAGGCATGGAGCGGCGGTACGAGAACGAGGTCGTCGGCTTCAACTGCCGCATGACCGACCTGCATGCCGCGATCGGCCGAGTGCAGCTGAGAAGGTTGGCGGCCTGGACAGCGCTGCGTCAGTCCAACGCCCGCTTCTACGACGAGTACCTCATCGGCGTCGAGGCGCCGGCCGTCGCACCTGAGGCGATGCACGTCTACCACCAGTACACCGTGCGGGTCCCGGTCGACCGTGACGGCTTCGCCGCCGCACTGCTGACCGAGCACGACATCGGAACGGGCGTCTACTACCCCACGCCGACTCACCGGCTGCCCTCGTTCGGCTTGACGCTCGATCTCCCCGAGACCGAGCGCGCGGCGGCCGAGGTGCTCTCGCTCCCGGTGCACCCGTCACTCTCCGAGGACGATCTCCACCGCGTTACTGAGGCCGTCAACATGGTCGCGAAGGCAGGCAGCTGATGAGCATCGTGTTGCGAGCCGGCCTGGTGGGGCTGGGGATGATGGGGCGCAACCACGCGCGCGTGCTCCAGAGTCTGGACGGTGTCGAGCTTGTCGGCGCGACCGACCCGGCCGGCGACGTGCACAAGGTAGTGGGCGGAGTGCCGCAGCTGCCGGACGTCGAAGCCCTGCTCGCCTGTGCTCTAGATATCTGCGTTGTCGCTGTGCCTACGGCGTTCCATCTCGAGGCTGGGCTTGCGCTGGCCGAGGCTGGCGTGCACGCGTTGGTGGAGAAACCGCTGGCCGCGAACATCCCGTCGGCGATGGAGCTCGTCCACGTCTTCGAGGACCACGGGCTCGTCGGCTGCGTCGGTCATATCGAGCGCTACAACCCTGCGCTGCTCGCACTGCGCGCCCGCCTCGACCGGGGCGAGCTCGGCGAGGTCTATCAGGTGACGACGCGACGGCAAGGACCGTTCCCCAATCGCATCTCTGACGTCGGGGTCGTGAAGGACCTTGCCACCCACGATCTCGACCTGACCTCCTGGGTGACCCGACGCAACTATCGCGTCGTGGCCGCGCAGACGGTGCACAAGAGCGGACGACCGCACGAAGATCTTGTTGCGGTTGTTGCGAAACTCGATGACGGCATCGTCGCCAACCACCTCGTCAACTGGCTGTCGCCCATGAAGGAGCGGGTGACCGTGGTCACCGGGGAGAAGGGCTGCTTCGTGGCCGACACGTTGACGGCCGACCTGAGCTTCTTCGAGAACGGGGTCGTGGCAACGGAGTGGGATGCGGTCGCGCGGTTCCGCGGTGTCAGCGAGGGCAACATGACGCGGTTCGCGATCCCGAAGCCAGAGCCATTGCGTACGGAGCTGGAGGCGTTCCGCGACGCGGTGCTGGGCCTCCCGGCCGACGTCGTCACCATGCGGCAAGGACTTGCCACGGTCGTCGTCGCCGAGGCCTGTCTCGAGGCCGCCCGTACGGGTGGCTCTGTCACCGTGGGGCTCGGGGTCGGTGCACACACGTTCCGGGCAGTGCCGGCGTGAACGACGGGTCGGCCTGCTCGTGAAGATCGCCGTGATCGCGCTCGGCAAGATCGGGTTGCCGCTTGCCGTGCAGTACGCCCGCAAGGGTCATGACGTCGTCGGTGTCGACGTCAACGCGGACACCGTCGCGACCGTGAATGCCGGCCGCGAGCCGTTCCCCGGCGAGGCGCACCTTGCCAAGTATCTCGGCGAGGCCGTCACCGCCGGCACGTTGCGAGCGACGACGTCATACGCCGACGCGGTCGCCGCCGCGGACACCGTTGTCGTGGTGGTACCCCTGTTCGTCGACGGCGCGGGCCTGCCGGACTTCGCCTGGATGGACGCGTCGACTCGCGACATCGGCCGCCACCTGACGCCGGGCACCCTGGTGAGCTACGAGACGACGCTTCCAGTCGGCACCACACGGACCCGGTGGAAGCCGATGCTCGAGGCCGAGTCTGGCTTGCAAGAGGGCGTGGACTTTTGGGTTGTCTTCTCGCCGGAGCGGGTCCTCACCGGACGGGTCTTCGCCGACCTGCGCCGCTATCCGAAGGTGGTCGGCGGGCTCAGCGCCGAGGGGACTCGCCGGGCTGTCGAGTTCTACGAGCTGGTGCTGGACTTCGACGACCGACCCGACCTTCCGCGCGGCAACGGTGTGTGGGACATCGGCTCGGCAGAGGGGGCCGAGCTCACCAAGCTCGCCGAGACGACCTACCGCGATGTGAACATCGGTCTCGCCAACCAGTTCGCACGCTACGCCGACTCGGCCGGCATCGACGTGTACGAGGTCATCGAGGCGGCGAACTCCCAGCCGTACAGCCACATTCACCGACCTGGCATCGCCGTGGGCGGCCACTGCATCCCGGTCTACCCGCAGCTGTACCTCTGGACCGACCCCGACGCCGAAATCGTCAGCGCCGCCCGCCGCGCCAACTCCGCGATGCCCGGCTACGCCGTGTCCCGCCTCGCCAAGGCGTACGGCGACCTTCGTGGCGCCAAGGTCGTCGTCCTCGGCGCGACCTACCGCGGGGGCGTCAAGGAAACCGCCTTCTCCGGCGTGTTTCCGGTCGTCGACGCTCTGCGCGCTGCTGGGGCAGAGCCGGTCGTCCACGACCCGCTTTACGACGACGATGAGTTGCGGCAGCTCGGCTTCATGCCGTACCACCTCGGTCAATCGGTCGACGCCGCCATCGTCCAGGCAGACCACGAGATCTACCGCAGGCTAGGTTCAGCCGACCTTCCAGGCGTTGCCGTCGTGCTGGACGGTCGCCGCGTCCTCGATCCCTCGAACTGGGGCTCTACCGTTCACTTGATCCTGGGCTCTGGGTCTGAGGACCGGAGCTTGGAGGAAGTCTCGGTCACCCCCGTGCCCTAGACCACTCTGACGACGAAAGGAAAGGTGTCAGGGCCCGAGCGGCGAGCTCACCCCCGTGCACGCGGCGCACATAGTCGGGTCCGTTGGCGGCCAACGCGGCGAACTCGTCACGCCGCTCTAGAACGCGATCCATCACTGCCTCAAGCGTCTCCGGTGTGGCGTCAACGATGGGTGGATCCTCGCTCATGATCGCGCGAGTCCTCGGCCCGACGTTGCCGATGACGAGTCGCCCAGCGGCCATCGCCTCCACCGCGGTCACGCCGTACGATCCGGCCAAAATCTGTTCGACGACTATGTCGGCACGCCCCACAAGCGTCGGCATGTCGCCGTGCCGAATCGATGCAGGCGACCAGTAGTGGACGCGACCTTGCCGGTCGAGATCCTGAAGCACAGGGTCAATGAAGCTAGTCCCTTTGATCGCCGGTGTTCGCTGGCTCGGCACGTGCAGAACCACGGGCGTGCGCGTCTCGAGTGCTGGCCTTACGGTCGCCCACACCTCAGGGTCGACGACCAGCGGGATCCAGGTGGCACCGGGGAGATCCAGGAGCAGGTCAGGGGTGCTCACGTGCGCCGCAATGCCCATCACCTCGACGGCCTCTCGCCGCCTCCTAGCAGCAGCTCCCAATGCCGCCCGCCACGCCTCGCTCCCCAGCCTAAAAAAGGAATAGGGCAAATTGGCCATGTGGCGGGCCGGATCACGCACGTCGCTGCCATGGAAGACGACTCCTACCGTCAAACCCTGTCTCTTAAGACCTGGGAGCTCGTCAGCCAATGCCCCTGATCGCGCGTCCCCGAGCAACGGAAGCAACGACTCTGATAGCACATGTGTGCGCCCCCGCAGGAGACTCTCGACCTCGCGACGGCGAATAAGTTTCGGGCGCACCGCGTGGTGCAGGATTCGACGGTGCGCACGCCCATCGAGGCGCCGAGTAGACCTTCTTGTCCCAGCGAAGGACACGGCATCGATCAGCAGTTCTCGCCTAACCGCTTCACACCATTGATAGGCTTGACCTGCGGTATTGATGGGGCCGATGGCGAGGCTAGTCACGAACAGACTCACGAATACACCGTGGCTCGGTGACCGGTGGCACGCGCAAAAACTGCTTGGGCGTCCTTCACGAGTTTGTAGCGCCGGTCCCAGTTGGCGAAATCTGTGTAGTCGCGCAGCGGTCTGTGCATAAGATCGGCTAACTCGTCAGCCGGGATGCGAAGCTTGCGGCACACGTACTCGTGGTCGCGGCGCAATTCCGCGGTGTCATACAGTGGTTCCGCCAGGAGTTCGCAGGCGCGGCTCCGACTGAGAGTCCCGGCGGCGATGCGACTGGAAAAATGCGGCCTTCTCTTATCGTATCCGAAACGCGTTGGAAGGTAGTAATTTTGGAACCACTTTGTGAAGAGTGACTCTCCGTGCTTGCGGGGGTATTGCCGCCACCCTAAGGTCGCGGCAAGCTCAGTTGTGGCCAGGTCCGAGGAGTACGGCAGATAGTTCAACGGCCGCACAGGTGTCATCCGCCGGACAACAGGATACCAAAAGTAGTACCTGCTCATACTCACCACTCGGTAGTCGACGAGCGGCTGTGTGCCGAAGCGCCTGTGAACGTCGAGCAGGTTACGCGCATCCATCGCCGCGCCGTGCCAGGACTTCGGAAAGATTCCCTCAGTGGCCACGTTGCCGCCATTAAGCACGTACCTGACGCCATTCTCTGTGGCAAAGTGGTAGAGCCCCGCAAAAAAGGCATGATCTTGTGGCACGTCTTGGTTCGCTAGACCCGCACGCAGGTAAGACAAGTGCAGCTCCCGCATATCCATCCAATTGACGACGCTCGTGTGCAGCTCGAAATCACAGTGCTTGACCAGCCGCTCAATGTTTTGCACCGCAAGCTCGCTGTTCCAACCCGCATCAATATGTACCACGAGCGGGCGAAGGCCCCATTCACGCGCCTTCAGCGCGAGATACGAGCTGTCGATCCCGCCACTGAGGCCGAGAACGCAGTCGTATTCTTTGCCGCGACCCGCCTCCTGTATGCGGTCGAGCAGCAGCTGGAGCCGGCGCTCACCTGACGCATCCGGGAACCACACCGTCCCGGCAAGGCGCGCGAAGTCAAGACAGTGATGGCAGCGCCCCGACTCGTCGAAGACTATCTCGACATCCGACGTGTCCATGACACAGTAGGTGCATTCTTGGTACGGCCGAGGCGTCATGCGGCGTCGCTGAGTAATTTGTCCAGCTCGGCGTAGGACGGGTAAGTGATGAGGACAGCACGGCGTGGTCCATGGAAGACGAAGAAGGCTCCGACGCCGACGGCGTCGGCACCGGCGTCGACCGCCGTACGGATATCCTGTATGCAACCGACGCCGCCCACCGCCATCAGTGGAACCGTCGAGGCGGCGGCCGCTTCCTCGATGAGCCGCGTGTCGACGCCTGACATCGTGCCGTCGCGATCGACAGAGTTCAGCACGATCTCGCCCGCACCGGCCTCGACCGCCCGTCGAAGGAAACCCAACCAGTCCGACTCGTTGTGACCGGCAGATCGCGGAGCATAGAGGCGTGGCCGGCCCAAACGGCGCCTTATGTCCACCGAGACCGCGACACTTTGACTACCGGTCACTGCGGCGATAGCTGTCACTACACGGAGGTCTGCGAGTGCTGCCGAGCGAACTACGACCTTCTCTACACCCAGCCCGAATACGTGCTCGGCATCGTCCCGGCTACGAATGCCGCCACCGTACGCGAGGGGCATGAAGCATTCTGAAGCGACGTCTCGGACTAACTCCAGGTTGGGGCCAAGCCCCCCCGCGGTAGCGCCTATGTCGAAAATCGCTAGCTCGTCGACCTCCTTCTCGTTGAAAATGCGTATCGCGTTGATAGGGTCGCCGACATACGTCGCTACATCGAATTGCCGCGTCTTCACAAGTCCATGATCTCGCACGAGGAGGAACGGGACTACTCGATTCTTCAGCATAGCGAATCCGTCCATCTCGACAGCATTGACATGCCGAACTTGTGACTCTTTTCAGGATGGAACTGCACGCCGCACGTCTGTGCAACTCGAAAGGCCGAGACAAACCTGGCACCGTACACCGTCGCGCCGATCTCCACGCGATCGTCATCGCACACCGCATGATACGTGTGTGTGAAGTAATAGCGGAGCTCGGAGCACATCGGGTCGAACAGAGGGTCGCATGTCACCGGTTCGACGACGTTCCAGCCCATGTGTGGCACTGGTAGCTCGCCCGAGGGGAATCGCTCGAATCGGGCCGGCACACGGCCTAGGCCCGACAACACGCCCTCTTGACTCTCCTGCCCGAGCAGCTGCATACCAAGGCAGATGCCCAGTATCGGCGTCGACGAAGGGAGTGCCTTGAGGTGATCGAACCAGCCAGAGTTTCGTAGTCGGCGTACTCCCTCGTCAAAAGCGCCGACGCCCGGCAATATGTAGGTGTCTGTCTCGGTGAGGCCCTCCGGGCTACCGCGCATCTCAACGTCGCGCCCAATGCGGTGGAGCATGTTGCGCACAGAGCTGACGTTTCCGAGGCCGACATCTACGATGACTCTCACGTGTTCACAACCTTATCCGTTTTTCGGGCCCGGCATAGTCAGCGGATGTTTCTGCCTGCCGTCCGGAACCAGCGTTGCCATCGCCTTGTGCGCCGCCTCGACTGTGGCCAAGCTCGCGACGAGCAGACCCCAACAACGCGAGGGTCAAGGTCGCGGCCGCGGCCACGTATACGCTCGTCGGCAGGTGCCCTTTCAAGAGGAGGCAGGAAGGGTAGGCGACGAGGACCACACTGATGTAGGTGCGCAATGATAACGCCCATTCGTGCAGGCTCGATCCGGCGAGGCGAAGAAACCATCCGATGTAGCAGCTGCAGATCAGCAGGCCGACGGAAGAATAGGCCATCACGCCCAGAATAGGAGTGGAGATGACACCAACACTAAGTGCGGCGAGCCTGAGTGCCGATTCGACGACGGATAGGATCAGCAGGCGACCAAGTTGGTTCTTGATGGTGGCGTAGCCACTGAGCGGAGAGGAGACGAAGGAGATGGCCAGCCACGGCGCCAAAGCAGCCGCGATGAGCCCTGCCTCGCGCCACTGCGGACCGAAGATCAACTCGAACAGCTCCGGGCCGAGGAGCAGAACCGTCCCGAACGCCGGAACAGCGAGCATGAACAGGCCCGTTGCTGTCCGCAGCATAAGGCTCGCTACGTCCACTCCGTCGCGTTCCATGGCCGCCGCCCGGGGGTAGAACACGGTCGCAATGGCCTGCCCGAGCAGTGCCGACGGCACAGCAAGTATGCGCGCGGCAAAGGCAAATGCCCCGGAGAACATCAGCCCGTATACAAGGGCAACGGCCGGGGCAACCGCGCCCACACTCACGGCATTGAGCACTGCTGGCACGGCAAGGTACACCGGAAACCGACGCCACGTTCGTGCCGTTGCGTACAGCTCGTTGCGAGTCCCGGAACGCCAGGACAGGGCTGCCCTGCGGGCCAGGGAGACCACGTTCGCGGAACGACCGGCAAGGTAGCCCAGAGCAAGCCACACGGCCCCACCGCCCAACAGCCCCGCGCCGAGTTGGCTGGCGCTCTGCACCACAGATCCGCCGACACCCGCAATGCTGACCTGGGTGAACCGACCTGCCCGGCTCTGCACCATCCGCAGGGAGCTCCATGCCGCTATGGCGAATGCCGTCGGTGGGATTGTCCAGATGCCTGGCCCGGCGTCGATTCGACTCCAGCCACTGCCTTCGACCGCCCAACCCAGGGCGAGGACAACGGTCACCAGCAGCGCTGTCGACGCGGCGCACACGAGTGACAGCCGGGCGATCGCCGCGGCTTCGTCGTCGGTCTCGGCTAATGGAATCGCCGCCTCGAAGCCCATGGTGGCAACAACTGCGATCACCGTGGATATGGCGAGCGCGACCGAGAATTCCCCGAACTCTTGCGGAGTGAACAACCGTGCCAGCGCCGCGGATGCGGCGAGCAGAACCAGCTGCGATGCCACCGTGCCCAGCGTGAGGGCAGACACGGCGGCTCGGCTGCTCGGCACCCGTACCCTCTCGACTGGGCTCACTGTCGTGCAGCTCCGATCGAGGTCTTGATTCGAGGCAATGGACGCTCCGGGCCTGTCGGCGGGTCAGCGAGGAGCGAGGCCTGCGACGCCACCGTGCCGAGAAGGATCCACCACCACGGCGACGACAATGTCGAGCTGCTTGCCAATCCCCCGGCGATTAGAGCAATGAGACCGAGCTGCACGGAGATCCGCAGATGTCGAACCGCCGTTGGCTCCTCGACATCGCGACGTCCATGGCGCAACCGCATGCGGGGTGGAAGCTTGCGGCCAGCCCTGAACACAACAAATAGTAGGGCGAAGAAGGGCACTGAGACGGGGGCGCCGTACTGGGATGTCAACTCGATCAGGCTGTCGTGCGCGTTCGTGACCCCGGCGAGATCTGCCCTGCCGCTATCCGCCGCGACACGGGCCTCGTACGCCCCTGCTCCGAGACCCAGTCCGCCCGACTCGACGACATAACGCGCGCCAAGCAGCGTGAGGTTCGCCCTGACCCCGTCGGAACGAGAGTTGTCGCCGACGAACGCAGCCGTGAGGCTGCCAACCGACACCAGGCCAGGCTTCGCCACCGACACCGTGAGCAGCGCCGTGCCAGCCAGGTACAACGCGACGACACCTGGGACGATCAGGCGCCGTCCGAGGACTCGTGATAGCCAGAACACCAGCAACAGAAGCGCGGCCAGGGCGCCGACGGCTCCGGTCCTGCTTTGAGTCGCGACAATGAGCTGGCACCAGACCAGCAGCAGAACCACATGCGCTGAGCGGCCCACCCGCGATCGCGAGCTCCGCAGACCCGTAACCAGACCTGGCAGCGTCGCCAGGAGAAAGCAGGCGTAGTCGTTGGGATTCCCGAACGTGCTGTAGACACCCTCCACGGGACGGCCCTCGAGCTCCCGGACCAACCGCGACAGGTGCTGGCCAGATCCGATCTCCCACATCGCGACTGCGCCCGTCGCAATAAAGGCCCACACCCATCCTCGTGAGATAGCACGAACGCCCATCTCGTGACCGCCGGTGAAGGAGACCAGGATCAGGCCACCAACCAGCCCAAACGAGATGCTGATGACCTCGCGAATGCCCTCGTCGTAGGCAGGCGTCCAGGCAAGGCTCAGCGGAGCCCAGATACACCAGGAGGCGGTGAGAATCACATAAGTTCGTGACACGGAGCGGCCCGGGACCCCATTACGGATCAGCATGGTCACGGCGGGCACAGCGGCCACCAGGCAGGCGACGCGGTAGAGGTACAGAGATGCCCCTTGCTCCGGGTCCATCGAGGCGTAGATGCCGAGCGCCGCGAGAATCGGGAGGAGTGCGAGCATCATACGCACGGGTCTGGTCGGACCCGGCCGTGCGGAGTCACGGCTACGGGCATCGTCGACGCGTCGCCGAGCACGCAAGTCGGTACTCACTTCAATAACCTCGACGTCATGCCGATCAACTTCACTGCTTCGCGTTCGAAGCCGAAGTGATGGAGTAGAGCTGCTCTGCCGCGCTCTCCCATGCTCCGCGCCATCTGGACGTCTCCGAGCAGGCTGTCGATGGCGGCGGTCAAGGCATCGGTGTCGAGCGGATCCACGAAGAGCCCGCAGTCATACGGCCCGAGGAGGGATAGCCACGACGGGAAATTCGATGCGATGAACGGCCGGCCGGCCGCCATGTACTCGAAAAGCTTGGTCGACTGCGCTTCGAGGTAGTTCGGCAGTGGATGTAACACTGCCAGGCCCAACCGAGCGTCGGCGATGAGTTGGGGCACCTCGCTCGCGGAGACCCGCCCAATGTACTTGGCAGTCTGACTGTGCTCGATGTTGCGCCGGAGCTCGGCCGACGCAACAGGGCCGACGAGGAGAAGCCTCGCCTCGCGCGTCGATGCCTCTACCGCTCGCATCATCTCCAGGGCGCCACGGCCCTGCGCAATTGCGCCGATGTACACCACGTCCGTGCACGCATCGTCCATCGGAGAGGCCACCGGAAAGTCTCGCAGCCAGGGAAAGTTCTGCACGAGAACTACAGGTGCGTGGTGGTACTTGCGTGCGATAGCGGGAGTGGCGGCGACGACGCCGTCCAGCCACCGGTCGGCCGACCGCTCCAGGGCGTGACCTGCGTAGGCGAGGGCAGGTCTCAACCTGGGCGGGATATAGGCCTTGCCCATGACCTGCTTCGGTAGGTCCTCGTGCGCGTCGTACACGGCTGCGGCCGGATGCTTCAGTATGCGCCACAGCAGCGCCAGCGGTATGAGCTCTGGGTCGTGAACATGGACAACGTCAGGTCGTAACGTGCGCAGTGCGCGCCATGCTCTCCATGGACCGAGCAGCATCCGGCGCCAGCGGGAAGTGAGCGCAGGCAAAGCGATGACGTGTACACCCTTGACGTCATGGTCTCGCTCGCAGACGGCTAGCAGGTATACGTCGAAGCCGGCCTCAGCGAGGCAAACACACTCCTTCCAGAAGATCCTGATGTCTCCAGCAGCGTGAGCCGTCGTCACGTGGACAATGCGGGCCGCTTTGTCACCCATCACGGCACGGTGTCGACGCATGCGTTGACGCCTTGTTCAACCGGACGCGGCGCACACCGCGACTGATGACCGCCTGCTGCGATGGGACGTCCTGGGGCACGGGCGGCGTCTCCACGGTCGAGCCCGACACCCAGGCGACGCCGCCTGGCGGCGCCCATCCGCCCGAAGCCAACTTTCGGCGGGTCCGACCTCCCGCCTGAGTAGAGATCCGCGAACAGCTGGTCGTAGCGCTCCCATACGAACATCTCAGCGGCTTCGCGAAGACCTTCACGGAACGGCGCATCACCCAGTGCTGCCAGCCGCTCCACGCCAGCTCGCACCGACTCGACCGACACGTCGTACGCAAGGAGCCCTACCGGATAGGTATTGAGGACGAGCGCCTGCTCCGGAATGTTCGAGGCGAGCACGGGGATCCCGGCCTGGATGTACTGGTACAACTTATTGGGGCCCGAGTACTCGTACGAGAGGGAGAGGTCGGCCGTGGCGCCGCCGATCAAGCAGGCGCCGAAGTCCGCGGATCTGGTGTAGTCCGCCAAGTGGGCCGTCTCGACCGCTTCATGGAAGTAGATCGACGCGGATCGAGCAGCGTAGGCGCGGACATCCTCCACAAGAGGGCCGTAACCCATGACGACGAGGACGACATCCGACGTGGGCGGGTCCGCGAAGGTTTCCAGCAGCTCGGGGACGCCGCGAGCCTCTCCCACGACGCCCTGGTAGAGAAAGATTCGCGTGGACGCAGGCAGATCCCACTTTTCGTGGAAATGCCTCGGTCGGGCATATGTGTCGTCAGCGCGTGCCAATGGATAGTTGTAGGCCACTGCATGTGCCGATAGAGCGTACGTCCGAAGATACCAGTCCTCGATTGACTTGGTGACGAAAAGGGAACAGTCGACAAAGCGAAGACCGACACGCTCGATCCCCTTCAGCAGCAGTTTACGCAAGCCCCTCAATCCCTGTGTCTCGGTCTCCAGCTCGTGCGTGTCGTAGACGAGACACGCGCCCGTGCGCCATTTGAGGAGCAAACAGGCTGGAAGTGCCGCTACACTGTGGCAATTGATGCAAGCAACGCGCTTCTTGCTGTAGTGGCGTGCTATTCCCAGCCCGAAACCAACCGTCTTCGTCACCTTCCGCGCCACGCGTGGGGACCCGCTGTCACTGGCAAACCTCCGTATCGTCACCCCCGCGCCCCAGCTTTGAACAGGCGGGAGACCCCCGGGCTGCACCCCGGCGACTTCGATCGCCTCGAAGACGCCCAGCCGCTGGATGGACTGGACCTCCTTTTCGATGCGGCTCTCGTGGGTGATTGCGGACGGGTACACATGCAGGTTGATGCCGTCGGAGCCTGGCCCGGTGCCTGATAGCGACCGCCGCGGCCGACGTTTCATCGAATCAGGCGTCATACAGGCCGCGCCCGCGCAGTGAATCGACGGTGCGTCGCAGCACCTGAACGCGCCGATAGGAGTTGTCGTAGTCGTGGAAACTTTTGATTGGTGCCGCCATCATCGCGTCGAACTGATGTCGCGTCAGTCCCAGCTTCTTCCCCACATAGACGCGGTCCGTCTCCTGCAGCTTCGGATCGTAAGGTGGGAGGCTCAACTCCGCTAGTGCCGCTGGGCGGCTCAGTTGACCGGAGTTGATCAAGTCCGACAATTGGCCGACACGCTTGTCGATATGAAACTTCCGAGGCAGGATATAGCCTTGGAAGAACCTCGTGTATATTGACTCGTGGTGTTTTCCCCCGTAATCCTTCCAGCCGACCTTGTCGGCGATGATGTGCGCGGCGTCAGCCTTGTCGTAGTCGACGTAGTTGAGAATCGACAAGCTCCTGATGCGACGGATTGCGTTGACATACAGGAGGTATTCGAGTCGGTAATGCGGATATGTCCGGAGGGGCACCGTTCCGAACCGCGTGTGTACACCTTTGATGTAGCGCCAATCGGAATGACCATAAGACCACGCCGGCAGGCTCAGTGCCTCGGTCCTGAAGTTCATGCCTGAAATGACGGTCTTCACCTCAAACTTGGCCGCGCTCCGCCACAGCAGCGCTTGGATGGCATGATCCGTCGGGACTTCGCCGTCTGGCGTAGAGGCTCGCAGAAATGCGAGCTGTAGGTCACGGAACTCCGGCCAGTCGACGACACAGGTGTCCAGGTCGATGCCGAGACGCTCGAGGACGCCATGGATGTTTGATACCGCTAGTGCAGAGTTCCAGCCGTTGTCGAAGTGGACCGCAACCGGCCGCAGGCCCAGCTCCTTGGTGAGGTAGGCGACATACGTGCTGTCCGCGCCACCGCTGACCCCTATGACGCAATCATAGTCTCGGCCGCGCCCGGCGCGCTTTATCGCCGCAACGCGCTTCTCCAACTCAATGCGGCCGCGCTCGCCTTCGAGAACGCGGGCCGGCAGCAGCCGATCATAGCGTCGGCAATGGTTGCACAGGCCGCGGCCGTCCACTTCCAGTGCGGGATCGGCACGTGCCGTCATGACGCATCGAGAGCACACGATGACATCGTTTCCTGTGCTGACGGACCCCCTGTGTTCAGACACGCACAGTGTCCAATCGGGCCTTGCGTGACCGGTCAGCCAGGCCGACATCGTTCAAGGTCGCGCTCAACAGCGCCGCGGCGGCATGCCGCGAGAAGCGGCCATCGACTAGGCATCGACCGCGTTTGCCCCACGCAGCGCGCTCCGCGGAGGTGGCCGCTGCCACGGCTCGCAGGCAGGCCGCAAGCCCATCAGCCGTTCCGGTGCGGCCGCAGTCACCATCCGGCGTGACGCGTTCGATCGCGACTCGGGCGTTGCTGACTATGGGTAGGCCCGCGGCCATGTAATCGAAGAGCTTGTTCGGGCTCATGCCTTTCTCGAACACCGCGAGGGGCGTAACGGCGTGAATACCGACGTCGCAGGCCGCGAGCAGCGCAGGCAGCGCTGATTTCGGTGTTGGGCTGCGGAACTCAACGTTGCGCAGGCCCTCGCGCCCCGCTCGGTCGACGGCGCCTGCCTTGGCCGTTCCGCAACCGACGAGAAGGAAGCGGATGTCGGGTAGCGACGTGGCCGCGTCGAGGATGTAGTCGATGCCGTCCTTTGCGCCGTGCGCGCCGGCGTAGACTGCGGTGAAGCCGTCGATACCCTGCCTTCGCCGCAGCTCATCGCGATCCATGCTCACCGCGAAGTCCGACAACTCGGTGCCGTTGGGAATGACGGTCATAGCCGTGGCCGGCACCCCCAGCGCAGCGAAGTGATCCTCCCAGCCATCCGTGACGACAGTGATGTGCTCTGCCCGCGCGGCGATCCGGGCCTCGAGGGCCGTCAGAACCCTGTGCAGAACACTGCCCCGGCGGATCGCCCCTGCGGCGACGATCGACTCGGGCCACAGGTCTCGCACCTCCAAGACAAGCGATGCCCGGCGCAGCTTGGCGACCAGCCAGCCGGCGACAGGTGTCAGCAGGTGCGGCGAGGACGCATAGACGACGTCGACATGTCGACGGGTGAGGCCGATGGCGACCGCCTGAAGTGAGTACGCGAACCAGCCCAGGATGCGAAGCGCCCCGTTTCCGTCGTAGGCCGGCACGCGCACGAGCTGGAACCGCGCGTCTGACGAGCTGAAGGTCTCCTGCGAGTAGTGGTTCCGCCCGGCTGCGACGATGAGAGGCCGCCAACCTTCCACGCGGCTGAAGAGATCGATGTGCCGCGTGCCGCCGGCCTGGCTTCGCGGCAAGGCGTACTGATTGAGGACGAGGACGTGCTTCATCGTGCTAGCGCAGTCTTCTGGTTTCGCCCCACATCACGGACTGCTGCCGGGACGCCCGTGACGACGGTCCACGCGGGGACATCCCGCACCACGCACGCCGCCGCCCCGACGGTCGATCCCTGCCCTGTCCGCAGCCCTTGCAGGATCACCGACGACGAGCCGATGTACGTCCCGCTCTCGAGGTGGCAATCACCGGACACGGTCGCGTTCGGGTTGATCGACACGAAGTCCTCGAGCACCGAGTCATGCCCGATCGTGGCGTTGGGGTTGACGTGCGTGTGACGGCCGAGGGTGACATTCGTGGAGATCTGTGCGCCGGCGCACACGATGGCTCCGTCACCGATCGACCCCATGGACCCGATCACCGCGCTCGGGTGGATTGCGATGGCGGCGGACAAGCCGGCGGCCGACAGGATGGCGTCGATCCGGCGGCGAACGGCTGGCGCGCCCACACCGATCAGGTACACGGCGGGAGAGTTCGTTGCGAGCCAGTCGTCGATCGAGCCGAGGTAGGCGATGTCGCGATCGGCCAGTCTTTTGAGGGACATCTCCGGTGGCGCATCGTCCACGACACCGAGGATCGCAAACGGTGGCGAGGCGAGGGACCGATTGACGGCCTCGATGACATCGAGCGTCTCACGGCCGAATCCGCCTGCGCCGACGACCACGATCGGCGTCGTCACGATGCGCCCGCAAGCCGAGCATCGGCGGGGCGGAACTCCGGCATTGTGGCGTTGTCTACGGCCGAGATCCCGCGACGCGACAAGACCGTCGAGGCCGTACGGGCCAGAACGCGCAGGTCGAGGCCGAGGCAGCGACCGTCGACGTAGGCGATGTCGTAGCCGAGCTTCTCGTCCCACGACAGAGCGTTTCGGCCCGAGGTCTGGGCCAGACCGGTGATGCCTGGCCGGACCTCGTGGCGCCGAGCCTGCTCGGGGGTGTAGCGGTCGAGATAGCTCATCAGCAGCGGACGTGGACCTACGAGACTCATGTCTCCGCGCACGACATTCCACAGCGTCGGCAGCTCGTCGAGGCTCGTCGAGCGCAGCCATCGGCCAAGAGGCGTCAGCCGCTCCGCATCACTGCACAGTCCCTGCGGTGTATCTGGTGTGCGCATCGTCCGGATCTTGACGAGCTCGAACGGGCGCCCTCCGTAGCCGGGGCGTTCCTGGCGGAACAACACGGGTGCGCCGAGGTCTCGTCGTACGGCGAGCGCGATGGCTACGAGCACCGGGGCGCCGAGCACCAGCCCCGCGAGGCCGGCCGACACATCGATGGCCCGCTTCACCCCGTCGTACGTGATGAGGTTCCGCCCGCTCGGGCGGCCGACACTCACGCGACGCCCGCCAACAAGTCTCCGGTCGCGTCCTGCACGCGGTCAAGGTCCGAGGGTCCGAGGGCCGACCCGCTCGGCAGGGTCAGACCGCGCTCGAACAGCGTGTCGGCGGCGCCGCTCACGAAAGCCCGGGCGGCCCGGTACACCGGCTGTCGATGCATCGGCTTCCACAGCGGGCGAGCCTCGATGTCGGCGGCGTCAAGCGCCTTTGCAAGATCCGCTGCGTGCCACCCACTCACGTCACTGTCGACGAGGATGGCGGTCAGCCAGCAATTGTCCGACTCGTCACCCTCGCGCTGGAAGATCTCGACACCGGGCGCACCGGCGATCATCTCGACGTAGCGCTCCCGAACGGCTCGGCGGCGGTCGATCATCGCGTCCAGCCGGCTCAACTGGCCGCGACCGAGAGCAGCCAGCAGGTTGCTCAGCCGGTAGTTGTAGCCGACCTCGGTGTGCTCGTAGTGCGCCACCGGCTGTCGCGCCTGAGTGCTGAGATATCGCGCGCGTGCGGCGAACCGCGCATCGTCCGTCAACAGCGCGCCGCCGCCGCTGGTCGTCATGATCTTGTTGCCGTTGAAGGACAACACGGCGCAGTCGCCGAACGATCCGGCGGGCAGGCCTGCGTGCCGAGCACCGAGGGCTTCGGCGGCATCGGCCAGGACGGGGACACCGGCGCGCGCACAGATCGGCAGGAGGGCGTCGTAATCGGCGCAGCGACCAAGCAGGTCGACCGTCACGACCGCCGCGACGGGCACGCGCTCGGAGCTCAGCTGGGTCAGAGAATCCTGCAACAGCTGAGGATCGAGGTTTCCGGTGTGCGGGTCACTGTCGACGAACACCGGCGACGCACCTGTGTAGGCCACTGCGTTCGCGGTCGCGACGAACGTCATCGTCGGCACTATCACGACGGCGCCCGGCGCGGCCCCCAGGCCGAGCAGCCCAAGATGCAGAGCTGCGGTGCCTGAGCTGAGGGCAACCGCATGACGTCGGCCGGCCCGCTCGGCGAGCTCGGTTTCGAAGGCGTCGACGTGCGGTCCGAGCGGCGCGATCCACCCGGAGCGGATCGCGTCGAGGACGAACGCCTCCTCGACTGCGCCGACGTCGGGTGCGGAGAGGTGGATGCGCGACGTCATCGCCGCCGCCGAAGGCGAAGCGATGCAGCTGCACTGCCGGTCACTGCAATACGCCCTGTGATTCGAGCGCCTGCATGTCGGCGCACTGGCTGCTCAGCTGCAACAGGACGGATTCACGGTTGCCGTACGGGTCGAGCCCCAGCACCGAGCTGTCGTCGACGCCTGGCACGCTCACGTGGGATACCAGCGGGTGCACCGGCCGGTGGTCCCGCTCACCCTCGGCAAACAGGTCCTCGTGCAGCTTCTCGCCGTCGCGCAGGCCCGTGTAGACGATGTCGACATCCCGTCCGGACATGTCGATGAGCTGCTGGGCGACGTCGGAGATCCGGACCGGCTCGCCCATGTCTAGCACGAGGGCCTCGCCGTCACGGCCGATCGCGGCAGCTTGGACCACGAGCTGGACTGCTTCCTGGACGGTCATGAAGTAGCGCGTCACGTCGGGATGGGTGACGGTCACCGGCCCCCCGCCTTCGATCTGTGCGGTGAACGTGGTCACGACGGAGCCACGACTTCCCAGAACGTTGCCGAATCGCACGCTCAGGAACGTGCCGTCCGCCCGGGCCGCGACCGCGGCGGTGAGGCCCTCCGCCAGCCGCTTGCTGTAGCCGAGCACACTGCAGGGGCTCGCCGCCTTGTCCGTCGAGATGTTGATGAACCGGCGCACGCCCGACTCCTGCGCGGCCTGCAGGACGGAAGCCGTGCCCCACACGTTGGTCTTGATCGCTTCGCCGGGGTACTGCTCGAGCATGTTCAGGTGCTTCAGGGCCGCGGCGTGAAAGACGACATCCGGCTTGCGCCGGAGGAAGATCTCGGCGATGTGCCGGGTGTCGCGGATGTCGGCGAGCACGACCTCTTCCGCGCCGAGACTCGCGAAGCCGTGAATGGACAGCTGGACTGCGTGCAGAGCCGACTCGTCGCGATCGAGCATGATCAGCTCCGCCGGCGAGAACCGGTGGATCTGACGGCACAGCTCGGATCCGATCGACCCGCCCGCACCGGTGACCAGCACCCGCTTGCCCGTCAGGTAGCCGGCTATGGATGCGACGTCGGTGTCGATCTGGTGCCGTCCCAGCAGGTCCGCCATCTGCACGTCTCGCATGTCGCCGACCCCGACGCTCTCCGGCGTCGTCAGCTCGGACAGGGACGGCAGGGTCTTGACCCTGAGGCCGGCTCCCGCTGCGTCCCCGGCGATACGGCGTACGAGATTGGCGTCGGCGCTCGGGATGGCGAGCACCAACATCGTGGCCCTCGTCTGGCGCGCGACGACGGCGATGTCCTCGCTGGTGCCGAGCACGGGCACGCCCATGATCCTGAGGCGCTGGCGGGTCGGGTCGTCATCGAGAAGACCGACGGGCCAGAAGTCGCCGGCCCGCTTGCCGCCACCGTGCATCAGGTGACCGGTGATGATCATGGATCGGAGCAGCTGCTGGCCACCCTCGCCGGAGCCGAAGATCAGGACTCGGTGTGCATCGGAGGCACGGATCGGCCGGCGTTCGACGAAGACGCGGCGGATGCCGAGCCGTACGCCCCCGGTCACTAACAGCACCACCAGTGTCGCGGTGATCACGGCGCGCGGGGCGGCCCAGCTCGCGGCGACCCAGCCCTGCGCGGTGCCGCCGGTGAGCACCCAACTCACAACCAGCGCGGCGGCGCCGGATGACAGCACCACTGAAGCCAGCAGGACAGCCTGGTCGGCACTACCGAGATTCGCCCGACCGCGGTATAGCCCGGCCGCGTACCCGAGGGCCCACTGAGCGCAGAGCGCCACCACGCTGAGGGCTATCCATGCGCGGGACGTGAAGTCGCCGACTGTTTCAAGGCCCGCGATCGCGGCGAAGACGGCGATCCACACGACGGCGTCAAGGGTCGCCAAGATTGCCCGGCGCAGCCGCGCGGACGGTCCGGTGGACCTACGAAAGTTGATCAAAGCCCCTGCCGATATGCCTGACAGCGAATTGTTCGCTACACAGAGTATAGCCATGCTCTCCAGATTGTGACGTGCCGTGAAGGAGTGTAGCCTTTTGTAGCCCTGCCGTTACGGTGTGTGGCAGCACCTGCAAGCCCTGCCGGCGAGAAGAGACCTGTGGACCTGCGCGACTACATCCGTGTCCTGCGACGCAACTGGCTCATCGTGATCGGATGCGTCGGCCTTGCCCTCGGGTCGGCGACTGTGCTCATCGCGCGGGAGACCCCGACATACACCTCGACCATCCGGATGTTCGTGTCGACTCCGCAGGCGCAGGAAGGTGTCGCGTACCAGGGCGGGCTGTTCTCCCAGCAGCGCGTCATCTCCTACGCCGATCTCGTGATCGGCGAGCAGATCGCCGAGGCTGTGATCGCGGAGCTGGATCTCGCCCTCACCGCGCGGGAGCTCGAGGATCAACTGACGAGTCGAGTGGTGCCCGAAACGGTCATCTTCGAGATCTCCGTCACCAACACATCGGCGGAGCTGGCTCAGCAGATCGCGGACGCCGTGGGAGTCGAGTTCACGGCGCTGGTCGCCGATCTGGAGAGCCCGGAGCCCGGCGTCGCCGCCCCGATCAAGGTGACCACCGTCGACCCCGCGGACCTCGCAACCGTGCCGGCTTCGCCCCGGCCGCTGCGCAACCTTGCCCTCGCCGGCGTGCTCGGGTTGCTGGCCGGCGTAGGGATCGCGCTCCTACGCGACCTGCTCGACGTGACGGTCAAGGACGTCGACCGGCTCAGCGAGCGGGTCGGCGCATCGACGCTCGGGATCATCGGCTATGACAACGACGCCGACGAGGACCCGGTGCCGGTGCGCACCAAACCGCAGTCTCCCCATGCCGAAGCGTTCCGGCAGCTGCGCACGAATCTGCAGTTCGTCGACATCGACCAGGACACGAAGACATTCGTCATCACCAGCTCGCTGCCGGCAGAGGGAAAGACCCGGACGTCGGTCAACCTTGCGATCGCACTGGCCCAGGCGGGTGAGCGCGTCATCCTCGTCGAGGCCGACCTGCGCCGGCCGCGGGTGAACCGCTATCTCAACCTGCTGGACGACGTCGGCGTGACGACAGTTCTGCTAGGCCGGGTGTCAGTCGACGAGGCGCTCCAGCAGTACGGCGACCTGCCGCTGCGGGTGCTCGCGTGCGGCCGTCAGCCGCCTAATCCCAGCGAGCTGCTGTCCTCGGAGCGGATGCAGCTGCTCTTGCGCGAGCTCCGCGAGCGCGCCGACGTGATCATCATCGATGCGCCGCCGCTGCTTCCCGTCACCGATGCGGCGGTGCTCGCGCGGCAGGCGGACGGTGCGATCCTGGTCGTACGCCACGGAAAGGTCACCTACGACCAGGTCGACCGAGCCGTGGAGAACCTTCGCCTCGCCGGCGCACGGCTCCTCGGCACACTCGTCAACGGGACACCCGCCAAGGGCCGCGACGCCTACGCGTACAACTACGCCTACCAATCCACCGGTCGGCGGGCGCGTCCCACCAAGTCTGACCGTCCTGCGGTGTCGGCGGCTACGTCAACCAGCGTGAACGGCTCGATCGACGAGGCCAGTGAGCGGATCGAGCACACCCGGGACGGCCTCCCGCACAAGTCCCGCCGCTGAGCGCAGCACGGTGTCCGGCTCGCCGAACGGATCGCCGATCTCGTCGCTGCCGTCGCTCGGGACATGACCGCGGAAGGTAGCGGCGTCGGCGACGACACGCCGTGCGCGCTCGGCCGGCGTCACCGTCACAGGTGACGGGCGAGTAGCCGAGCGCTGGTTCGCGGCGAGCTCGAAGGCCGCTCCGGCGACGCGTGCGAACTCCCGGATGAGGAATGTACGACGCAGCGCTCCGGGCGCCAGCTCGAGCACCGCCGCCCGGTGCGAGCGGTCTGCGCACAGCACGAGGTCGGCACCGTCGATGTCGGCCGCCGACACGCGCCGGGACGGTCGGGCATCGGCGGGCAGGCCGCATCGCTGCAAGCCAGCCGCCTCACCCGTGCCGATGGGCCGGCCGGGCAGGACGCCCGTGCCGGCGCTGGCCACCGAGAAGTCGTTCGAGCGATCACGCTCAGACAGCCCGACACGCAGGAAGTGCTCGGCGAGCCGCGACCGGAACACGTTCCCCGTGCAGACGCACAGGATGCGGAACGGGTCGTCGTCCGGCGTAGATGCCGAGATCGATACAGTCACGAACGCATCGTGACAGCTCAAGAGCCGTCCAAGTGTCGCCTCAGCCGGCCTCCGCCTTGCTCTCGTTACCAGCCAGGAGATCCCGCACCTCTGACTCGCGATAACGACGATGTCCACCGAGTGTCCGTATGGAGCTGAGCTTGCCTGCCTTGGCCCACCGGGTCACCGTTTTCGGGTCGACGCGAAACATCGCGGCGACCTCCGCGGGTGTCAGCAGCGGCTCAGCATCGGACGTACGACCTACCATTGTGTTGCCCCCCTTGCCCGAAACGTCGGCTTCGCCATGCGCTTACCACGACGCCCCGGGTAGTTCAGTTATAGCTGCTCACGTCGTACATCCGCCGTAGAACGTCGAGAACCGCCGAAATCGCTGCGGTCAACGACGGCTTACGCAGAACGCCCCGGGGTTGAAGCGATCACCCGGGCGGGCGTCTGCGATCCCCCGGTAGCTCAGTGGATGGCGCGACGCGTCGGAGTTGTGCGATCCGTCGCGGCGGCCGGGCTGCTACTCCTTCCTGGTGACCTCCAGCGTCAGGTTCATGGACGCTGAATGTGGGTCGCACTGTGCGGTGTAGGTGCCCTTCTTCAGCTTGACCTTCCACTTGACCTTGCCCTCGAACGGGACCGTCGTGGTCTCGTCCACGTCCTCGCCGAAGAAGTGGAAGTTGTGCGCCGTCGAGAAGTCCTCGACGACGATCTTGTACCGGCCCTTCGGCACGCTCTCCTCGTCCAGGGTGATGGTGAAGCCCGGCCCCACCTCGCCCTTGATCTTCTCCCGCTTGTCGGGTAGCGCCTGCGCCGCCGTGCTGATGCTGAGCGCAGGCGATCGGGCGGCCGACTCGCCGCTCGTCGGGGCAGCACCCGCCGATCCGATCGACGCGGCAACGAGCGCCAGCGGGGCGAGCACCGCAAGCGTGGTGCGACGACGCATGGAAGCCTCCGAGGATGGGCTGGCGATGATCACGGCACGATCTGTCCGACGTTCGGTTCATGCCTACTCCTCGACGCCGCCGAGGTCCAGTCCGCCCGGCGCCCAATTGCGTTGAACGACGTTCGAGGCAGTTGCCAGGACGTACGAAGCCGTTCAACGACCTGCGAAGCAGTTCAACGACCGAAGCAGTTCAGCTACCTACGAGGCGGCAACCGGCCGAGTAGGTTTGACGAGTGCTGTCATCCGGCGACCACGAGCAGGTCGTGTTCTGTCGGGACCGTCACACCGGCCTTCGCGCGGTGATAGCGATCCACTCCACGGCCCTCGGCCCGGCGCTCGGCGGCACCAGGTTCTATCCGTACGGCTCCGAGGAGGCCGCCGTCACCGACGTTCTCAACCTCGCCCGTGGCATGACTTACAAGGCGGCGCTCGCTGGTCTCGACCTCGGCGGCGGCAAGGCAGTGATCATCGGCAACCCGCTCGAGCTCAAGACCGATGCGCTACTGCGGGCGTACGGGCGGTTCGTGCAGTCCCTCGGCGGCCGCTACATCACCGCTGCCGATGTCGGCTCGTACGTCGAAGACATGGACGTGGTTGCGCAGGAGTGCGACTTCGTCACCGGACGCTCCGTGGAGCTCGGCGGGGCGGGCGACTCGGCCGTGCTGACGGCGTACGGCGTCTATCACGGGATGCGTGCGGCGGCGGAACAAGCCTGGGGCGACCCCTCCGTGCAGGGCAAGCGCGTGGGGGTCGCCGGCGTGGGCAAGGTGGGACATCACCTCGTGCGTCACCTCGTCGATGCCGGCGCCGAGGTCGTCGTGACCGATGTGAGCGAGGTCGCCCTCGAGCGCATCCGCCGCCACCATCCGCAGGTGGATGTCGTGACGGGCACGGCCGCGCTGGTGCGTGCGGACATCGACGTGTACGCGCCCTGCGCCTTGGGCGGGGCGCTCGACGACGAGACGGTCGCTGTCCTGCGCGCCGGTGTCGTGTGTGGTGCGGCCAACAACCAGCTGTCGCGCCCGGGCATCGAGCACCGGCTTGCCGAGCGCGGTGTCGTGTACGCGCCGGACTACGTCGTCAACGCCGGGGGGCTGATCCAGGTCGCGGACGAGATCGGCGGGTTCGACTTCGCGCGGGCGCAGCGACGAGCGGCGGGCATCTTCGACACGACGCGGCGTGTGTTCACCGAGGCTGCGAAGCAGGGCGTCGGACCCTCGGTGGCGGCGGATCGGCTTGCCGAGGAGCGCATCGCCGGTGCCGGGACGGCGAGCCGGATCTGGTTGCCGGTCCGGCGTGCGGCTGGGGGGGCAGCTACTGACCGTGACGGCCTCGACGGCGCGCGCGATGTGTCAGCCACCCGTGCGGCACACCCGGTCGAGCAGGTACCGTAGGCACAGCAGACAAGGGTCGGCCGCAGCGCTCACTGCCGCCGGCTCTCTCATGACGACGGACCACTCGACAGTGGCGAGCTCCGGGCGAGGGGGTCGAGCCAGATGGGGCGCGGCCGTGCGAAGGCGAAGCAGACGAAGGTCGCTCGCGAGCTGAAGTATCGGCCCGTGGGCACCGACCTGAATGCGCTGCGAGCAGAGCTCACCGGCAACGGCAGCCGCAGCGGCGACGCGCGGCCCGCCGACGTCGAGCCGGAAAAAGTTCTCGATGACGACGACGACCCGTACTCCGCATACGCGGCGGATGACGAGGACGACGACGACGAAGCCGTCGACCGCTGGGGGTCCGCTCGCTGAGCGGACGGTGAAGACGGACGGTGACGACGGACGGTGACGACGAGGGTCAGGGTCGACTGAGCGCGTCCACCGCACCGCCGCCGCCGAGGAGCGCGGGCAACGGATCCTCCCCACCGAGCAAGGCTTGGCCGTTGGATTCGAGACGGCGCTTGCCGCGCAGGGACGGGTCGGGCAGCTCGATGGGATAGACGCCGTCGAAGCAGGCCCGACAGAGCTGGTCCTTGGGCTGCTCCGTGGCGGCGACCAAGCTGTCGAGCGTGACGTAGCCGAGGGAGTCCGCTCCGATGGAAGTGCGGATCTCTTCGATCGTCAGCCCGCTGGCCACCAGCTCCGCCCGCGAGGCGAAGTCGATCCCGTAGAAGCACGGCCACTTGACCGGCGGCGATGAGATGCGCACGTGCACCTCTCGCGCACCGGCCTCCCGCAGCATCCGGACCAACGCGCGCTGAGTGTTGCCGCGGACGATCGTGTCGTCGACGACGACGAGGCGCTTGCCGGCGACGATGTCGCGCAGCGGGTTGAGCTTGAGCCGGATGCCGAGCTGGCGGATCGTCTGGCTGGGCTGGATGAACGTGCGCCCGACATAGGAGTTCTTGACCAGACCCAAGCCGTACGGGATGCCGGACGATTCGGCATAGCCGACGGCGGCCGGTGTGCCCGACTCCGGGACCGGGATGACCAGGTCGGCGTCTGCCGGAGCCTCTCGGGCCAGGCGCCGCCCGATCTCCACCCGGGTGGCGTGCACGCCGCGTCCGCCGATAGACGTGTCGGGCCGAGCCAGGTAGACGTACTCGAACAGGCACCGCTTGGGGTCCGATGGGGAGAACGACTGCGTGCGCAGGCCGTACTCGTCGATCGCGAGCAGCTCACCCGGCTCGATCTCGCGTACGAACGTCGCTCCCACGATGTCCAGCGCGGCCGTTTCGCTGGCGACGGCCCAACCCCGCTCGAGGCGCCCGAGGACCAACGGGCGAACGCCCTGCGGG
>Ga0136634_10000248_pt1 | contig 26407 bp, 20 predicted proteins | sample AntDrymUQ8332106_2_FD_104654 | JGI IMG/M metagenome (GOLD analysis project Ga0136634, IMG submission 104654) | Polar desert sand microbial communities from Dry Valleys, Antarctica - metaG UQ833 (21.06) | ecosystem: Environmental > Terrestrial > Soil > Desert | place: Antarctica: Dry Valley... | reverse complement strand
TGTATTGCCCGATGTAATCGGGGGTATGTCTGATGCATTGAACGTAGTATTATTAATAATGAGAGGAGGAGTCAAGGGTTCATCCCTGTCATAAATTAAAACCTTTGTTTTCCCAATCATTATCTTATTAAGTGAAGCTTTGTCAAAAAAACTGCTGTCCAATTCTATATTCGTTTCTTTTTTAGCATTTGTCTTTTTGTAAATTGAAATCATCCCGCCGCCTGTAGATAATTCATCTGCAATCAATTTCTGATCATTAATAAAAATATTTGTTTCTAATCCATCGATCGCAATATTATCAATGTCTGAAATAATTCTTCCGGAAACATTTTTCTGCCTGAATTTACCAATCCTGACTACCCGTTTTGCCGCATTATACTCCACATTATTAAAATTCAATTCCGCTTTTCCCGGTTCTTTCATAATTATTTCTTCTACTTTAGCAATAACCCCTTTTACAAAATAACTTACAAGATTTGTATAATCTTTTGTGCTGTCTATCCTGAAATTTTTTAAAGAAACATCAATATTTTTTAATGTGGTATGAGAAGCCTCATTTTTATTGGAAAAACCAAGAGTTCCTCCTTTTACGGATATTTCATCTGCCTGTATACTTTTAAACTTTCCCAGTATTTTTTCATATAAAGCAATTGAATCTTTCTGGGAAAAAGGCTGGTTTACTTTATTTCCCATTCTTGTTAAGACTACATCAGGATTTATTAAAAGTATAGCGCGCGCTTTAATTTTGTTTCCTTTCAATAATCCTGGAATATTCGCACCTTTTACTGTTATTTCACCTACCCGTACCCGGTAGATAATATTTTCCGAAGTATCGCCTTCTGCAATTCTTTTTTGCACAGAATCTGATTGAAGCACTACATTAAAAAAAGAAACATTCCCATTTAATTCATCAATAACAGAACTGTCATATCTTAAATAATATAAACTGTCACTTTTTTCAGCAACAACTTTACTGACCGATTTGCTGACAATAGATCTTTTATTAACAGCCCAATAAGTTATGGTGGCAGCCACAATAATGACGATGAGGATCGCTAAATAACGAAGTTGTGATTTCAATACTAAATATTTTAATTAAAATGGGTATCCCAGTGCAATATTCAAAACAAGATTTTCCTTTCTCCATGCACTGCTGCCAAAATCAATTTTGTCAAACACCCATTTTTGTCCATCCGGAAGGTAAGGTTTTCTTAAAGGTATGCCCAGGTCTACACGAATTAAAATAACTGTGGCATCAAACCGGATCCCGACACCTGATGCAACTGCAAGTTCTTTAAACCATTCTTTGCTAAATTTTCCTGCTGATCCAAATAGTATAGTATCTTTTGTCCAGATATTACCGGCGTCAATAAAAACAGCCCCACTTATTTTTGGAACAATCGGAATCCGTAATTCGCTATTGGCAAGAATTTTATAATCTCCCCCAATGATCTGAAAAAACCGTTGATCTTCAGCTGTAGGCTTATATGCGCCCGGGCCTACGCTTCTTGAATTAAAACCCCGTATAGAACTTGATCCCCCGATTATATATTGTTTGGCAAATGGTAATAATGCGGAGTTATTATAAGGCATCCCAATTCCTATCTGGAACCTGTTTGCCCAATCTAATTGTGATGTACCAGGAAGACGCCTTGTATAATGAATATCCAGATCGAGCTTTGCATATTGTGCAAATGGAGTTCCCAGTATTTTCTTTTCCCGGAAATTTTTTGCACCTGTTATCAATCCTGCAATATTTCCTGAAAGATCAATACTTCCATTGAGGTACCATTTGTTACGAAGCGTTGGTGCAGATTTGTTATAAGTGTAAGAATAGAATGAACCAAGTATTGCCTCATCATAGATATTCAATAACAATGAAGGGCTAACCAGTGTTTGCTTGAGAAATGTATCTGTTACGTTAGTGGCTTTTAAATAACTGATAGAAATAGGTGCAAAAATGGTTTGTACGATCAGGTTTTTTCTTCTCGTTACTTCATACTGTACTTTAAATAAATTTTTGGTATAAAATAATTGTTTTCTTAATAACTCATAGCCTGCAAGAATACTTGTGTTAGGTGGGTAGAAAAAATTGTCTTTAACCTTAATAAAAGGAATAACATAACGTGGTATTCTTAAGCTGACTTCACCTCCAAGCCTAATATTATTATTATTCTTAAGTGAGTCTCCAAAAGAAACTTCAAAACCGCCAAATGCCCTTATGGTAAGTAATTCTGCTTTCCCGAATGTATTTCTGTTTCTCATATTTACACTCACCTGTCCCCCCATGTAATTGTTGTCTTTGGAAAAACCATCTATACTCCCTTGTATCGATTTTTTCTTTGATGGAGTAAGATAATAATACACATTCATCCTGTAACCACTTGTAGTATCCAATGGCTGAAACCTGTTCTTTACAAATTTAAATGCACCAAGGTTTATCAGCCTGTTTAATGTTGTATTTTGAGAGGTACTGCTGTATAAACTCCCGGGCCTGTATGTAATTGTTTCCGCAAAAAGGCTGGGCCTGAATTTTTTTGTTGTATCGCGGATATACAGACTGTCATGCATCTCCAGGTTATTTTTACTTGTATCAAGCTGGGTGGAAACCAGTGAATAGTTTGGAAAGATAGTGATGCTGTTTATCGTTGATGTATGCCTTGCAATTTGAGGTGTGATCTTTTTTATATTCATTAATAAACTCACCTTCCTGTTTCCTATTGTACTGTCAGCATACGCCATTAGGTATTCAGGATTAAAATAATAATATCCCTTTGTTTTTATATAGAGGTCAAGACGATTTCTTTCAGCGGTGATTTCACTTAGCGTATAAGGTTTCCCTGGTTTTAAAAGAGTATGATTTGTTTGCTGCTCTTTCTGTAAAATTTTTAATAGTTCAGAACTATCACTAACCCAGGTTATATCATTAATGAAATACTGTGGTTGCACCTGTACATTATAAGTTGCCTTTGTAAAATAGCTTCCGGTATTATTTGTATCACCCTGTGCCGTGGTATGAAAATAACCCAGATTTTCCATCAGCCCTACCATATTTTCTGATGTTGAAACTGTATTGATCCTGCTGCTTAGTACAGGCGGTTCCGATAGTTTATTCCGTAGCAGGGCCTTTAAACCTTTTTCTTTTCTTGTAGAGTCCGGCCCATCGAGTTTATACCACCACCATACTTTCCAGGGCTGGCCAAATAAAAATTTATTTGGCCTGGGCTTAACTGCAAGTTTTAATTTTGATTTTAATGATTTAGCGGATGTTTTCGTTTCCGGATGTTTTTGAACCTTAACAGTACTTCCCTTATATAAACGTTCTCCTTTAGGCAAATATCTTTTTACACTACAGGATGTAGTTACCAGGGTTAATAATAAAATACAAAATGAAATATTTCTCATTAATTTTTCGCCTGTTTTTTTCTTTTCCCGAATAACTCCCGGAATTTATCATAATCCATTGTTATAACAAACCCAAGCCCTGTCTCTACAACAAAGCCATCTAATACAACTTCAAACTGATTTCTCTTATAGCCTCTTATCATATATCTTCCATCCTTTGATAATTTATAAGCTAGATTAACATCAGGCATAAAGCTGCTGCTATTTTTACCGGATTTAGCTGCAGGATCCTGTCCTTCGATACCAATGTTGGTTCCAATACTTACAGTAAGCCGGTCATCTAAAAAAGTTTTGCTTAAGGCAACATTCAGGTCAGTCCGCTGCTGGTTACCGCCATACCTGTAATCCTGGTAAGAATTTAAATTAAGGTCTATATCTATTCCTTTAAACAGGTTGCTGGCTATCTCGTTCAATGCTTCAGAGAGGAACTGGCTTACGCTTTGTCTGGCAAGATCGCTGAAACCCCCGCCACTCCCATTACCTTTAAAGAAATCACTGCTTTGCTCCCCTACAAACCTGTTAAATAAAAGTAAGGAGAACACCTGCTTATTTGTTGAGGATTGATCACCCCTTATCTGGATTAATTTATTTTCTACAGTTGTCCGTAATTCACTACTGATCGCAGTATTTTCATCCGGTAACTGTATGTCAAAATTTATATCTGGTTTACTCAACACACCTGTTAAATATAAAAGCACCCGGAATGGAATTTTCTGATTAAATGAATTAGACAATACAGGGTCTACTGAACCAACTTCATTTGATAATAAATCTTTAGCAGAAGTATTTGCAACATATTCTGCAGTAATATTTATCCTTGCATTCATTGGCTCCCCAACAAATGCAATTGTGCTTCCTTTAATTAATTTAAATTTCCGTTGAAGGAACTGGTAGTTTAAAACATATGATCCCTGGTCAAGATCATAATTGCCGGCAAGTATAATATTACCACCCGGATCAACTCCAGCATTCAATTGTGCATCCCCCTGCACCCGTATTTCATCTCCTGTAACGGGATCTATTATGATCGCCAGTTTTGCATTTTTATTAACCCCGATATTCAGGTTATAATTCAGAAACTTTCCAAAACCTGATGCATCTTCTTTTGCCGGCTGAAATAAAATTACAGGGGGATTGATGTCAAATGTATCGCGGTCAATAAATCTTACTACCGTCTTTGCTTCATCTTTATTAAAGCTTCTTTCCGGCAAAACAATGGTAAGGTCACTGTTATCATTTACGAAAATATCACCTTCAATATCGGGTGCTTCAGAAGTGCCACTTACTAAAATAAATGCATCAACAGAAGCAAATCCATAGAACTGATTATCGATTGCCTTTGGAGCATTTACTAAAATAAAATCAACAGCATTTATATCCAGGTCGAGATCATATTTATACAACGATTTAGACGAGACATATCCATCAATAGACATTTTATTGTTCAGTGAATCCAATACTGTAAAATCATTAAGTGTAATATCAGGATAATTTAAAATTATTTTCTGGTTAGTGATTTTATAAGGTGTTCCAAATTGTGTAAGAGTAAACTTGGTAGAATCAAAATTCAATTCACCATTCCACCTTGGATCAGTAAATTTTCCGTTAAGAACCACATTCCCATGCATGTTACCGGAAGCATTGCTTAATGATCCTGCAGAAAAGCCCTGAAGTGTTGCCATGCTTAATTTTTGTATTACAAGATCTGCATCAAATTGCTGATCCTCATTATTCAAATAGTATGTTCCTTTAGCACTGATATTAATTTCGTTTCCTAAAATATTTAATGTAGCAGCAATATTTGAAGGGGTTGTTTTTTCTGCTGTAAATGAAACGTTACCTATTGGCTGGTTCATTACATACAGATCATTGATCTGGGCATTACCAGTAAAGCCAGGGAGTTTTTTATCAAGATCTGTTACGGCTAATTTTGCATCCATTACCCCGGTGGCCAGCAAGGTGTCTGTGCCAATGATAGAAGTTATACTCCTTAAATTAAAGTTATCAACAGTAATATCAATCGGACTGTTCAGAACGGGTTGCCTGCTATTGATAAAGATCCGGGAAGTATCGCTGCTGATTGAAAAATTATTTACGAGTATCCCTTGGGGTGAGTACGTAATAAAATTATCCGGCGCTACTTTCCAGTTTTCATAATTAAGAAGGATATTATCTTTTAGCCTGAAAGAATATGTTCCCTTATCAGCAAATAAGGAAGCATTCACTGCAAACCAGTCGCTTCTTTTTTTATCCTGTGTAACAGCATTAATAGATAAACTATCATTTGCTGCACCACCATTTATACTAGTTCCATAAAAAGTATTGGCAGCATAATGAAGGGTATCAAAATTCGCTGCATAATTAATCCGTCCATTTCTTGATGCAATATCGATATTGCCATTTCTGATTTTATTCCCTGCAAATGCGAGATAAGGTATAGCTGCTTTTAAATTAAGTGCACTGTCAGTAAAGGCTGAAGAAAAGCTTCCATTAAAATTTATATCAGCATAGTCCTCCAAACCCGGGACCAGTCCCTTAACCAAAGGATGAGGCCTGATAACGCCCTTCATTGTCATTTGCTGGTTACCTGGTGCTTTAGCTTTTGTCTCGTCAATAATATTATAATAATGATCTACATACTGCATTATTTCGGGACCGATCTTATTGTAATCAAATGCTCCATTAATATTAACTTCAGCAAAATCTGAAATAAAATTAATATCATCGATCCCGTTTTCAGATGTAGCAACCAGAGATACAGTATCAAGTGAATAATAATCTGAATTGTATTGTATTTTTATTGAATCAAGTAATGCAGAAGCATCCATATTTCGTGGCCTCAGGCTGTTGGCTTTAATATTAGCAGTAAGAGATAAATTGAGCGTACTATCATACAGGTTAAGCGTTTTTAATTGTGCTGTATCTATTCTTACAAATGCGTCTACAATTGGGTATTCACCTCTTACGTCAACATCTCCGGTAAAATTCATTTGAAGACTGCTGTCCTTTATATTGCCTTCTGCTGATATCTTTCCATTGTTCATTATTGAACTAATGTAAGCGTCCCTGTAATTATATTTATTATATACTACCTGGCTGATATCAGCCTTAATAACGGATTGCATTGTTTTATAATCCAGGCCACGGCCTTTAGCAGTTGCACTTAATGTAGCTGTGCCTAAAGTAGTATCTCCTAAAAGACTGGCAAGATCAAATTGTGTTGTTGTAAGATGCAAGTCATAAACCGCTCTTGCAGGATCTTTCATATTCCTGATATAACCCTTAACCGTAGCCGCACCATAGCTTGTATTTAGTTTTGCATCCAATACAAGATTTTCCTTATCCCCTTTTATCAGGCCAGAGGCAGAGATCCTGTCCGGTAAATTAATATTTGGTGGCAAAGAGCCCTTTGGTATGAAGCCCATAATAAACCCTTTACCAATAGATCCATTCCTTATTGCAAGATCATATTGAAGGCGAAGCGGATCTGAAATATTTTTTAACCCCACCCTGCCTTCGAATGCTATGCCATTACCTTTTGCATTAATATCTGCTACCAGGTTATTCTTATCACCTACCAGGTGGCCATTGAAATCAAGAATAGCTGGCAGATCTTTAAAAGCGATTTGATTTTCTGCAGGTATAAATTTCAGTAAATCTGTTTTCCTGATCTTTGATCCTAATATTACAAGATCATACGAAAACTTTTCCGGATCTGTAAGATTGAACAATGTACCACGTGCATTTATTGTACTTCCCGATAAACCTGTTAATTGCAGGTAAGGCAAATACAACTGCTTAAGACTGCCACGCAATTCTGTGTTAAGCCGGATGTTATTATTTCTGAATTGTTCAGGAGGAAAAGTAGTTTTTAATGCAGGCATTAAAAGGTATAAATCATTAAAGGCAATTGTAGAATTAGTAAGCAAAGCAGTAACAGTACTGTTTGCCGGATATTTTGATATACCTGCTATACTATCATACCGGATCTCTAAGGAATTCTGAATTAATGTTTGCGGTGTTCTTACATATAAATTTTTAGCTGAAATAACAGTATCTGAAAATAGAAATTTTACATGTGCTGAATCCAAAGTAAATCCGCTCTTATCTTTAAATGCCAATTGATTTACTAAAGCAGCTGAACTGTCTGCAGAAAAAGTAAAAGAATTTATACTGGCCTTTAACCCTTCTACATCAAGGTGGGCAAAATCAAGTCCCCCGCTCTTTGGGGCATTGTTGTCATCATACTTTATCTTATTATTATTAAGCGATATCTGGCCTGCTTTTATCAGCCATGGAACAGCAGTGGACGTATCTTTCTCTTCAATAACAATTTTAGGGGATGTAAAGTGTATAAAAGAACTATCCAGGATAAGTAAATCTGCTGAAGCAAATGACTTGTTCATATCAAATTCCACATTATTAAGCCCTAAATGTTTTATGTCATTTGCATAATATAAACCACTGTATTTATTATCAACTGTTACAAATACCTCCCGGAGATTAAAATTATTAGCGGTAACAAAAAGATCGTATCCTTCCGTTTTAATTGAATCACGGAATTGTTCTTTAGAAGAATCTATCAATGGCGCTTTTATTGAATTCATAAAAAAGCTTACACTATCTGCATTAAAATCATCAATACCAAACCTCAGCCTGTCTGGCTGAAATTTATTAAGCGTAACGTTAAGATTCTTTATCCGTGTAACGAAACTGTTTCCGGCATAGTCATCTTTAAACCGTAATCCCACATTATCAAAAATAAGTTTGTCCAATGTTAATTTTAAAGCAGCAGTATCCGGGTCAACTTTTTTAGTTGATTTGTTCCCTGTAAAAGCATTCATTATAAACTGGAAATTAAAAGCTGTGTCAGCTTCCTTTCGTGCTATATTGATCAGAATATTTTTGAATTCAACTTTTTGAATATCTGTATTTCCTTTTAATATTTTGAACATATTTACATCAACATTCAGTTGTTCCCCGTAAAGTAATGTGTCTTTGTTTTGATCTTCTATGTATATATTTTTTATCTCTATCCATTTTGGAAGCGCGTAATCAATAGCGCCAATTCCTACTTTTGTTTTGAGTTTTTTTTGCAGATAAGATTGTACCTGATTTTTTACAACCTTTTTACCAAATGGTATCGAAATAAAAAACACCAGGGCACATACCAGTAACAGCACTATACCGATAATATATAGTACAACCCGTAGCGATTTTTTTAAAATGGAATTTTGTGCCATGTGAACCTTCCGAAGTTAGTAATGATAGTTTGTTTTTTACCTGTTGGTATCAAATACTAAGAAAGTTTTATGCCTTTCTCTAATTAAAGCCAGATACAGATTGTGTTGTTTTAAATAATAAGCAATGTAGAATTTATTCCCCAAAATTCTGAAAGTACTCATCCAAGCAGTTTTAAGCATTTTTCAATATCTTCCCCGGGCCCAAGAACCCCTGAGAAAATATCTCCCATTTTTTTGATTCTTTTCAATGCATTATGAATAGTAAAATCTGCAGGGTTTAATCCAGGCTTTACTTCTTTCCATAAAAGCGGCATTGAGACAGTAGCTCCTACACGTGGCCGTAAGCTATAAACTGAAGCTATTGTCTGTCCCTTCCTGTTTTGAAGATAATCGAGATACATATGTGATTTGCCACGCTTCTTCAGGTTTCTTTCAAGGGTGGTAAATTCCGGAAGCTGCTCACTTACTATCATGCAAAGAACATGTGCAAAATCTTTTACCTGATCATAAGTAAATTTCTTTCCCATCGGTACAAAAATATGTAAACCACTGGCCCCGGATGTTTTACAAAAACTTTTTGCACCGGCTTTGTCAAGAACAACTTTAAAATGTTGAGCAGCTTCAATTACCTGGTCAAAAGTATTATTATCGGATGGATCAATATCAATTATAAGGTAATCGGGCTTATCTGCTTTTGAAATAACAGAATGCCAAGGGTTAAGTTCAATGCATCCAAGATTATTCAGGTAAGCCAATGTTGCAGGATCATTGCAAATTATGTAATCTATCATTTTGTTAGTAGATTCTGAATGGACCTTAAAACTTTTTACCCATTGCGGTGCGGTGTCTCCCGCATCCTTGTGGAAGAAACCCGTATCTTTTATACCACCGGGATTTCGTTTTAATGATTGCGGCCTGTCTTTGAGATAAGGCAAAATATAATCTGCTATAGATTGATAATAATCCACCACCATTCCTTTCGTTACAGCATCATCCGGAAAATAAATTTTTTGCCTGTTGCTTATATTGACAGAAACCTTTCCAAATTTTAAAATGGATACCGCGTCAATTGATTTTACAGAGGCGTCTTTAGAACCCGAACCCTGTGTTTTGGTAGATTTAGAAACTGTGGTTTTTAAAATTTTATTTTTAATCGGAGTTTTAGAACTTCCCCCTTTTTTATTTACAATATTCTTAAGGTCTTTTTGTGATGTATGTTTTACAGGCTTTATATTTTTCATATCGGCATCGTTTATAATTTTATCTTCCCGTAATCGTAAAAAAACCGGGTGCCTTAATTTTTCATCTTTTGTCCATTCTGTAAATTTCACTTCACAAACCAGTGTGGGTTCAACCCATGTTACTCCTTGTATTCTCACATGTTCTTTAAAAGGAGATGTACTTCTTTTTAGAGGCTGCAATATTAAAAAAATCTCTTTTAATTTATTCTCATCATAACCCGTTCCTGCATTACCTGCGTGTTTTAAAATATTGCCCTCCTTTAATGCAAGTACCAATGAACCAAAATGATTTCTTGCTCCACCTGGTTCTGTGTAACCAGCTATGATCACATCTGCTGTTTTATTATTCTTTATTTTTAGCCATTCATTGGTACGCCTGCCCATATAATAATGACTGTCTGCTTTTTTTGCCATTATTCCTTCCAGGTTTTTTTGAACGGAAACATTAAAAAAATCTATTCCTGTTCCCATAATATGATCAGAATATTTTACCACTTCATTATCCCCGATCAGTTCTTTTAGTAAAGCTTTTCTTTCAATTAAAGGCACAGAGTGAAGCGGCTTATTGTTTAGAGACAAAAGGTCAAACACATAAAAATGCAAGGGCAGATGAGTATGGCTTTCATAATCCTGGATCTTTTGAAAATCCGGAAATCCTTCTTCATTTAATACAACGATCTCTCCATCCATAACAGCAGTTTTTTTAATTTGCCTTAATGCCTCAACAATGATGGGATAAGTATTCAGGAAGCTATTTCCATTACGCGAATACAATTCAATTTTTTTTGGGCCGGTTTCTGCAATAGCCCGAAAGCCATCCCACTTGATCTCAAACAGCCAATCATCATCATCAAAAGCTTCCACTGAGTCTTTTGCCAGCATTGGCTTTATAAAGTTTTCTATTTTACGGCTTTCGCGGCTGAGCGGGACGAAGACTTTTTTTTTACCGGAACCGTTTTTTCTTCTTCTACTTTTGATTTTTTGGAGGAAGGCTTTTTATTTTCTGCCAGCCATTTATTGATGGGTGAATTTTTAGGAGTTAATAATTCACTGTCATAAGTATCTACAGCAAATTTATCACGGTGCTTTATTAATAACCAGGTGTTTTCTTCTTTACTTTTTAATTTTACGAGTGCAAACTCCCCTTTCAGCTTTTTTCCTTTCAATGTAAACTTGAGATTTCCCGCCTTGAGTCCGGCCCGTAATGCTTTTATACTGGCTGCGCCATCTGCCTGATCAATTGCAGTATAGGTGCCACTATCCCATATTTCCACTATACCTGCTCCATATCCTGATGGAATTACACCGGCAAAATCTTTATAATCGTATGGATGATCTTCAACCATCATCGCAAGCCGTTTATCACCGGGATTCATTGACGGACCCTTTGGAACAGCCCAGCTTTTAAGTGTTCCATCCAGTTCAAGACGGAAATCATAATGTAATCTCGATGCTTTGTGACGTTGAATAACAAATGCAAGTTGCGATGCAGATTTGCTTTTACCGGCTACCGGTTCAGGTGATTCATTAAAGTTCCTCTTCTGCTTATACTGTGAAAGACTCATCAGGAAACTTTTTTCCGTTTACTTGTTGTTAAGCTGGCTTTTAATTGTTCCATCAGGTCAGTAGCTTTACTATGTACCACTTTCATCTCAGGAACTTTTATTTTTATTCCTTTTGCTTTCGCGTTTATCACTTTCATTAATTCTGCACTATAAGTATCCTTATATTTTTCTATATCAAACTTTCCAGACAACTGGTTAATCAAAGTGATCGCCATTTTTAATTCAGCCGACTTTATATCTTCTGTTTTTGGTAAATTTAATTCAGTTGTTTCCCGGATTTCCTGGGCAAACCGTATTCTGTTAAGAATGATCACATCATCTTCAGCTCTTATTATTGCCAGGTTTTCTTTATTACGCATCACAAAACTTGCAACTCCTGCTTTGTTTGTTTTTTTTAAAGCCTCTCTTAGCAATGCATAAGGCCTTATACCCGATTTATCAGGGGCCAGAAAATAGGGTGTTTCATAATAAACACTGTTTATTTCACCAGCATCTACAAACTCGTTGATCTCTATCAGTTTAGTTTTAACAGCATTTGCTTTTTCAAAATCTTTATCATCCAATATCACATATTTACTTCCTATCATAAACCCTTTTACTATATTTTCCCACTTTACTACTTTGCCGGTTTTTTCATTGATACGCTGGAATTTTATATTGCTATTGTCTGATTTATCGAGCATATCAAGATCAAGATTACTTGACTCTGTGGCACTATACATTTTAACCGGAATATTTACCAGCCCAAATCCGATAGCCCCTGTCCATAATGGTCTCATAATTTTAAATTTTAAGCAGCATTTTGGCTGCAATGGCAGATACTCAAATATATTAGAAATAAATTATTAGTTCAACCCATTTAACTTTTTTGTATTAATTATTTTCTAAAATAGTCATGATCATTCTTTCATCATGGGTCAGATCAGCTTTGTTGTCATTGATTGAAATTTCATCCAGCTGTTCAAAGTATTTATGTATTCCTTTGCTTTCATATAAAGAGATGATCAATGGGTGTACGTAATATTTTCTGCAAACCGTTCTGGTATTTCCTAATTGAATGGCTACTTTATCTAAGGCTTCAACGATATTTTTCTTTAGAGCAGAATCTGTTTCCGCGGTTCCTGCTTCCTTAAATGCTAAGAATGCATTAACTGTGCCAGCCCAGGTACGGAAATCTTTAGCTGTAAAATCTGATCCGCTCAAATCCTTAATGTATTCATTAACCATACCTGAATCTATGGAATGAGAGGTCCCGTTCTCATCAAAATACTGGAACAATTCTTTACCGGGTATTTCCTTAGAGCTTTGTACAATGGAAGCAAGTTTTTTATTTTTTATACTAATGTCATGCTGTACACCTTTTTTTCCTTTGAAGGTAAATTTTACATTATTTCCTTTAACCTCTACATGTTTGTCTTTTAAAGTTGTAAGGCCAAAAGAACCATATAATTTTTCATAAACATTATTTCCCACACGGATATTCGTTCTTTCCATAAGGCTTACTACGGTAGCCAGGATTTTTTTTAAAGGGAGTTCCGGAAGTGCAAGGTCTTTTTCCAGTTGAAGCCTTATCTGTGGCAAAACTTTTCCAAATTGTAACATCCGGTAAAATTTTGTATGATTGCGCAAAGCATTCCAATGTGAATGATACCTGTATTGTTTCCTTCTCTTAACGTCCTGGCCGGTAGCCTGCAGGTGGCCATTATGTAAATTGCAGATCCACACATTTTCCCAGGCCGGGGGAAGAACTAATTTTTTAATTCTTAGTAACTCTTCTTTATCAGTTACTTTTTTATCTTCGAGATAATACGAAAAATTCTTGCCTGTTTTTTTCCTGTATATTCCGGGCTTCGTATCAGAAATATAAATAAGATCTATCGCTTTAGCTGTTTTAGCAGGATCATTAATGATCTTCTGGATCTTTGTTTTACTTATCTTACCAATAACATCATTAGCATGTTCCATTATTATCCATTTATAATTTCACCCCCGTTTGGATGTAATACCTGGCCTGTGAAATAAGAACCATCATCGCTTGCAAGAAATAAATAACTGGGTGCGACTTCAGCAGGTTCGCCTGCCCGCTTCATAGGCACATCACTTCCATGTTGCGCTACTTTTTTCGGATCAAAAGTGGCCGCTATCAGCGGTGTCCAGATAGGACCGGGTGCAACTGCATTAACTCTTATCCCTTTATCAACCAGGTTTGAAGAAAGGCTTCTTGTGAAGCTGATGATCGCACCTTTTGTAGCTGCATAATCCATCAAAGTTCCACTTCCCCGGTAAGCGGTTACAGATGCTGTATTAATTATACTACTATTTCTTTGCATAAAGGGAAGGGCCGCTCTTGTTAACCAAAAAATAGCGAAAATGTTCGTAGAAAAAGTTTTTAAAAGCTGCTCTGCTGAAATTTCTCCCAGTGTTTTGCTTTCATAATGAATAGCAGCATTGTTCACCAATATATCAAGCTGTTTATATTCTTTATACACTTTTGCAATTACTTTTTTACAAAAAGATTCTTTACCTATATCACCCGGGATCAACAGGCATTTTTGTTTATATGTATTTTCTATTATTCCTTTTGTCTCCACTGCATCAGAATCCTCACTCAGATAAGATATAGCTATATCTGCACCCTCCTTCGCAAACAAGATCGCAACTGCTCTCCCAATCCCGCTGTCGCCACCGGTAATTAAAGCAATCTTGTTTTTAAGTTTACCACTGCCCTGAACTTTTGGGTAATCGTAAACCGGCAATGGCTTCATTTTACTTTCGATACCAGGCCGGTTTTGCTGTTGAGCTTTTCGTATTTCTTTTTTAGGCTGTGCTTTTTGCATGAAAAACTATTTTTATTCAGATAACGTATGTATAGAAAGTTTTATGCCTGCTATTTCAAACCCTTAGGTAATAGGAGTAAAACTAAAATTTAATGTTAACAGTACACACCATGAGGAATTACTTCTACACCGAACTTGAAACCTAATTGATAATCATATACAACTATTTGGTACAGGCTTTGAATTTTTAAGTATATAATTTTAAACAAGAAAAAACCCTTACCCATGCAATATCATTACAATGACGAGAATTTAAAATTTCTTTATTTAAATCTGAAATTAATTCTGAATTACAATTACCAAATAACATCATTCAAACTGTAAAAGTTGAAGATGATGGCACGATATGGTTTTTTACATCGTGTACGGGAAATTATGCCCGGAGTCTTGCCAGATCGTTTTATGCATACCTTGACTATTACAAGAAAGGAACTGAATGCCGTTTACAATTAAGTGGGAAAGCTACAATTGTCGATGATGATGAAGACACTTTTCTTACGATGAGCAATTATTCTAAAAGCACGGCAAGCAGGCTTGTTCTGATCAAGATGAAAATTATGCAGGTAGAATATTTTGAAACCAGGCAACAGCAAAATACATGGAAAGAAAAAATGAAAGGCGCTTTTAACCAGTTATTTTTCAGCCCCGCACACCGGGTATATGATTTTTCTTAATACTCTACATATATCAGGCATAAGTAACATCAGACGAACAATCGAAAAGTAAAACAAAAAAATCCCTTCAAATGAAGGGATTTTTTTTACTGATACAAAGAATTTATTTCCTATTTAGTCTTAATGGAACGAATAGCATCTTTAGAAAACCTGCTCAATATAAGTTTACCACTAATAGCTGCTCTTTCTTTTAATAATACATCCCAATGAGAAGTTCCTTCCCAAAATATTCTTTTTAGTTCTGTCATTGCTGCAGGATTTGAATGAGCAAGGGTATTTGCAAGCTTTTGTACTCCTTCATCCATGTTTTCGAATGATTCATGCACTTCACTATAAAGTCCTTTCTTTTTTGCCCATTCACTGTTACGCCAGCTGGCGGCATCAATTGCTAATGAGCTGAATGCAGAAACGCCAATCCTTCGTTCAATTGCAGGACCCACTACAAATGGGCCAATACCAACTGCCAGCTCGCTCAATTTTATATCTGCCCTGTCAGATGCAATTGCATAATCGGCTGCAGCAGCCAGTCCAACTCCACCTCCAACGCATTTTCCCTGTATCCTTGCAATAATAAGCTTTGTGCATTTTCGCATGGCATTTATTACATTCGCAAATCCACTAAAAAAAAGTAAGCCATCTTTCTCTGTTTGAATGTTCACAAGCTCATCGAAACTTGCGCCAGCACAAAAAGTTTTATCACCTGTGCTCTTTAATATAATAACTTTTGTTTCCTCATGTGTTCCTGCAAAATGTATTTCCTGGGCTAGTTCCGCTAACATCTTTGCTGGCAGAGAATTACTTTGTGGGTGAAAAAATTCAATGGTTGTAATTCCATTGTGTGTTTCTGATTGAACAGAGCCATCCTGTATTTGCCGTATCATATAAAATGTTTCATAATTTATTACTTATTTTTTCATTTGAATCATTGTTAGAATGGTACCTACCCCGGTTGCCTCATCCTTGTCATCAAATATCTCAACATACCATTTCACAATACCTTTTGGAATATCCTGGCCTTTAACAAATTCTATATCCGGATTTTTTTCCTTCATCTCCTGAGCAATTTTTTCTTTACATGTAAAACGGATATAGATCGACGTGCCCGGGTATACGGGTTTTGTAAAACGTAATTCATCTATCCCGTAATTCAATAAAACAGGATTCTTGTCATAACTATCAACAAACAATCCGGCTGCTGCGCTCATAATAAAATAACCATGTGCTACCTGTTGCTCAAACATAGTTCCTGCAAAGTCTGTGGCAGTAAGATGTGCATAAAAATGATCGCCGCTTAATGCTGCGAACTTATCTATATCTGCAGAAGTGATCTGTCTTTTATCTGTGGTTATCTGGTCGCCAATGTGTAATTCTTCAAAATATTTTTTAAAAGGATGTACTTCTGTTTTATTGCCTTTTGCATTTGGCTGGTACACATTACTGATAGCCGTTAGCATGGTTGGTGATCCCTGTATTGCAGTTCGCTGAAGGTAATGTTTAATTCCCCTGAGCCCACCCATTTCCTCACCGCCACCAGCACGCCCGGGTCCGCCATGCACTAATGATGGTAAGGGAGAGCCATGTCCTGTACTTTCTTTTGCACATTCCTTATCAAGAACTAAGATCCTGCCATGATGTGTTGCTGCACCGATAACATATAGTTTAGCTATTGCCGGATCTGCAGTTACTATAGAAGAGACGAGGCTCCCTTTGCCTTTTTTACTGAGTTCAATTGCATCGTCTGTATTTTTATAAGGCATAACGGTACTTACTGGCCCGAATGCTTCAATAGTGTGGGGCTCCGGAGATGCATGCGGCGTTGCATTTACTAATAACACCGGACTTATAAAAGCACCCCGTTCTGGATCTGCTTCAATTACATTCACACTATCAAGTGAGCCGTATAATATTTGAGATGAGGCAAGTAATTTTTGTACCTGGCTTCTCACTTCCTCGCGTTGTTCCTGCCCGGCCAGTGCGCCCATTCTTACTTTTTCATTTAATGGATTTCCGATAATTGTTTTATCAAGTTCAGTTATGATGTTCTTCCATACATCTTCCATTTTGTTTTCAGGGACGAATATTCTGCGTATGGCTGTACATTTTTGGCCTGCTTTTACAATCATTTCTTTACGAACTTCTTTAATAAAAATATCCCATTCTACATGCCCGGGATCAACATCTGTACCAAGTACGATGCAATTAAGAGAATCCGATTCCATATTGAATGGAACACTTTCAGATAAAATATTGGGATGGGATTTCAACTTTAAACCTGTTGATGCTGAACCAGTAAATGTTACAACATCCTGGGAATTTACGAAATTAAGCAGGTTGCCGGCACTCCCGCATAGCAGTTGAAGTGCACCATCCGGTAGTATTTTTGAAGCAACGATCTCACGTACTACTGCCTCTGTAAGATATGAAGTAACGGTGGCAGGTTTCACAACTGCGGGTAGCCCTGCCAGTAAGTTAACAGCAATTTTTTCAAGCATGCCCCAGACCGGAAAATTATATGCATTGATATGCACTGCCACACCTTCTTTTGGAACAAGAATATGATGCCCCATAAAAGTATTTCCTTTACTTAATGCTATTGGATCTCCATCTAATGTAAACGTTTCGTCCGGTAATTTTCTGCGGAGGGATGCATTGGAAAATAAATTACCAATTCCACCTTCTATATCTATCCCGCTGTCAACTCTTGTTGCACCTGTTCTGGTGCTGACTGCATAAAAGAGTTCCTTTTTTTCCATTAGATGCAAAGCCAATTCCCGTAACATTCTTCCCCTTTCCTGGAATGTCATTTTACGCAACGCCGGATTTCCTTTTTCCCTCGCATATTTTAGCATGTTTTCAAGATCCAGTCCCTGGGTAGTTGCTATTGAAATTACATCTCCCGTAACAGCATCATATAATTCCTGTCCCTCCCCGTCTCCCTCTATCCATTTTCCAGTAATATAATTTCCGAGTTTATTCATTATTTATACTTAATTGACAAAGCTAAGCAATGAATTGAAAATGATATTATCTTCATCACACACAAAATGATTTGTATGAAAAAGATATTTTTTAGTTTAATGGTATTGGCCTTATGCCAGGCTACGTGTAAAAAAAATACTAAAGATTGTACAGCAAGGCCCGTTGAAGGTTGTATGTGTACCAAACAATATGACCCTGTGTGTGGCTGTGATAAAAAAACGTATGGCAACTCATGTGAAGCGAATTGCGCAGGAATTAAAACTTTTACAAAAGGGGAGTGTAAGTAAAGTTTAATAAGTTATGCAGTTCAGCGTTTAAGATGATCAAATATGCATCTGCATTTTATGTTGAAATTCGTTATTTGCTTAATTACTTATGTTATGAAAATTATCAATTAATGAAATTGCCTTAAATGATGATTTACATGCTTGTAATGCAATAACACCCATTCGTCAAAATTTAATGGGCCAAATACAGGGTGAATGGTTTTCTTCATTGGATCCTTTTCAAAAAATGTAAAAAAATCTTCCACGGACTTTTTTAAATATTCAATCGCTTTTTCAAGTGATTTACTTCTCAGCGGTAAGGGTTCTTCACCCAGAACACTGGAAGGTGCTTTCGTATTTTCCCTGAATTCTTTATCACTATGCAAAAACTCTATATATTTTGGAAGATGCTCTTCCCGAGTAACCAGATCAAACTTTATTTTTTCCGTAGAAACATTAAAAAAGTCCGACACGTGCTCAACCATTTGTTGCGCATTCATCTTGCCCCATTTACCTGAAGTATCAGCTGCAAGATCTTTGTATAATAAATTAAGTTCCCCTTTTAAAAAAGCGATTTTATCACGCGGGTGCATAGTGAATATTTAATGAATAAAGCATCTGATCAGCAATAATGAAGATCGTACAATTAATTAGCTAGCGTTCATGCGAATATCAATCTCATGGCACAATGCCTGGAATATATTTTCAATAGACCCTTCCCCTTTTACCATGACTACTTTACCAAATTGATTGTAATAATCTGCAACCACTGCAGTTTTATTGTGATACTCCATTATGCGTGCCCTAATTACATTGCCGTTATTATCATCACTGCGTCCACTTGTTTCGCCACGTTTTACAAGCCGGTTAACCAGTTCTTCACCACTTACAGCCAGGGCAAGCATAACAGCTATAGGGGCTTTTTTTAATTCAAGTAATTTATCCAGGGCTTCCGCCTGTGCAGAGGTCCTGGGAAATCCATCAAATAAAAATCCTTTGGCATTTGGATTTTCATCCAGTGCAGAACTGATCATTCCAATTACTACTTCATCAGGAACCAGCTGGCCTTTATCCATAATTTTTTTAGCTTCCTGCCCCAATTGGGTTTGCCGGGCTATTTCGGTACGCAGAAGATCCCCTGTGCTGAGATGTTTCAGGCCATACTTTACAATTAGTTTTTCGCTTTGTGTTCCTTTTCCACTGCCTGGCGGGCCGAAGAGTATTAAATTAAACATATGTTCTGCCGGCTTTTTATTTGATTACATGCTTTTTTAATGAGAGCAAAGTAATAAGCTTTTTAAATTAAATTTTCAATAACCGTGAACATACTCATTCAAATACTACGGCATATTTAAGTAAATATAATATTCACTATGCATATTTTAAAAAATGGATTTGCCTTCCCTTTTTTGGGGCGGATTTATAATTATATGTTTTCGTCCCAAATAACTGATCGTAAAACTACCCTTGTGGAGAGATTATGCCGGCTTTTTAAGATAAAAGTAAAAAATGATTCCGTTTTTCGATATTCATACCTTAAACTTACATTTGCCTGTTTCTAAACCAGGAAGAAACATCAATATTATGGGTAAACTTAAACTCAGCCACTTTGCAGAGACCCTCATTCCATCTGAAATTGTTCGTCTTGGGGCCACTATAAAAGAAAAAATAAGTTCTGGTGAACATATTTACAATTATACTATTGGTGATTTTGATTCTTCCCAGTTTCCAATTCCTGCAGCATTAGAAGCTGAGATTGTTCAGGCTTATAAAGAAGGATATACGGCTTATCCGGCGGCAGAAGGCGAATTGGATCTTCGCAAATCAGTTGCGGGTTTTATTCATGATCATTTAGGTATTGATTATACACCATTAGAAATATTAATAGCAGCCGGTGGAAGACCCCTTATTTATTCAGCATACCGTACCATTGTTGATAAAGGTGATAAAGTAATTTATCCTGTTCCAAGTTGGAACAACAATCATTATGTACATTTTACGGAAGGGGTACATATAAAAATAGAAGCTACGAAGGACAACAACTTTATGCCCACCGCAGAACAGATCAGGCCGCATATAAATGGAGCTACATTACTTGCTCTTTGCTCCCCGCTAAATCCTACAGGCACAACATTTCAAAAAGAAGAGCTGGAATCCATCTGTGACCTGGTGATAGAAGAAAATGAAAAAAGAGGTGAGGATGAAAAAAGATTGTACCTGATGTATGACCAGATATACTGGACACTCACTTTTGGGGATACCCGTCATTTTAACCCCGTTTCTTTAAGGCCAAAAATGAAAGATTATACCATATTTATTGATGGCATAAGTAAGGCCTTTGCGTCTACGGGTGTACGTGTTGGCTGGGCAATGGGACCTGCAGAAGTAATTATAAAAATGCGTAGTCTGAATAGCCATGTAGGTTCATGGGCTCCCATGGCAGAACAAAAGGCAGTGGCCAGGTTTTTACTAAATAAAAAAGCCATTGAGGATTATCTTAAACACTTTAAAAAAGAAATAGAAATAAGATTGCGTCAGATATATGAAGGTATTAGCCAGTTACAAAAGGAAGGTTATCCCGTTGAAGCAATAGAACCCCAGGCAGCTATATATCTGGCTATTAAAGTTAATCTGGTTGGGAAAAAATTCAATGGAGTTGTTCTTGAGAATCAGTCAGACGTTACTGCATACCTGCTGAATGAAGCGAAACTTGCAGTTGTTCCTTTTTATGCATTTGGATCGGGGCAACAAAGTAACTGGTACAGGCTGAGTGTGGGGAGTTGTGTAAAGAATGATATACCCGCAATAATTAAAAGTCTGGAGAATGCACTTAAGAAGCTCGGATAACCATTCGCAACCAATATCATTTTTCCGGTATCAAGTTATCTAACATCTGGTATCCTCTATCTCGTATCCCGTATCTAATTCTTATTATTGAGGAAAAGGAAAGGCTTATCTTTTTTTAAACGGATATAAGTTTTAATGATGCTATGCTTATCATAGACTTTATACTTATTAAGATCGATCAGTTCATAAGCTATGACCAGGTTATCCAATCTTTCTACCTGAAAAAGTAATTCGTGCAACATACTAACCTCATGCTGAAGTGCCTGGGGTGTCATCAATTCCTGGTTGAACAATACCAGTAAATCACGATTCGACTTGTTCATAAATTATTTGCTATTTATATCCCACCATTCCCTGTTTGCTAGGACAGCCACATTGTCCTTTTTTCGAAGAAGAACAGCCTGTACTTATTAAACAGATAGTGAGTAATAACAATGAAGAGATTTTAATTATTCGTTGCATAGTTTCCGTTACAATTTAAACTATTTTCACACAACATTATTGTATTGTTTTAATGATTGTAGAAAATATTAACAATTCAGGGGGAAAGCCACGAATACTTGTAGCGCCCCTTGACTGGGGCCTGGGGCACGCTACCCGTTGTATACCAATTATAAAGTTTTTGATAGATCAAAATGCTGATGTCATTCTTGCGGCAAAAGGGAAAACTGCCAGTTTGCTGAGGGATGAATTTCCTGATATCAGGATCCTGGAACTTAAAGGATATAAAATACAATACAGCAGAAATAAAAGTCTTTTTACCCTTGCCATTTTTTTGCAGTTGCCGAAAATATTTTCAGTTATACGGTATGAAAGAAAGTGGCTGAAAAAAATGATAACTACTGAAAAAATTGATGCTGTAATTTCGGATAACAGGTTCGGCTTATACCATAAAAACATTCCTTGTACTTTCATTACACACCAGCTTGCAATAAAAACAGGGAACATGTTTTTAAATAAACTGGTACAAAAACTAAACTATCAATGCATTAATAATTTTGCTGAGTGCTGGATCCCGGATAATAAAGAAGAGGATAATCTTGGAGGTGAATTATCCCATCCCGCAACATTTCCTCTTTCGGAAACGAATTATATTGGTATTATATCAAGATTCAGAAAAAGTGAAATTTTAAAAAAATATGATTTTCTCATATTGATCTCCGGCCCTGAACCACAGCGCACTTCGTTTGAAAATATTCTGCTTAAAGCTTTCGAAGGAACATCTTATTCAATTGTTGTGGTACGTGGCTTGCCGGGGCGCCGTTCTGTGTTACCATTAAACAGGACAACTGCAAAAGTTTTTAATCATTTGAAAGCAAGTGAAATAAATACACTGATACTGGAAAGCGAAACCATAATTGCCCGGTGTGGTTATTCAACTATAATGGACCTCGTCACTCTTCAAAAAAAGGCAATCTTAATACCCACTCCAGGCCAGGCAGAACAGGAATACCTGGCAAAATATGCAATGGAAAAAAAAATGTTTTATTGTATAAAACAGGAAACATTTAATTTAAAAATTGCTGAGGATTTACAAACGTGGCAACCCTGCTTTTCAAATATTAAAACCGGTATAAATGAAGATATTATCAGTAACTGGCTGAAAAATATCCGTCATTAATCAATGGAAATGAAAAATCCTTTTTCATTTTTATTATTACTGCCAACAATACTATTGCTTCCTGATGCGTGAAACAGAAAAAACAACCTGCTTTTAAATTTTTGAACTATGGAAATAATTTCTTCAAAACTGGCATCCCCTTCTGATAAAATAAAATGATTGAACATCTTTTTCTTAACCAGTTTATCGAGGTCTTTTAATTTACCAATGGAAATATTTTTATCATCAGGCACTATTGCAATACGGCCCCGGATAACCAGGGGTTTTTTTGAAAACTTGACCATTTGTAAAATTTCATTAAATCGTTGATGGCTTGCAAAAATAGCCGCTGTGTTTGTTTCATTCCCTGTAAAGCCAGTAGAAATCTTGTTACTAACATTCCTTTTTGCAGAAGCCAACTTTCGTGCAGCGGCAATGGCTATCCTGATGAACCTGTCTTTTATTTTTCCCCTCGTATGCTTTTTTAAAAACAATTCCATTGCCACATAAAAATGCTTGTTGTAATCCGGCGAGTTTCTTTGCGTACTCTCTCCTTTAAAATGAATGATCGTACTTTCCGTGAAATAAAAATTTTTATACCCTGCTTGTATAATCCGGTAACTTAGATCAATATCTTCTCCATACATAAAAAAATCTTCATCAAAGCCCCCTGTCTTTTCAATAGCTTTTTTACTCACTAACATAAACGCCCCCGCCAATACTTCTACTTCACTGTTTTCATTTTCAGGTAAGTGACCTGCATAATAAGATGAAAATATCCCTGAGCGGGGAAATAAAGAACTTATGCCTGATAGTTTGAAGAAACTGGCGGAAGGAGAAGGAAATGATCTTTTGCTTTCACGAAGATATTTTCCCGAGCCATCTATCATGCGGATACCCAATCCACCGAAGTTTTTTTGATGTGATGCAAATGACAGGCACTTTTCCAGGCAATCTTCTGCAATGATTGTATCAGGATTTAAAAATAAAATAAAGCTCCCTTTGGCTTCATCCAGTACACTGTTGCTTGCTTTGGAGAACCCTGCATTTTCTTTATTCCATTTAAAATGTACATCCGGAAATTTATTTTCCAGGTATTCCCTGCTTCCATCTGTTGAAGCATTATCCACCACAAAAATTTCGGCATTGATATTCCTGATTGCTTTCGTAACAGAAAAAAGACACAACTCCAGGAAATACTTTACGTTATAGTTTACAATGATAATGGATAAATTCAATTGCAGATAATTGTTAGGCGAAGTTACGGATACGGGATTGAGGATGAGGGATACTGGATACTGGATACTGGATACTGGATACTGGATACTGGATAATTCTTACACTATCTAAACATTACCTTTGCCCCATGTTGAAAACAACCTTATTGAATGCAGTACAGGCCGGTGCTGTACAATTAAAACATTTTTTTAATGGGAAATTTAAAATATCCAGTAAAGAAGGGATAAATAATCTGGTGACCGAGGCGGATCATGCTGCAGAAAAAGCCATTATTGAAGTAATACAAAATGATTTTCCATCTCATTTTATCTTAAGTGAAGAAACAGGAGAAATAAAAACCTCCAGTGAATATAAATGGATCATTGACCCTATTGATGGTACGGTAAATTTTGCAAATGGTATTCCTCTCTGCTGTGTAAGTGTTGGCCTTGAAAAAGAAGGAAAAATGATATTGGGCGCAGTATATAATCCATTAATGGATGAATTATTCTTTGCTCAAAGTGGTTTCGGTGCATCATTAAATGATAAAAAAATAACAGTAAGCAATAAAACGGAAGTGATAAAAAGTTGCCTGGTTACTGGATTTCCATACACCTATCTTGATGCTCCCAATGGCCCGCTACAGATTTTTGAGAAACTGATCAGAAAAGGAATTCCGGTTCGCAGGCTGGGAAGTGCCGCCATAGATCTATGTTGGGTGGCTGCAGGTCGCTTTGATGGTTTTTATGAACATAATTTGCAAGCCTGGGACAGTGCAGCGGGTTTTTTAATTGTACAGGAAGCCGGTGGTATAGTTACTGATTTTAAGGGTATGGCTTATTCACCGTATCAACCCCATATCCTTGCAACAAATGGGAAAATTCATGAAGAACTACTTGGAATTGTAAATGGCAGTGTAGTTAATTAAACTGTATGAAATATATAAGGATCATATTTGCATTTTTATTGATTCTGTTTATAACTTCCTGCAATTATTTTAGTTTCACTCCCAGGAGTAAAAATAATAAATCAAAGGAAGAGCCATCGATCCTGATTTTTGACAGGATTGTTGATTTCAGAATAGAGCAAATGGGATGGCCGGTTTCAAAAACAGACTTTATTAGTAAAGGGAAAAAATATGAAGAAGTGTTTAAAGATTTTTCTTACCAGTATACCACTTTTACCATTATAGATAGTAACAGAATGAACTTTTCATTTTCTGAACATATTAAAGATATCCGGGAATATGAAAAAACAAATAAATCAGAATTGAATCAATATCGTGGCACTGCCAGGTTCTTTAAAGAAAATGGAAAATTTATCTGGAAATTAAAAATGAACTAATGCCTGATAATTACCGAACAGAAATTTCTTCGTTAGGTGAATTTGGTTTAATAGAACACCTGACGAAAAATACTGAGATAAAAAATGCATCTACTATTTTAGGTCCGGGTGACGATGGTGCTGTTATAGATCATTTCGGGAGACAAACGGTAATTTCTACAGATCTTTTACTTGAAGGTGTACATTTTGATCTTTCCTATACTCCATTAAAACACCTGGGCTATAAAGCAGTTGCAGTGAATGTAAGTGATATCTATGCAATGAATGCAACACCCAGCCAAATTGTTTTAAGCATTGGATTTAGTAACCGGTTTAGCCTTGAGGCTTTGGATGAATTTTATGCAGGAATATACGCAGCATGTGATACATATGGTGTTGACCTGATTGGCGGTGACACCAGTACATCACTTAAAGGTTTTGTAATAAGTGTTACCGTGATCGGTGAAGTGGCACCTGGTAGCTTTGTACAAAGAAATGGGGCAAAAATAAATGACCTCATATGTGTGAGCGGTGAGCTTGGCAGTGCTTACCTGGGACTTACACTTTTAGAAAGAGAGAAAAAAATATTCCAGGAAACCGGGGCCCAGCCTGACCTGGAAGGGCAAGCTTATATTGTCGGGCGATTACTAAAACCCGAAGCCAGGAAAGATATTATTGAATATTTTACAGAAAGTGAAATACTTCCAACAAGCATGATCGATCTGAGCGATGGCTTAAGTAGTGACCTGCTGCATATTTGTAAGCAAAGTGATGTTGGCTGCGTGTTATATGAAGATAAACTTCCTGTAAACGAAGAGGCTAAAGAATTTGCATATAAATTAAAACTGGATCCGACTGCCTGTGCCCTGAGTGGTGGAGAAGATTATGAATTGCTTTTTACAGTCGATCAAAAAGATTTTGAAAAAATAAAAACAAACCCTTCCCTAAGTATTATTGGCTATATAACAGATCCATCTGAAGGAAAAAAAATTATAACAAGAGGAGGCAACAAGCATGACCTGGTGGCACAGGGCTGGAACCATCTTGGTTAGCTACAAATTTTTTTATTTAACCATCAGATCAAGCAGGATGAAAGCACTCTGGCTATCATTATTTATTGAATACACACCGGGACTTATTTTATTGACGATTTCCCTTTTATAATTAATGATATTGACCGGCATGTTTATGGTAAATTCGACCATCCTA
>Ga0136634_10000247_pt1 | contig 26473 bp, 30 predicted proteins | sample AntDrymUQ8332106_2_FD_104654 | JGI IMG/M metagenome (GOLD analysis project Ga0136634, IMG submission 104654) | Polar desert sand microbial communities from Dry Valleys, Antarctica - metaG UQ833 (21.06) | ecosystem: Environmental > Terrestrial > Soil > Desert | place: Antarctica: Dry Valley... | reverse complement strand
GTTTGGCCCAGCGGGCAAGCTCGATATCGCGATAGGCGCGGCGAACCGCGGACTGGCGCGGCGGCGGCGTGGTTTCGCTCGCGGCGAAGACGCGCTGAATATCCACGGGGCGATATTCGATCCCGGAATCAGCTTGCGCGGCGATACGTTGCAGCTCCGCCTCGCCCAGATAGGCGAAGCCCGAGGCAACCGCGTAATAATAAATGATGCGCTGGCTCATGCCGCGTTCGTTCTCCAAGGCCCAGTGACGGGCGATTACAGCCCTTCATGAGCCGGAAGGCAAGCTGCCGCTAGCCCATTTGGGGAACTTGCCTGAATGCCCGCCCGTTTGTGCAGGGGGCGATAGCTCGGTGAAAGGACAGATATGTCAGCGGCTCAGCCTATTCTTAAGCTTATTGACGGACATGAAATCCCTCAACTTGGTTTCGGCGTTTGGCAAATCCCCAATGAAGATGCCGCAAAAACCGTGGGCGAAGCGATCGATGCTGGCTACCGCTCCATCGATACCGCGGCGATCTATGGCAATGAGACCGGCGTCGGCGAGGGCATTCGCAAAGCGGGCGTTTCGCGCGAGGAGCTGTTCATCACCACCAAGCTGTGGAACGACAGCCACGGGTTCGATGCGGCGCTGAAGGCGTTCGAGGCGAGCGCAAAACGGCTAGGGCTGCAAACCGTTGACTTGTATTTGATCCATTGGCCGGCCCCGCGTCTGGATGCGTTCGTGGAGACCTGGCGGGCTTTCATCCGGCTGAAGGAGGAAGGGCGCACCAAATCCATCGGGGTATCAAATTTCGGCGCCAGCCAGTTGCAAAGGCTCGCTGAAGAAACCGGCGTCGTGCCGGCCGTCAATCAAGTCGAACTGCATCCCCGCTTTCAGCAGACGGCGCTCCGCGCCATCCATGCCGCGCACGGCATTGCAACCGAAGCCTGGAGCCCGCTCGGCCAAGGCCGTATCCTGGAGGACAAAACGCTCCGCGCGATCGCGGCCAAGCACGGCAAGACCCCGGCGCAGATCGTCTTGCGCTGGCATCTCGACAGCGGCATCATCGCGATCCCGAAATCGGCCACTGCGGCCCGCATCCGCGAGAATATCGACGTTTTCGGCTTCAGCCTCGATGCGGACGACCTTGCCGGCATCGCCGCTTTGGATACGCCCAATGGCCGGATCGGCCCGGACCCGGAGCATTTCCCCGGCTGAAACAAGAAGTCACGCCCGGACAACACGGTTTGCACACGGCCTGCCGCATGGGATCGAGGAGTGCGCCATGTTCGAGATCACCGTAGCACCGTGGCTGCCATGGGCGTTGTTGTCGGCGGCCTTCGCCGCCTTGACCGCGATCTTTGCCAAGATCGGCGTCGAGGACATCAATTCGGACCTGGCGACGTTCATCCGCACGGTGGTAATCCTCGCGGTTGTCGCGGCCATCCTTGCGGCGCGCAAGAGCTTCCAGCCGCTGGACAGCATAACCGGCCGCAGCTGGCTGTTTCTCGGCCTATCGGGTTTCGCGACAGGCGCGTCCTGGCTGTGCTATTTCCGCGCGCTTCAGCTCGGCGAAGCGTCGCGCGTCGCTCCCGTCGACAAGCTCAGCGTCGTGCTGGTGGCGCTTTTGGGCGCTGTCTTGCTCGGCGAAACGCTCGCTCTGCACACTTGGGCCGGCGTGCTCTTGATCACGGGCGGCGTCATTCTGGTAGCTTGGAATTAGACGGCGGCTAATCTCCAGCGGCCGGGCGCGCCAGCTTGCCTTTGCGGGCGAGGTAGTGTTCGCGCAGGATAACCATGATGCTGGACGCGATGATGATCATGGCGCCGACAAGGATGTGCGTTGCGGGCCATTGGGCGAAGATCGCCCAGCCGAACAGCGTCGCCCAGATGATCTGTGTGTAGCTGAATACCGAGGCTAGCGCGGCGGGCGCGTATTTGAATGCCGTCGAGATGAAGAGCTGCATGAAGATGCCCGAGGCGCCGAGCCCGATTAGCAGGCCAATTTCATCCCGGGAGGGCATGGTCCCGATAAACGGCATAATTGGAGCTACGAGAATGACGCCGACGAACAGCAGGTAAAAAGTGAGCGTTTCCGGCCGTTCGGTTCTGCCCAGGAGGCGAAGCATCGTCGCCAGCGTGGCATTCAGTACAGCGGCGGCAAGGGAAAGCGCCACGCCCGTCGCATTCCAATCGCCTGTCGGCTGGGCAATGATGATCACCCCCACAAAGCCCACGAGGATTGCGCTCCAACGATACGGGCCGACGCGCTCGCCTAGGAAAAAGAAGCCGAACACCGGCACAAACAGAGCGGAGGTAAACACCAGCGCCGTGGCGTCGGCCAGTGGCAGCAGCGCAAACGCGGCGAAGAGGCAAATGACGCTGAGCGTTGCAATGATCGAACGCGTGATCACAACGCCGGGCTTGCTCTTTACCCGCATGATGTCGCCGCGGCCGAAGAGTGGGATGATCACCAGGAAAGGCAAGAGCGCGATGAGATTGCGCCAAAAGGCGATCTCGATGGGATGATGCGTGCCGCTGAGCAGCTTTGCGAACAGGCTCATCGAGCTGAGCATGAAGAATGCGCCGGCCGCGGCCATCATGCCAAAAAGGGGCAAATCCTGCGTTTGACCCAAGTCGGGCGGCTGGAGCTCCGGCCCATCAGGCGGCGCCTCAACCTGGGCTTGGCCGGATGGCTCACCGGAAGGAGGCGTGCGTTTTAGCATTAGGCCTCTGACCGTGGGCGGGCGTGATCGGATGGTGCGGATTGATGATGAGCTAGGCTACAGGGTGCGCGTTGAACCTGCCACTTATTTTGCTTTGCAAAAATGTTGGGCTGCATTGCCGCGCACGCAATCCTTATTGTGTGCGGACTTGCATTTTCGGCCCCGAAACGCACATAGTGGGAGGCAGCAGGAGGTAAGCCATGGCCGGATTGGGACGAGCGAAAGTGATGAGCCTGAGCGACGCGGCCGCGGCCCGCATCAAGCATATTATGGCCGGCAGCGCCGAACCGGTTTCAGGTCTGCGCGTGGGCATTAAGAAGGGCGGCTGCGCGGGCATGGAATACACTATGGACTACGCCCAAGCGCCGCAACCGCAGGACGAGATTGTCGAAGAAAAAGGCGTAAAGCTTTTTATAGAGCCGAAAGCGATTCTCTTCCTGCTAGGGACGGAAATGGACTACCGCACGGAAAAGTTTTCGGCGGGGTTCGTATTCAGAAACCCGAACCAAACGAGTTCTTGTGGCTGTGGAGAGTCGGTCGCGATAACGCCGGTAAAGCTATAGTTCCGCTTGCTGCAAACACTCCTGATGCTAAGGCAAGGAGCCGATCGTTTGATTTATGGCCGCGACTGCTCAGTTTCGTAAGTTCATCGAAGATCACCTGTCCGATCTCGGCGCGGTGACGACGCGCCCGATGTTTGGCGGCGCGGGCGTTTACCTGGGCGGCACCATGTTTGCCCTAATCGCCGACGACACGCTCTACATCAAGGCCGACGCCATAAATCAGGCGGACTTCATTCGCGCGGGCGCATCAGCCTTTGTCTATCAGGGCAAGGGAAGGCCAGTAACGATGAGCTACTGGCGCGCGCCGGATGTCTTGCTGGAAGATCGGGAAGAGATGGCGGTCTGGGCGCGCGCAGGGCTCATGGCTGCGGCGCGCGCGAAGCGGTAATTCGCCTATTTCGCTCGTCGCACCGGGGACATCAAAAACGCCGGAACATGTTCGCCAAGGCCGACCACGGCCTCCTCTTGACGACGCTGCCCGCCATTTCGGCTGCTATGCCCGCCCTGGCGCGGTTTCGGAACAGGGCTGGGGTTGTGCTGGGCCTGAACGCTGTTCGGCCGGGCTGTGTTGCTGGACCGCTGCGGCGAGCTCGGCCGCGGCGCCTGTGCGGCGCGTTCCGGCTCAGTGGCCTTTGGGCGCGCAGTGCTCGCCTCAGCCGGAGCAGGCCGGCGGTTGCCGCCATTGCCGCGCGGCGCTCTCGACGGCGTTGCCGAAGTTTCCGTTTTCTCCACGATGGATCTGCCGGCGCGCTCGGTTCCGCCGCGTCCCCTTGACCGGCCGCGTTTAGCGCCGCTTCCGCGGCCAGCCTCGACCAGTTCTGCGGAAGGCTCACCATCGAGCCATTCGATTTTTTCACGGCACAGCTTTTCGATGGCTCTGATGGCCTCGAAATCGGAAGGCGTAACGATGGTTGCGGCAAAACCCTTATGGCCGGCCCGACCCGTGCGCCCGATGCGGTGCACATAATCTTCCGGGCTAATCGGCACGTCGAAATTGAAGATGTGGCTGACTTCAGGGATATCGAGACCACGGGCAGCGACGTCGCTGGCCGCCAGATAAGTAATTTCCCCGCGTCTGAACGCGTCGAGTGTCGCCGTGCGTGCGCGCTGTTCCATGTCGCCATGCAGAGCGCCGGCATTGAAACCGTGCTTGATGAGCGACTTATGCAAGATGCCGACGTCGCGCTTGCGATTGCAAAAAATGATGGCGTTCTTGACGTCATCCATGCGGATCAGTTCGCGCAAGGCTTCGCGTTTCATTTTGATGTCGGCGGGCGCGAATTTCAGGCGTTGCACGATGGTGCGGGCTGTTGTGTCCTGCGGCGCGATCTCGATCCGCACCGGATTGTCGAGAAACTTTTCAGTAAGTTTCTTCACTTCTGACGGCATGGTGGCCGAAAAGAACAGGGTTTGGCGCTTGGTCGGAAGCAATCCGCAAATGCGCTCGATGTCGGGGATAAAACCCATATCGAGCATGCGGTCGGCCTCGTCGATAACGAGGATCTCTACGGCATTGAGGAGAAGCTTGCCGCGCCCGTAATGGTCGAGAAGACGTCCCGGTGTCGCAATGAGCACGTCCGCGCCGCGATCCAGTTTACGGAACTGTTCGTCGAAAGCCACGCCGCCGATCAAAAGCGCCACGGTGAATTTGTGATTCACGCCCAATTGCTCGAAAGCTTGCGCAACCTGGGCAGCGAGCTCTCGCGTTGGCTCCAGAACCAGCGAACGCGGCATTCTAGCTCGCGCTCTGCCTGACTCGAGACGGGTTAGCATCGGCACGACGAATGAGGCTGTTTTGCCTGTTCCTGTCTGCGCAATACCGATGATGTCGCGCCCTTCATTCGCGGGCGGGATAGCTTGCAACTGTATCGGTGTGGGATCTTTGTAACCGGCAGATGCAATGGCTTCTAAAACTTTGGGACTGAGGCCGAGTGAGGTAAAATTCATCTTTATCCGTTCGCAGCGCAAGAAGCTGCTGAACTATGCAAGGTTGACATGACACGATTGTTACAGAAAGCGGCCGCCGGCGGTGTCCTGGACATACAGAGCGCTTCGCTCCAAGTCAAACCCCGCATGCTTCGCTTGTTGATTAACGATGAACGTGAGGTTTTTGGACAACGTGAGCGGCCTACACGCGGAATATAGATACTCTTGCGTATTCTGCAAGCCTCGCGGTTGCCCGTGACGCCACCCGAGCCGCAACATGCCGGATGCTTTCATTTTTTCGCGTCGGGTTTGACATCCGTCGGCGCCGGCGTTGGAGTGGGTTCTTCTTTTGGCGCCGGTACGATCTCATACTTGCCGGTGCCGTCGAACTTGACCAGCATGGATGTGTCCTGATCTTTTTCGGCGTCGTAAGATGTGATGATCAAGGTGAGTTCGTTGTCATTCTCAACATCCATGGCAAGAAAAGCGTTTGGCAGCTTTTTGTCCTCGACCTCCTTGATGGGTACCGTTTTCGTCACCTTTGGCAACGGATTGCCTTTTTCGAAAGCCAGCATTTGCACGATAACGCGCGCCTGGCTGCTCTGGCCATTCACGGTGGTGACGACGACGGCCCGGAAAACCCCGCTCGTTTCGCCTTCGCTCCAATTGCCGCCACTGACGACCTCCGACACATCCGCAGGCACTTGAGCGGCTGATTTGCCAGCGTCTTGGGCCCATGACGGATTAGCGGCAGCCAAACCCAATGCAAAGATGGCAGCCATAGGGAAGGAACGGCGCATGGTAATGTCTCCAATTCAACCCGCAGCAAGCTTAGCGGGCGCGCGCGAACTCATGGATATACGAATACTTCGATGACCAATATATGACGCTTAAAAACCAGACGGGCTCGTGGTCTGGCTTAGCGGCCCGCTCTGCACGCGCTCCCAGAAATTCCGGTCATCGAAATGGGGATAGTTGCCGTAGGGGCCGTTCCGATACAGAAAAGGCGTCAGCTCATACCCGTAGCGATGGCCGCCAGTTCTCACGATATAGCCGCGCACTTGCGGTTTGCCGCGCATGGCGGAAGCGTGGTGATGCCCATGCCAGCCCTTTTGCTTACCCTTATGTGCGTCAGCCTGCGTGGCGCTAGCTGCGAAAATCCCAAGTACAAGCGTTATCGCGGTGAAGGCTTTCATGCGTGCTCCCCTTTTCCGATACAGCGGCGATCGAGCTGGAGTGTACGGAACTATACTACCGTCGCCGGACGCGGCGTAGTGACAGGAAAACACAGCGCGTGTTTTTCTGTTCCCGGAGCAATCGAAAGACTTTAAACGCTCGGCATGGGGTTGAGGTACAGAAGGCCGTCTCCGGCCAGTTGCTCGTCGGCGGGCATTGGCGGGAACTTCATGCCTCTGAAGCGCTGCCGCAGAAGCTCGCATTGTCCCAAGGGTGTGATGTAGACCAGGAGAACATGCTTGCGGGCCAGCCCGTAATTCAGGAACTTTTCCTCATGGTCGGAAGGGATCTCGCCGAGCTGGCAGGGCCGTTTGAGAATGCGGTTTAGCGAGGAGCGTTCGCTCCGGGAAAGCTGGATGGGCGGCATGGGCCTAAAACCTCCGGCGGCGAATTTGGAGCTTTGGCCCGATCTTGATACGCATTACGGACCGAGATGTAAGACTATGCTGCAGCCTCACGTAAGGACAAGGTGCAATGAGCGCGACATCCGAATGGCCTTCCGAGATCCGGCTCGATAGCGCCCGCGAACGTCTTCACATCACCTTTGACAATGGCGAAAAAGTGGCGCTCGCGGCGGAGTTCTTGCGAGTTGTCAGTCCAAGCGCTGAGGTTCAGGGCCACGGGCCGAACGAGCGCAAGGTGCTGGGCGGCAAACGGCGTGTCCTGATCACCAGCGTCGAGCCGGTCGGCAATTACGCCGTGCGCCTGCTGTTCAGCGACGGCCATAGCACCGGGCTGTATACCTGGACATATCTCCTGGAATTGGGCAGAAATCACGACACGCTGTGGGCGAAATATCTGCAAGATCTGGGCGCAAAGGGCTTGAGCCGAGACTGATCAACCTGGCGGAATATCGAAGAATGCCCGGCCCGCGCCCACGATCAGCGAGTCTGGCTCCCCGACGGCGGCGGCGTCTTTTTGCGCATAAGCGATGTTGGTGAGAACAGCCCGCATCACATTCAAACGGGTCCGGCGCTTGTCATTGGCGCGGACCACTGTCCAAGGGCTGTCCGCTGTGTGCGTTTGCGCGAACATGTCCTCCGCCGCGGCGCTATAGGCATCCCATTTGCCGATTGCCGCAATATCGATTTCGGAAAGCTTCCAAACTTTCAGCGGGTCGTGGCGGCGCGCGTGAAACCGCTTGAGTTGGGTTTCGCGCCCGATCGTTAGCCAAAATTTGAAAAAACGAACCCCGTCGCGGAGCAACGCGGCCTCGACCTGCGGCGCTTCGCGCAAAAACTTTTGCGATTCCTCCGGGGTGCAAAACCCCATCACGCGCTCCACCCCAGCCCGATTGTACCAAGACCGCTCGAAAATCGACATGTCGCCGGCGGTTGGAAGGTGCGCGAGATAGCGCTGAAAATACCATTGGCCGCGTTCTGTCTCGGTCGGCTTGGCAAGCGCCACGGCGGCCGCATGGCGGGGATTGAGATGCTGCATGACGCGTTTGATGGTCGAGCCCTTGCCCGCCGCATCGCGCCCCTCGACAAGGATGACAATGCGTTCGCCGCTGTCCCGCGCCCAGCTTTGCAGCTTGAGAAGTTCGATCTGCAGCAGCCGCAACTCATGCTCATAGTCGTCTTTCGCAAGCTTCTTGGAATAGGGATAGTCGCCGCTCGTCAGCGCGCCGTCCTCCACCCAAGCGGGCAAATTTGGGTCATCCAGATCGAAACGGGCTGCGGTTGAAGACGTCGCTGCTTTGACTTCGCTGGTTTTGCGCGGCCTTTTGCTCATTTTTTTCACCTTGATTTTCCCGGTCCGGAAGCTTGCACGGCAAGTGCGTGCCTGAATTTGCGCGACCCGTGAATAAACTGTCGCAGTTCCATGGTAAGGATGATGAATGGAATCACCGGCTGGCATCCTTGGTGACGCGGCCCACGCCACTTATCAACGATAAGAGAGATAATTTTGCTATCATCATGGTAGATCACATCCGCGATGAGCTCAGCCCGCATCGGCTGTCGGCAGTTGAAGGCGTGTTACCCGAGGTTTCCACTCAGACCGAAGCTCTGGCCACGCGCTCCATTCAGCGCCTCTATATGCGCCGGTGGCTGGTCGCGGCCTGCGGCCTCGTTATCCTCGCCTTCGTTGTTTTTTACGGCCTGCCCGCGCTGCCAGCGGCGGTCGGTTTTGCGCTGATAACCGCGAGCGCCGCCCTTTTGCGCCGCGAGGGGATGCTGCGGCCGGTCCGCCTGACGCCGCGCAGCGTTGAGAAGCAGGACATGTCGCCCCTTTTAGCGGCCTTGCTGGACGGCTTGCCGGCCCCGGCCGTACTGCTCACCGCGCGTGGACAAGTCTGCGGCTTCAACGCGCGCGCTAAGGATTACCTCGCCAGCTTGCGGGAAGGCCAGCATATTTCGGCCGCTATTCGCGATCCGGGCCTACTGGACGCTGTGAGCGCCGCCAGTTCCTCGCCTCAGGCGCGCCAGATCGTGCTGTTCGAGGAACGTGTTCCCGTCGAACGCCACATGGAGGCAACAATCGCCTTCATCGCAAAGCCTGGCGAGACCTCTCCGCGCGGCCCGGCTATTTTCCTTTTCCTGCGCGACCTGACCGAACAGGAACGTCTCGATCAACTGCGCTCGGATTTCATCGCCAACGCCAGTCACGAACTGCGCACGCCTTTGGCCTCGCTTCTCGGCTTCATCGATACGCTCCAGGGCGCCGCAAAGAATGACGCGGCGGCGCAGCAGAAATTCCTCGGCATCATGGGCCGGCAAGCCGAACGCATGGCGCGGCTGATCGACAACCTTCTGTCGCTGAGCCGCGTGGAAATGCGGCAGCATTTACGGCCGCAAACGCGCGTCGATTTGCACGACACGATCCGCCATGTCCTGGCCACGATGGAGCCCCTTGCCGCCGCTTCGCGGATCGAGCTGCATTTTGCGGGGCTGGGCGCGACGGCAACGGTCTTCGCGGACCGCGACGAGCTTGTGCAGGTGTTCTCGAACCTCGTGCATAACGCCCTGAAATACGGGAATTCCGGCGGCAATGTCTGGGTCGCCGTAACCCGGGACAGAGATAGATTCGCCATCGCCATACGCGATGATGGTCCTGGCATCAGTACAGAGCATCTTCCCCGCCTCACCGAACGATTTTATCGCGCGAATGGCAATGGCGGCGAAAAAGCAGGCACGGGCTTGGGCCTGGCAATTGCAAAACACGTCATCTCCCGTCATCGGGGCGATTTGAAGATCGCTTCCGAAGTGGGGCACGGCTCCACATTCACGGTCATTCTCGACGCCGCGCCCGCTCTTTCCTAATCCCGCGCTGCAAATCCTGGCAACACACACGAAATGACTTCTGCGACAGTATGTTAGTCTGTCATACAGGCTTCATCCAAATGTCATAAAACGTAGACTGCATCCAAGTAGGGTGTCGGAAGGAAAGGCATCGCTCGCCTTTTCGGCCCTTTTGCGAAATTCAACGGAGAGCACTTGTGAAAATCAGATTCGTAGCTCTAACAGCCGCAGCCGCAGTGGCAGGCGCGTTCGCCGCAGCCCCTGCCTATGCCCGCGATCAGATTAAGATCGTCGGTTCGTCAACGGTGTTTCCATACACGCAAGCCGTTGCTGAGGAATTTACGAAGAAGACGAAGTTCAAGGCTCCTGTGGTTGAGTCCACGGGCACCGGCGGCGGATTCAAAATCTTTTGCGAAGGTGTTGGCGAAGACAAGGCCGACATCACAGGCGCGTCGCGCGCTATGAAGAAGTCGGAATTTGATGACTGCCAAAAGAACGGTGTGAAGGACGTCACCGAGATCCTGCTCGGCTATGACGGCCTTTCGATCGCCGGCTCGAAGAAGGGCCCTGACTTCAATTTGACGAAGGCCCAGATTTACCTGGCGCTGTCCAAGGAAATTCCCGTCGACGGCAAGATTGTCGCCAACCCCTACAAAAACTGGAGCGACGTCGATAAGGCCCTCCCGGCCCAACCGATCCTTGCTTACGGCCCGCCTCCGACCTCCGGCACGCGCGATGCATTTGTTGAACTTGCCATGCACGCCGGCTGCGAGTCGCTGGCTTACTTCAAGGACCAGAAAAAGGCTCTTGACGCCAAAGCCTACGGCACGCTCGTCAAGGACAAGTGCTCCCCGATGCGTCAGGACGGCGCCTTCGTCGAAGCCGGCGAGAACGACAATCTGATCGTTCAGCGTCTTGAGGCGGATGCGAAGGCTGTCGGCATTTTCGGCTACTCCTTCCTGTTCGAAAATCAGGACAAGCTGAAGGGCGCGAAAGTCGATGGCGTGGCTCCTGCTTTCGAGACTATCGCCGACGGTTCTTACGGCATTTCGCGGCCGCTCTTCATCTACGTCAAGAACGCTCATCGCGATGTCATTCCAGGCATCAAGGAGTTCATGGCCGAATATTCCAGCAGCGAATCGCTGGCCAAGGGCGGCTATCTTGCCGAGCGCGGCCTGACCCCGCTGTCCGAAGCAAAGTTCAAGGAAGTTCAGGACGCAGTTAAGGCCGCCAAGAACATGGCAGCCCCGACCAGCTAAACATTTCATGTCGGCGGCCGCGCGTAAGGCGCGGCCGCCGGTATCTCGGATGTTGAAGCGTTTTCAAGCGGCCACGGTCTGTCATCATGCTCGTCTATGTGCTCGCCGCAATCCTTGCCCTGACCCTCGCCAGCTATTTCATCGGATCGCGGCGCTCTTTGCAAACCGCCGCGGGGCAAGCAAGTCATCTTCATTCCCGGCCAGGGTATTACGGCGCGTTCGTCGCCGCATGGGTCGGCATCCCCGCGCTCATTCTCGTGCTTTTGTGGTTGATGTTTCAGGGCACGGTGATCGACACCTTGTTGCTCGCGAGCCTGCCGGACGAAAAGACCGCGAACCTCTCCGGCGCGCAGATCGACCTCATCATTAGCGAAATCAAGCAAGTTTCGCGGGGCAATGTTTTCGGCCAGCCCGACCAGGCGATCCTCGACGCGGCGCAACGCTACCAGGCGTGGCAGGGGATCGCGTCCTGGAGCATGTTAGCCGTCGCCATCTCACTTTGCATTCTCGGCCTGATCGTGACGCGCGCCAGAATTTCTCCCGAGTTTCGGGCTCGTCAAGGCGTGGAAGCGGTGTTGAACGCCTTCATGATCGCCTGCTCGGTGATCGCGGTTCTCACAACTGTCGGTATCGTCGTCTCCCTTCTGGTCGAGGCGCTGCGATTTTTCTCGATGGTGTCGCCGCTGGAATTCTTTTTCGGCTTGAGCTGGGAGCCGCAGATCGCGCTTCGCGCGGATCAAAGTTTGGGCGCAGGCGCGTTCGGGGCCATTCCAGTTTTCCTCGGGACGTTGGAGATCGCGCTTTTCGCCATGCTCGTCGCGATCCCGATCGGGCTGTTCACCGCGATTTACCTCACCGAATACGCGCATCCTAAGTTTCGCGCCGTGGTCAAGCCGATCATCGAGATCCTCGCCGGCATCCCGACTGTGGTTTACGGCTTTTTCGCCATTCTCGTTGTCGCGCCGGCATTCAGAAATTTTATGGCGAACATCGGCGTAGACGCAGCGCCGAATAGCGCCTTCGTCGCGGGGGCGGTGATGGGGATCATGATCATCCCGTTCATCTCCTCACTCTCCGACGACGCGATCACCGCGGTGCCGCGATCGCTCCGGGACGGTTCCTATGCGCTTGGGGCAACCCAATCCGAAACCATCACCAGCGTGCTTCTGCCCGCCGCTCTGCCGGGCATCATGGGCGGCATTCTGCTTGCCGTCAGCCGCGCCATCGGCGAAACCATGATCGTGGTCATGGCGGCCGGCATCATCGCCACGCTGACGATCAATCCGTTCGAGCCGGTCACCACCGTGACGGTTCAAATCGTCACTTTGCTCATCGGCGATACCGAATTCGACAGCCCCAAGACCCTTGCTGCCTTCGCGCTCGGTCTTGTGCTTTTCTTCGCCACGCTCATCCTCAACGTCATCGCACTGCGGATCGTGCAGAAATACCGGGAACGCTATGACTGACGCGGCTTTGGAAGCGGATGCCGGATTCAACCGTCAGCAGGATTGGGCTTCCGAGGCGAATTCCCGGCGGCTCAAGAAGCGCTATGCGGCCAACCGGCGCTTGCAGTTTTACGGCCTGACCGCGATCGCGCTCGCCATCGGCTTGCTCGGAACCTTGGTAAGCTCGCTCGTTATCGAGGGTTATAAAGCCTTCTATCAATCTAAAGCGACGCTTGCAATTCGTCTCGATCCGGCTTTGATCGATCCGGCCAATCTGGCCGACGCGAATTACAGGCGTATCTTCAACACGGCCATCGAGCAATATTTCCCGGACGTTACCAGCCCAACCGAGAAGCGGCAGCTTTCCGATATTTTCAGCAATGAATCGCGCTACGCGCTGCGCGATTATGTGGTCGCGAACCCCGGTCAGATCGGCCAGACCGTCCAGCTCAAAGTCAGCCTTTCCGATCCGTTCGACCAGCTCGAGAAAGGCGTCATCCCGCGCTATGTCCAGGCGCTGTCGGACGCTGAAAAAGCACGCTTCGAATTTCTCGCAAATCGCGGGCTTATAGAGGGACGCGGGGCCGATGCGGCTCTTAAGGTCAATCTGTTTATCGATCCGCAAAAGGTAAACGCCGCCGACATTCCATCCGGTCAGTTCCGCGATATCATCGCAGACGGCCTTGGCACCATCGTTCGAAATCCCGATTTCGTCGAGCGGTCCTTCGCCATCATCCGCGACGATGCGGCTGAAGTGCTGAAGGCGCGCGTTGTCGCCGATCCAGGCAGCATCGGACAGGTTCTGGAAAACTTCAAACTGCCGCTGTCTCAACATTACGGCACTCTGGCATCCGGCGAGACCCCGATGGTGTTCAACGGGCGTTTTGCCAGCGAAAAGCAGTTCGAATGGCTCGATCGGCTGAAGACGCAAAGCATGATCAGCTATCCGTTCGCCTCCGAACTCTTTGTCAATGCGACCAGCCGCTTTCCCGAGCTCGCCGGGCTTGCCGGCGCCATCGCCGGATCGTTCTACGCGCTGATAGTGTGCTTCCTGATCAGCTTCCCGCTCGGCATCGCGGCGGCGGTCTATCTGGAGGAATTCGCGCCTAAGAACCGCTGGACCGATCTGGTCGAGGTGAACATCAATAATCTCGCCGCCGTCCCGTCCGTCGTGTTCGGCTTGCTCGGGCTCGCTGTGTTTTTGAACACCTTCGGGTTGCCGCGCTCCGTACCGCTGGTCGGCGGCATGGTGCTCTCGCTGATTACCCTGCCGACGATCATCATCACGACGCGCGCCGCTCTGAAGGCGGTGCCGCCGTCGATCCGCGAAGCGGCGCTGGGGGTGGGCGCCTCGAAACATCAGGTGATCATGCATCACGTGCTCCCGCTCGCCATGCCCGGCATTATGACAGGTGTTATTATCGGCCTTGCCCATGCCTTGGGCGAGACGGCGCCGCTGCTGCTGATCGGCATGAACGCTTTTATCCCGAGCATCGACAATATCGGACTTTTAGAGCCGGCGACCGCCCTGCCGACGCAAATCTACGCCTGGGCCGACAGTCCGGAACGCGGCTTCGTCGCCCGGACCTCGGCGGCCATATTGGTTCTACTCGGATTTCTGGTTTTGATGAACGGCATCGCCATTTTCCTGCGGCAGCGCTTCGAGCGGAAATGGTAATCGTGGATTTGGCCTTGCGCGATTTTTGGAGGCTCTCTTGAACGAAATTCCTACTGTCGGTCAGAGCAATTTCGGCGAAACGGCAGTCGCCGCCAGCGCGACCGCCGTCCAGGGAGCTGGCGCGGAAAACATCAAAATGCTTGCCCGCGAGGTGTCCGTCTTCTACGGCGCGAAGCAAGCCCTTATGAGCGTCGGCATCGATATCCGCGACAAATCCGTAACGGCGTTCATCGGCCCTTCCGGCTGCGGTAAGTCGACATTCCTGCGCTGCCTCAACCGTATGAACGACTTCATCGACAGCGCCCGCACAACGGGACGAGTCGAGATGGACGGCCTCAACATCTACGACCCCCAAATCGATCCGGTTCAGCTCCGCGCTCGGGTCGGCATGGTGTTCCAGAAGCCGAATCCTTTCCCCAAGAGTATTTACGAGAACGTCGCCTACGGTCCGCGCATTCATGGCTTAGCAAGCTCCAAGTCCGATTTGGACGAGATCGTCATCACCAGCTTGGAAAAGGCCGGTCTCTACAAGGAAGTAAAGGACCGCATCCAAGAAGCTGGCACGGGCCTATCCGGCGGGCAGCAGCAGCGCCTGTGCATCGCGCGCGCCATTGCGGTCAGCCCGGAAGTAATCCTTATGGACGAACCCTGCTCCGCGCTCGATCCGATCGCGACGGCCCGCATCGAGGAATTGATGGACGAGCTGAAGCAGAATTACTGCATCGTCATTGTCACGCACTCCATGCAGCAGGCGGCCCGCGTATCTCAACGCACGGCGTTCTTTCACCTCGGCGTGCTGGTCGAAGAGGGCGAGACGACGCAAATTTTCACCAATCCGCGCGAGACCCGCACGCAGGATTATATCACTGGCCGCTTCGGCTAGGCACGACATGCCCGCCGTTATTGAGGAAACCGACGTGACCGAACATATCGTCCGCGCTTTCGAGGAAGAACTGAAGACGATGGACAGCAAGATCGCGCAGATGGGCGGTCTGGCTGAGCAGTGCCTCGCTCGCGCCATCGATGCGATGGAGCGGCGCGATCCCGCGCTAGCGGAAGCGACGATCCGCCAGGATGAGATGATCGACAGGCTTGAACAAGAGCTGGAGGAGATGGCGGTGTCGATCATCGCGCGCCGCCAGCCCATGGCCCTCGACCTGCGCCAGATCATCACCTGCATCCGTGTGGCCTCCGATCTCGAACGCATCGGCGATCTCGCCAAGAATATCGCCAAACGCGCCATGGCGGTTGCCGGCGAGCATCACCCCAAGCCTTTGATGATCGGGCTGAAACACATCGGCGACGCCGCCCTTGAGCAGCTCAAGCACGTGCTTGACGCTTATTCGGAGCGGGACGCGGAAAAGGCGCGCAAGGTCTGGATGAACGATGCGCAGATCGACGGGATCTACAATTCTCTGTTCCGCGAACTGCTCACCTACATGATGGAGGATCCCCGTAATATCGGGCTTTGCACGCATCTCCTGTTTGGCGCCAAGAACGTCGAGCGGATCGGCGATCACGCGACCAACATCGCGGAGATGGTCCACTTCATGGTGCATGGGCAATCCATCATCGAGCAGCGTCCGAAGGGAGACAACACAAGCTATTCGATGCCGGATGCCGCGACTTTCTCATAAGCGGGCCTGGCAATGACCGCAAAAGTTCTTGTGGTGGAAGATGAGGAGCCCTTGGCGGTGCTCCTCCAATACAACCTCGAAGCCGAGGGGTTTCGCGTCATTGCCGTGCAAAGGGGCGATGAGGCCGAAATCGTCGTCGCCGAGGACCAGCCGGACCTCATCATCCTCGATTGGATGCTGCCCGGCCTTTCCGGTCTCGAACTGTGCCGGCGTCTGCGCAGCGGCCGGCACGCGCGCCATATTCCCATAATTCTGCTCACGGCGCGTGGCGAGGAAGGCGACCGCATCCGCGGGCTGACGACGGGGGCAGACGATTACGTCGTCAAACCGTTCTCCGTGCCGGAGCTGATGGCGCGTGTGAAAGCCATTCTGCGCCGCGCCAGCCCGGAACGGCTCGCGAGCGTACTCACCGTCAACGACATCACCTTGGACCGGGAGGCGCATCGCGTCGCGCGCAATGGGCGCGAGGTGCGGCTGGGGCCGACCGAATTCCGCCTGCTGGAATTTCTCATGGAAAGTCCCGGACGCGTGTTCTCGCGCACGCAGCTTCTCGACGGCGTTTGGGGCAATGACGTGTATGTGGACGAGCGCACCGTCGATGTGCATATCGGCCGGCTGCGCAAAGCGATCAATCGCGGCCGCGAGAAGGACCCCATCCGCACCGTGAGAGGCGCGGGCTATGCGCTCGGCGAACGCGTGCCCCTGGCGCCTCCGGTTTCAGCGGCGTGACAGGCGGCGGCGCATGCCGAGCTTGCCCCTATTTGCGTTGCAATCCTGTCTGGTGACGTCCAGCTGCAAGCCGGAGCAACACTGGCCGCTCTCCCCAGACGGAACCCTAAACGGATGCGGCTAAGCATGCTTTGAGCCATGAACCGCGAGGATTGCAGAGAACCGGGGCGGCTGCCCTCGAAGCGCCCCGGCTCTCATCCCCCGCGTGTAAGCTTGAATTATCTTCTCCGCCGTGCGGCAGGCTGGAAAGCAACTTTGGCATGATGATCGCAATAGGAAATGCCTGACACTTTGGGCTGTCCGCAAAAATGAAAGCTATCATCCTGGGGATCGCCGATCGGCCAACGGCACATGCACTCGCGCAGATCGAGAAGGTCGATGCGCAACACCGAGGCGATGTTAAGCTCCTGCACCACGGATGGCACGATTGCCAGAGCGACTGCCGGCCGTTCCACCGGCATGAAAACCGGCTTCAATGCCGCGTTGCCGTGCGTTCTGTATTGAACCCGGGTTGGACGCAGCGGCAGATGCGCAACGCGGCTTCGCGGACGGGGTGTGCGCGTCCTGGACGTCGTCGCTCTGCCGGCGAGCCCCAGACGGTGCACTTTACCGATGACGGCATTGCGCGTCACGCCGCCGAGGCGGCCAGCTATCTGGCTCGCGCTGAGGCCATCGGCCCACAATTTCTTCAAAAGCTCGACGCGATCGTCGGTCCACCCCATTGTCCTGCCTCCTCGTACATTCGCATGCGGATAATTTCGACGCGGGATTCATGCCCGGACCGCTGGTTCGCGCTGCAAAAATGCAAACGCGCCGCGGCAACTCAGAGCAAAGCCCGGTTACGCTTACGCACGAACAGACGCTATACTTTGAAAGATGGCCCAGCAGGCGGGACAAGAAAGATGATCTACAAGCCGCTGGGTGGCGAGGACAAAGACTACTGGACGGCACAACAATAAAATCAAGGCGCCGTCTTCACGCCATGCACGGATAATGCCATGGCTGATCCGCAAAAACAAATGAACGAAGCGTTAAACCCTACTGTGGGCGCAGGTTTTTAGGCCTACTGTGTCTTTTGTGCCAGTTGACAGCCTACTGCAATCACACAATGTTCCTGGCATAATGGAGCCGCGAAATTTGCGGCTTTTTCCATTTGAAGGTCTGTGTAGCAAGCCATGTCCGCTATCCTGCCAACTTACGCCAGAGCCGATATCGCCTTCTCCCATGGCGAAGGCGCCCACCTCTTTGCGGAAAGCGGGCAACGATATCTCGACTTCGGCGCGGGCGTCGCGGTGAATGTGGTTGGCCATGCGCATCCGCATCTGGTGGCCGCCGTCCGGGAACAAGCCGGCAAGGTGTGGCACACATCCAACCTGTTCCGCATCTCCGGACAGGAAAGGCTCGCCGAGCGCCTCTGCGCCGCGACCTTCGCCGATAAGGTGTTTTTTGCAAATTCCGGCGCTGAGGCCATGGAATGCGCGATCAAGATGGCGCGCAAATACCACAGTCATAACGACGCCCCGCAGCGCTATCGCCTCATCACCTTCGAGGGCGCCTTTCACGGCCGCACGCTGGCCACCATCGCCGCGGGCAATCAGCCCAAGCATCTTGCGGGCTTCGGACCGAAGGTGGACGGCTTCGATCATGTGCCGCTTGGCGATCTGGCGGCGGCCCGCGCCGCGATCACAGCCGAGACGGCCGGCATTATCGTCGAACCGATCCAGGGCGAAGGCGGCGTGAGGCACGCGACATGGCCCTTCATCCGCGCGCTGCGCCAGCTTGCCGACGAGCACGGCATTCTCCTCATCTTCGACGAGGTGCAGACCGGCATCGGGCGCACCGGCAAGTTCTTCGCCTATGAGTGGACCGGCGTCGAACCCGACATCCTGGCCGTCGCAAAAGCGCTAGGCGGCGGCTTCCCGGTCGGCGCATGCCTTGCCACCGACGCAGCGGCAGCGGGCATGACGGCGGGCACGCACGGCTCGACATTTGGCGGAAACCCGCTTGCCATGGCGGCCGGCAACGCCGTTCTCGACATCGTTCTGAACAATGATTTCCTTGCACAGGTGCGCCACAACGGCTTGCTTCTGAAGCAAAAACTCGCGGAAATTTCCGACACCTTCGCTGACATCATTGAAGAGGTCCGGGGTGAGGGACTGATGATCGGGATCAAATGCCGCACCCCGAACAATCGCCTCGTTGAGGCGCTTCATGATGAAGGACTGCTAACCATTCCCGCTGGTGACAACGTCGTGCGCCTTCTGCCGCCGCTCATCATCGGCGAACAGGACATACACGATGCATGCACCAGAATTGGCTCCGCCTGCGCCGCGCTCAGGCGCCAGGCCGTTCCTGAACCGGCAGCCTGACGCCATGGCTCCAAGACATTTTCTCGACATCGACGCCTTCGATGGCGCAACGCTCGAGCAACTCCTCGCGCAGGCCCATGTCATGAAGGCGGACCTGCGCGATGGCAGCCGGCGCTTCGGCCAGGTGGCGGCAGGCAAAATGCTCGCCCTGATGTTCGAAAAGCCGTCGACGCGGACCCGGGTTTCCTTCGATGTCGCCATGCGCAAGCTGGGCGGGCAAGCCATTGTGCTGAACAGCACGGATATGCAGCTCGGGCGGGGCGAGACGATCGCCGACACCGCGCGCGTGATGTCGCGCTATGTCGATGTGATGATGCTGCGCTCCACGGCGCACGACTCGCTTGCGGAACTGGCGCATTTCGCCACTGTGCCGGTCATCAACGGTCTGACCGACCGTTCGCATCCCTGCCAGATCTTTGCCGACATCATAACCTTTGAGGAAAAAAAAGGTCCCATAGCGGGCCGCCGCATCACTTGGGTTGGCGACGCGGCCAACAATGTGGCGACCTCATGGATTCATGCCGCCGCGCGGTTCAAATTCACACTTCATGTGGGCGCGCCGGCTTCCTTGCAGCCCACGCCGGAAATCCTGGCTTGGGCGAAGCGCGAGGGCGCCGATCTGGTTCTGTTCGAGGACCCGAAAGAAGCCGCGAGCGGGGCGGATTGCATCGTCACCGACGTCTGGGTGTCCATGGGCCAGCAAGAAGAGGATAGGCGGCTCGCCTTGCTACAGGGTTACCAGGTCAACAACGCCTTGATGAAATCGGCGAACCACGACGCCATATTCATGCATTGCCTGCCGGCCCAGCGCGGCAGGGAAGTGACGGATGAGGTGATCGACGGTCCCCATTCGGTGGTGTTCGACGAAGCCGAAAACCGGGTCCACGCGCAAAGGGCGATCCTGGCGTGGTGCCTCGGCGTGGCATGATCTAAGAGAAGCCCATGGCGGAAGACTTCATATCAGCGCTCGATGACTCCGTTCTGCCTTTTCAAATCGAGTCGTCCGGCGCTAAAGGCCGGCTCGTGCGCATGGGGCCAGCCCTTAGCACCGTTCTGAGCCAGCACGCTTATCCCGAGCCCGTGTCTCAGCTTCTTGGGGAAGCCATAACCCTCACGGCCATGCTCGGCGCCGCGCTGAAGATCGACGGCAAATTCATCCTGCAGACGAGTTCGGACGGGCCGATCAAATTCCTCGTCGCCCAATACGCTTCGCCCGGAAACCTTCGCGGCTATGCTAGCTTCGATGCTGATGCGGTCGCGCGTGCCGGGAATGGTTCGACGAGCAGCCATCTGCTCGGCAAAGGTCACCTCGCGATGACCATCGACCCTGGCGCGGACATGGAGCGCTATCAGGGCGTGGTGCCGTTGGAGGGCAACACGCTCACGGAGGCGGCGGACCTGTATTTCCGTCAGTCGGAACAGATCCCCACCTTTATCAAGATCGCGGTGGCCCGCCATTATGAGGGGGGAAAGAACAATATTCCCGGCGCCTGGTCGTGGCGCGCTGGCGGCCTGATGGTGCAGAAGCTCACGCAGGAGGGCGGCTCCGATGCGGCGGCGCCGTTCGCGGAGAACGGCCACGATGACGGCGAAGCATGGACCCGCGCCCGGCTGCTGGCTTCCACGGTGGAGGATCACGAACTGCTCGATCCCCTGCTCGCGCCGGAACGCCTGCTCTACAGGCTCTTCCATGAGGAGCAGGTGCGCGCCTTCCGCGCGATCACGCTCGCCGCTTTCTGCCAATGTTCGCGCGAGCGGGTGACGCAGATGCTGTCAGGCTTCTCGCCCGCCGAGATCGCCGATATGGCGCAGGATGGACGCATCGGCGTCACGTGCGAGTTCTGCAACCGGCATTATGAATTCGACGCCAGCGAATTCGTGCAGGATGCGCCTTCCCCTTAAGCTTAGCGCGGCTGGCAAGCGGCACGAAAGCCGTCCGCCAGGGTGGGAAACTGCATGCTGAGGAGGATTTTGCAGGTCTCGCCGCCAAGTTTTGTGTAGGTGCGGGTCATGCCTTGCGGCTCGCGTTCGTCCTCGACGGCGCTTAAGCCCGCCTCGCGCCAGCAGGCTTGCACTTTTTCGGCCATGGCGTTGAGGAGCGCCAAAGCCGAGGCGTTGCCGATGGGCGCCTGATAGAGGCAGTCCTGCTGGGAGGGGCATTCCGAGCGCAACGCTGACGTGCCGCCAAATTGCTGGTGCATCGTCGCGACACACAGCGCCGCCGGCGTTTCCTGCGCGGCGCCGGATGCAAGCGGCGCCAAGACCAGCAGGCAAAAGCTGAGCGCAACGCCATGGATGGTCCTGCGCGGCCCAGCACCTTCGTGTGCACCCCCCATCTTGCAGCTCCGCTCAGTTGACGCTGCGCAGCGCATAGGGGCTGTCGAGCGAGAAGGCGGGAATGGCGACGTCGAAGGTTTGCCCGTCTTCGGCCTCCATCTGATACGAGCCGCGCATGAAGCCCGAGGGCGTACGCAGCGGCGCGCCGCTGGTGTAACGAAAACTCTCCCCCGGCGAGAGCGTCGGCTGCGCGCCGACAACGCCAGCGCCGCGCACCTCCTGCGTGCGCCCGGCGGCGTCGGTAATGCGCCAATGCCGGGACAGGAGCTGCACCGTCTGGTCGCCGCGATTGGCGATCTCGACCGTGTAGGCCCAAAAATAATAGCCCTGCCCCGGCGAGCTATCCTCCTCCAGGAAATTGGGCTCAACTTGCACGCGGATGTCCCGCGTCGTGGCTTCGTAACTCATGCCGTCACCTCCAGCCACCCCCCTCGGCAGCGTCAAGCATAAGCGTAGCGGAAGGCCTGATCCAGATCGGAAATGAGATCGGCGGCGTCTTCCAAGCCGACCGACAGGCGCAGCAGATTGTCGCCAATTCCCATACTCGCCCGCACCTCGGGCGTAAAGCGTTGATGCGTGGTCGTGGCGGGATGACTGATCAAGCTTTTGCTGTCGCCAAGATTGTTGGAAATTTTGATCAGCCTCAGCGCATCGGCGCACCGGAAGGCAGTTTCCTTTCCCCCTCGCACCGTGAAGGAGAGCAGCGTGCCTCCGCCGGTCATCTGCCGGGCGGCGATCGCGGCTTGCGGATGATCGGCGCGGCCTGGATAGAGCACGTGTTCCACATGCCCGCTTTTGGCCAGAGTGTCGGCGATATAGGCGGCTGTCGCCGCCATGCGATCCACGCGCAGCGCAAGCGTTTCCAGCCCCTTGAGCAGCACCCAGGCATTGAACGGGCTCAGGCTGGGTCCCGTTTGGCGCAGATAAACCTTGAGGTGATCGTCGAGGAAGCTCTGCCTGCACAGCACCACGCCACCCAGACACCGGCCCTGGCCATCGATATGCTTGGTCGCCGAATACACGACGATATCGGCTCCCAGCGCGAGCGGCTTTTGCAGCATGGGCGTGGCGAAGACATTGTCGACGATGAATTTGGCCCCGCAGCCTCGCGAAATTTTCGCCACCTCGGCCAGGTCGATGAGTTCGAGTGTCGGGTTGGCGGGCGTCTCGCAGAAGAAGGCGCGGGTATTGGGGCGAACGGCCTCACGCCAGGCACTCAGATCGCGGCCGTCGACCAGCGTCGAGGTCACGCCGAAGCGCGGCAGCAACTCCTCGACGATGTAGCGGCAGGAGCCGAACAGCACGCGGCTCGCCACCACATGGTCGCCCGCCTTGAGGAAGGAAAAGAACGCGGCATGCACGGCGGCCATCCCCGAAGCTGTCGCACGCGCTGCCTCCGCGCCCTCCAGCAGCGCCATCCGGGTCTCGAACATGGTAAGCGTGGGATTGCTGAAGCGCGTATAGACATAGCCCTCCTGCTCGCCGCGAAAGCGTAGCTCGGCGTCATGGGCGCTGTCATAAACGAAGCCGGAATTCAGAAACAGCGCTTCGGAGGTTTCGCCGAACTGGGTGCGCAGCGTTCCGCCATGCACCAAATTCGTCGCCGGACGCCAGGGAGATGAGGAGGTCAAGCCGCCATCGTTTGCCATCGGGATCGTCCTTTCAAAAGACAAAAACCGGCCGCATGCAACGGCCGCCAGATGGTCTCGGCGCGGCCCTTTTAGCGAATTGTTTAATGTGGCTGCAAGCCGGCCGGCCAAATCACCACAGGTTCGGGTGGATTAAGCAGGCCGAGAGGCTTGGCGTCAAGACCGCGATGGGCAATAAAGACCGCATGGATGAAAGCGGCAGGGCACAAGAAGCGGTCGATCCACGGTTCAAGGCGACGAACGGGCGCAGCGGGCTGCTGCCCTCGCAGGCCATCCGCGGGCTGATCCGCGCGGGACACGTAACAGCGGATGTGGCCGTGCTGCCCGCGCAAGTCCAGCCCGCGAGCCTAGATTTGCGGCTTGGCGATGTGGCCTACCGCGTGCGCGCCAGCTTCCTGCCGAGTCCGCGTCTCACGGTCGAGGACAAGTTGAAATCCTTCGGCCTGCATGAGATTCGGCTTGCGGACGGGGCCGTGCTGGAAACCGGCTGTGTGTATGTCGTGCCGCTGCAGGAGCGGCTGGCGCTGCCCGGCGACATCTCGGCGGCCGCCAATCCGAAAAGCTCCACCGGCAGGCTCGACGTCTTCACGCGCGTCATTGCCAGCACCGGCGCCGCTTTCGACCAGATCCCCGATGGCTATTCCGGTTCCCTCTTCGCCGAGATCTGTCCGCAAACATTCCCCATCCTGGTGCGCCCCGGCTCGCTCCTGTCGCAGATTCGCTTCCGCCGCGGCCGGCCCGAACGGACGGATGCCGAGCTGGCCGCCCTGCACCTTGAACAAAGGCTGATCTCCTCGGACGACGCCGATATCGCGGGAGGCATTGCGCTTTCCGTCGACCTGTCGGGCGAGTTCGACAAAGGCGTCATCGGCTATCGGGCGAAGCGGCACACCGGCGTCGTCGACATCGACCAATCCGGCGCTTGCCCGCTCACCGACTATTGGGAACCGATCGCGGCGGGGAGCGAGAGGCGGCTCATCCTCGACCCGGATCAGTTCTACATCCTCGCCTCCAAGGAGGCCGTGCATGTGCCGCCGGACTATGCGGCCGAGATGATCCCCTTCAATCCGCTGGTCGGTGAATTTCGCGTGCATTATGCGGGCTTTCTCGATCCCGGCTTTGGCCATGCGGCGGCGGGCGGCGCGCGCAGCCGCGTCGTTTTGGAGGTGCGCAGCCACAAAGTGCCGTTCATTCTCGAAGATGGGCAGATCGTCGGGCGCATCATCTATGAGCAGCTCACCGAGACGCCGGACGAGATATACGGCATGGGCATCGGCTCGCATTACCAGGCCCAAGGGTTGAAACTGTCGAAACACTTTCGGCCATAAAGTGGCGCGGGTTGTCTGTCTCGCGGGCCTAGGAAACGCGGCTGCCGCGGGGCGCGAGGCGGAGGCGATCTTCTGGGAGAGCGCGGCGACGCAAAGCTTCGCGGGTCAAGCTGCGCGGGCCGCTTATCGCGATTTGTGGTTCGGGCGGTATCTCGACCAATGCGCCAGTGCGTTGTTCATCGCGCTTGGCTCCGCCGGAGAGGTGCGGGGCTATTTGGCGGGATCGATGATCAGCAACGCCTCCCCCCTGCCCGGCCCGGACTATTACCGCTTGTTTTCCGGCGCGCTTCTTGCCGCCTATCCCGCGCATCTGCATGTGAACGTCAAGGCCGGCTGGCGCAATGCAGGCGTCGGCGGCGAACTGGTGCGTGCGTTCACCCGCCATTGTGAGGCGCAGGGCTCGCCCGGCCTGCACGCGGTGACAAGGGCTGGATCACCGGCCGCGGCGTTCTTTACCAAATGCGGGCTCGAGCCGCTGGCAAGCGCCCATTGGCACGGCCACGACATCGCTTTCCTCGGCCGCCAGCTAAACGTTTAGAGTCACAGGCCTAATGCATGATCAGTTGAGCTGGAAATCTCCATTTGGTGACTTTCGTTTCCGTCTTCACTGATCATGCTTTAGCTGCAAGTTAGTCGATCACCTCGGTAAAGCCGTTGGCACGCACAGGCGCCATCGGGAGGTCGAGCGTCGCGCCATAGCGTCGTTCTGCTGCAGAGTGGTGGCCTCGAAAACGAATTTGAGGCCGACTTTGAAGACGTGCTCCTTCAGAATGTCGTCTTCCGTCGTCGCGTCGGCCCGGGCTCTATGCCGAGCAGCTGCCGCCGCCGAGCACGCAAAACGTGGCGCAATGCGGATGGCACAGCTTTACCGCGCCTTTGGCGAACATGCCGCCATCGGCACGCGCGGCTTCCTCCAGGGTTGTTCCCATTTCAAACGCGGCATCGTAGGGCAGCAGCGTGCAGGGCAGGACGCTCGGACGGGCCGCGCCCTGGCGCTTCACCACCATGCGGCTGGTCGCGCACATAACCTCGCTGGGACTCATTTTGAGGATGCCCCAGCAGGCCGTGGTGATTTCGGGCACGTCGACTTGCTCGTCCATTTCCGGCAGCAGCACGGTTTCGGCGGGGTTGAACGCGTCCAGCCGCCAGCCTCGGGCCGCGATCAATCCAGCATAGCCAGCGCGCATCTCCGCTTCGCTCTCCCCCCAGCGCAGCCGCCCGCAAAGGGCAAGGCGGAAGCCGTTTGCCGCCAGCCAGTCGATGCCGTCGATGGTGGGTTGCCACGTGCGGGCGCCGCGTTCGGCTTCATGCAGCGCCTGGCCGTAATGATCCAGGCTAACGCGGATCGTCAGCCGCGCGCCATGCGCCGCTTGCAAGCCGAGAAGCCCGGCCTTGAGGCGCGAACGCTGCATCGGCCGCATGGCGTTGGTGAGGACAAGCACGCGAAAGCCGCGCTCCAGCGCCGCCCCCATGATGGCAATCACGTCGCGGTTGAGGAACGGCTCTCCGCCAGTTAACCCGATCTCCGCCGTGCCCAGCCCAAGCCGGCCGATCTCATCGAAATAGGGAAGAGTCTCGGAGAGAGTGATATAGGCGAGCCGGGCATTGCGCGGGCTCGATTCGATATAGCAGTTCACGCATTCGATATTGCAAAGACTGCCGGTGTTGATCCAAAGCGTCTCCAGGCGCTCCAACCCGACGCTTGCCCGCCGCTCCCCCTTCGCGGTCCAATCCGGATACACAAATTTTCTCGACGGCCGTCCGACCTCTCGTTCTGCGACTGCTTCGCTCATCCATTCTCCTTAACACGCACCGGAGCCTAGCATTCCAGCTCCACAGCGGCATTCAAATCTCAGTCACATTTGGCTAATCCGCAAAATGTGATGAACCTTTGCGCCGGCTCCAGCGTCCCATCTGCGTAAACCTCTTCGCATGTGTTCCTCGCTGTGCCGATGACAAAAGACGTGCTCCAGCCACAGGAGCAAAAAATTTCAGCATCGAATGCAACCGAACTCTTGCGTGTTGGTAATAGGCTCCGTAAAGGTCACGCGCCTTTGGGGGGCTTCCATTAGCAATCGCCAGCCATACTGGTTGCGTGCGCTTTGGAAAAGGCACAAGTGGGGATAGAGAGATGTACGGAATACTTGCGGCTTGCATTGCCGTAATGGCGTTGTTTTTGGGATTGTTCGCGGTGAGCGTTCCCCCTGCGCCTCAGGATCAGCTTGCGCTGGGTGTCGAGCAAACCGTGCAGGTGACGAACGCGAAGGATGCGCGCTAACGGCCGCTCTTGGAACGGCTCACCGGGAAATGCCGGCCTGTCCGGTGTCTCCCGATTTTATCTTATTCGGCGCACGCCTATGTGCGCTGCG
>Ga0136634_10000246_pt1 | contig 26592 bp, 19 predicted proteins | sample AntDrymUQ8332106_2_FD_104654 | JGI IMG/M metagenome (GOLD analysis project Ga0136634, IMG submission 104654) | Polar desert sand microbial communities from Dry Valleys, Antarctica - metaG UQ833 (21.06) | ecosystem: Environmental > Terrestrial > Soil > Desert | place: Antarctica: Dry Valley... | reverse complement strand
GTCGCGCACCGGCGAGCCGTACCGGAACCCCGCGATCAGCACGTACACGTCCGCGGCCTGCACCGCCTCCCGGCACACCCGCTCCGGCTGCTCGTCGCGAGCGGCGAAGTACGCCATGTCCGACACCGCGTCACCGGCCCGGGCCACCGCCGACTCCGCCGCCACCACGAACGACCGCCCCACCGGGAACCGACGCAACTCCGCGGTGTGACTCAGAAACACCCGTCGCGGCGTTGGACGGTCGGTGGGCATGACCCTCAGCATTCCAGCGATCACACCGTAGCGAGAAAGCGGAGGCCAGATCTGGTCATGATCGGCGTGTGGCGGGTTCGTTCCCGCCTGTGGGTAACGGGCTGGCGTCGCGATCCGACTGCTCAGGAGTGAAGGGGATCATCTTGGCTGGCGGTTCGGGCACTCGTCTGCACCCGACCACGCGGGCGGTGTCCAAGCAGCTGCTGCCCGTCTACGACAAGCTGATGATCTACCACGCGCTGTCGGTGTTGATGTTGGCCGGGATCCGGGACATCCTGCTGATCAGCACCCCGCAGGACCTCCCGCAGTTCCGGCGGCTGCTCGACACCGGGGAGGAGCTGGGCCTGCGCATCGGCTATGCCGAGCAGGAGAAGCCGGGCGGGCTCGCCGAGGCGTTCCTGATCGGGGCCGACCACGTGGGGTCCGACCCGGCGGCGCTGGTGCTGGGCGACAACATCTTCCACGGTCCGGGGTTCTCCGGCCTGCTCCGGAGTTCGATCGCCGATGTGGTGGCTGGCCGGGCCGGGTGCGTGCGTGCTGTTCGGCTACCCGGTCCGGGACCCGCAGCGTTACGGTGTCGAACCGGGCGGTCACTGGGCTCTACCTTTATGACAACGACGTGGTCGAGATCGCTCGCGGGCGCCTGCGGCCGTCGGCGGGTGGCGAGCTGGAGATCACCGACGTCAATCGCACGTACCTCGAGCGCGGCACCGCGCGGCTGACGGATCTGGGACGTGGGTTCGCCTGGCTCTACACCCACCCCGGCTGCGGTTGGTCCACGGTGACATTCGCGACCTTGCGACGGTCGCCGCGGTGATCGCGGGCACCGATGTGGTGGTGCACTTCGCCGTCGAGTCGCACGTGGACCGCCGATCGCGGGTGCCGCCGACTTCGTCTCGACCAACGTGATGGGCACCCAGGTGCTACTGCAGGCCGCGCTCGAGGCCGGGGTCGAGGTTCCGACCTGCTCGCTCGCTCTTATCACCGCACCCACGGGCTGCCGGTGTGCGTCACCCGCTGCTCGAACAACTGCGGACCGCACCAGTTCCCGGAGAAGGTCATCCCGCTGTTTGTAAGGGCTGCTTGTGGCCTTCAGCGCGGACGAGTCGATGATCGAGCCGGTGACCGACCGCAAGGGCCACGACCGCCGGTACTGGTGGACTGGACGAAAATCGCCAGTGAGCTCGGCTACGCCCCGGCCGTGCCGTTCGACCAGGGGCTCGCCGACACGGTGCGCTGATACGCCGAGAACAGGGCCTGGTGGGAACCGCTCAGGAGTCACTGGCGTAGCGCGCCAGCCGCGGTGATGTCGAACTGCGCGTGGGTCAGTGCCGTCGCCTCGAGCAGCGCCGCGACGAGTGCCCTGCCTACCTGCCCTCCGGCGCTGAGGACGAGTGCCTCATACCTGCGCCAGCGCAGCAAGCGGAGGATGTGAGAGCTCCTTCTCCGAGCAGATCGCGTGCTCGGGCGGGATCGGCCAGTCGATGCCCATCACTGAGTCGAACGCGTTGACGCATGTGTACCGCTCTCGTGGTGACGTTCGGCCTGGCCATGTCAGTAAACTTTTGGGCTGCGGACGAGGGCACCGATCGTCTTCCACATGATTAACGCATCCATGGCCAGCCCCCAGTTCTCGACGTAGCGCAGGTCGAGCCGCATCGACTCCTCCCAGGTCAGGTCGCTGCGACCGCTGATCTGCCAGAGTCCGGTCAGCCCGGGCTTGACCATCAGTTTGCGCTCGGCGTCACGGGAGTAGGTGGCGACCTCCTCGGGTAGCGGCGGTCGCGGTCCGACCAGCGACATGCTGCTGGCGACGACGTTGAACAGCTGGGGCAGCTCGTCGAGGGAGTACTTGCGCAACACGGTGCCGATCCTCGTCACGCGCGGGTCGGCGCGGCGCTTGAACAGCGGCCCCGTTGTCTCGTTGGCGACCAGCAGCACAGCCTTGCGCGCCTCGGCGTCCACTACCGTCGACCGGAACTTGACCATCTTGAAGATCCGGCCGTGACGTCCGACGCGCTCCTGGCGGAAGAACATCGGACCGCCGTCGGCCTTGACCGCCACGGCGAGACCGACCAGCAAGGGTGCGATCACCACCAGCAACAGGATGGCTCCGCACCAGTCGATGACGTTCTTGACCACCCGTGACACGCCGTCCGACACCGGGTGGGTGAGCCGCAGCAGCGGCAGGCCGTCCACGGGCGCGATGTGCGGGTGAGGGCTGGCTATCTCCGTCAGGCCGGGGTCGATGACGAGGTCGGCGCCGAGTCCCTCGAGGTCCCACGCGAGCTGGTGCAGGCGCTGCGGCGACCAGCCGGGTGTGCTGCCGACCGAGACGACGCTGTGCTCACCGCCGCGTACGACCTCGGTGACGGAGTCGAGATCGCCGAGCACGGGGACGCCGAGGATGGTGTCGGCGCCGTCCGGTCCGGTCCCGGTCGGAGTGCAGGCACCCCGGATCACCCAGCCGCTGTGCCGGTCGCGCCGGGTGCGGAGGATGAGGTCGGTCACCGACTCGGCGGTGCCGACGACGAGCATCGGGTGCGCGAAGCGGCCGTTCGCCCGGTGCCGGTGCAGCCACGTGCGGAGCCCGACCCGGCCGAGCAGTGCCAATGTCCCGGCAAGGGGAAGCAGCTCGAAGACCCAGGGGCGCAGCGCGCTGAGCTGGAGTGCGAGGCCGACAAGGCCGAGCACGACCACAGCGGTGACGAACGCCCGGATCAGTCGGCTGAACTCCTCGGAGCCCTGCCCGAGCACCCGCTGGTCCCACGCCCGGGTCAGGAACAGGGACGCGGCGGTCAGAATGGTGATGACGAGTCCGAGACCAGGGGAGATCGGGCCGCCGAACATCGGGGCGGAGTTCCCGAGCCTCAGCGCGTGCCCGATGCCGACGACGGCGAGCACGGCGGCCATGTCGACCAGCACGACCATGCGCGCGTAACGAGTCTCCCATCGGGGCCGACTCGGGGTGGTGAGTGGCGGGGTGTAGCCTGCGCCCCGATCGGCTGATCCTGGTCGGACTCTCCGTCGTGGTCCGGACGCGTCCAGTGCCAGGCTTGTCCGTGCGGGCTCGGGTGAGCCGTCGGGATCACAGTGTGCAGTCATGACGCCTCTCATGCCATGCCGACGTCCGGTACGACGACGGCCTGTCGGGTGGCTAGGCCCCGTCCGGCTCACGTGAGCGGTGCACACGATCGTGTTCGGCCGATCAGTCGAACTGGGAGCCGGGGCGCTTACTGACTTTCTCGCGCACGCTGCGCCCGGTGTTAACATCTCCTTGCCTCACCCATCGGGGTGAGAAGGGCCGGAGTGCGGGGTTTTTACCCCTCTTTCGATCACCCTCAGTAGTAGATGAGGGCTGATTGCTCGTCTGTTTGCAGCAGTTGAGCAGACCAGTCAGCACACACAGCGACAACCTGAGTTGCCAGGGTGTTGCCGTCGCGGCGGGCGCTGTGAGCCTGCTCACGGCCACGGTCGGCTTCGGACGGTCCAGTGCCGGCTTGTTTCGCCTGATCAGCGGGCCTGGACGCGCTGTTCACCGCGGCGGCTCGGCACGGTCGCCAGCCAACGTGCATGTTGGCTGGCTGTCGCCGACCGAGTTCCGGTCAGTCGCGACGGCCCACACCGGCGAAGAGCGGGTAGGCCTCGACATCGGCCGGGATGTCGCCGGGTGCGTCGGGACGCCACTGTGGTGCGCGCACCACACCGGGCTCCACGAGGGTCAGGTCACCGAACAGGGCGGTGACCTCCTCGCGGGAGCGCAGCCGCACGGGACTGGGTGACCGAGGCTGGTTGTAGAGCTTCTGCGCCTCGCCCACGTCCTGGCGGCCGTTCGCGCTCGCGTGACTGATCGCGAGGTAGCTGCCGGGCGCCGTCGCGTGCAGGTACTCGGCGATGAACGTGGCCGGGTGCTGGTCGTCGTCCATGAAGTGCAGCACCGACACCATCATTACGGCAACTGGCCGGTCGAAGTCGAGATGGGCCCGCAGCACGACATCGGCGAGCACGCCGACGGGGTCGCGGAGATCGCCGGATACCACCACCGCCCGGTCGTTGTCGGTCAGCAGGTCGCGGCTGTGTGCCACGGCAACCGGGTCGTGGTCGACGTAGACGATCCGTGCGTGCGGGTTGGCCTGTTGGGCCACCTCGTGCACGTTGCCGACGGTCGGGATGCCGGAGCCGAGGTCGAGGAACTGGTCGATCCCGGCGGCGCAGAGGTGGCGGACCGCTCGTCGCAGGAAGCCGCGGTTCTCCTGGACGATCATCGGCGTGTCGGGCATGAGCGCCATGATCTCCTGGGCGAACTCTCGGTCGGACGCGAAGTTGTGCGACCCGCCCAGGTAGAAGTCGTAGACGCGGGCGACGCTCGGATGCGTGAGGTCCACATCGGCGGGCACCCAGCTCGGTCTGTCCGCCATTTTCCAGCGCCTTTCATCCAACACTACCGACCACCCGCTGTGGTGGAGGTTCTCCGTGACGACACTACCGGGTCAACTGCTGGTCACCACGGTGTGATTGCGCGCACGATCGGTGAGCTGGCTCCGGGTGTGATGTAACACGACAGCGACGACGTCCGACTTTCTATGGTGACGGTGTTGCCGATCAGTCGGCATAGCAAGGTGGTTCTCGTGAGCGGCTTGATCCGCGCGCACCGCAGCAGCGTCGGGCAGGGCAGCGGCCTAAATCGGGGCGAAATCGGGCGAGAGGCGGTTCGCCATGGCGGCTCGGCGGCGGCACGTGAGCTCGCCGCTGGTCGGGTTGCTGCGCCTGCTGGTGGTCGCCGCGGTGGCTGCGGCATCGACGATCATGCTCGGTGCCGTCGCCGCGCCGATCGTGTCCGCCGCCCCCACACCGCGCCGGTGACCCGCCAGGTCGGCTGTGAGAACACCCGACCCGGTGCCGCACCTTCACAGGAGAGACAGCGAGGGGTTGGCAGATGCTGACCTTTGCCACCCCGGTGCCGGTTCTCACCGGCACGGCTATGTCGCCTCATCGCCACCGGCGGGGACACCTCCAACGGGGTCTTCGCCGTCGGTTCCGGGTTCCCCACCCGCACCTTCCGCGGAGGCAACTACTGGGTGGATGCGGTGTACACCGCTGGCTGACTCATCGGACTGATCTGCCCGAGGACTGGTATCGATGGCGGCGCGAAACGGTGCCAAAGCAGGAGGCTGAGTTGATTCCGGTGATGAGACAGGGGCCGAAGGTTGCGGGGTTCGAGCAGGCCCTCGCGGCGCGCGTCGGTGCGGGACACGGGATGGCCGTCTCCTCGGGCACCGCTGCCCTGTATCTGCCCTTCTTCCCGCGGACCGTGCCACTTCTCGTCGGTACCGCACAGATCCGCGACGCCGCGCTGACCGCGGGACACCGCAGCGTGCGGGTCCTCGAGCCGTCGGTGGACGCGACGACCGATCATCCGGCAGTCGATCCCGGTGGTTTCCGGGCCGAGCACGGCCTGGACCCGGAGGTGCCGCTCGTCGTGACGGTGTGCCGGCTCGTTCCCGACCTGAAACGAGTGCGCCGGCGCGTGCAGCGTCTGCGCGGAACGACGCCGACCGACGCCGCCAACGCTCGACCGGTGCCGGTCTCCCGCCGCGGGGTCGCCGGTCCCAGCGATGAGCCGCCCCGTCCGGGGGCGACCGGGCATGAGAGGAAGTTCCCGGTGACCGACATTCCCCTGGTCGACCTGAAGGCCCAGCACGAGCAGGTGGCCGACGAGGTGGCAGCGGGCTGGACCGAGGTGCTCAAGGCCGAGGCCTTCATCGGCGGGCCGCAGGTGTCGGCGTTCGAAGCCGAGTTCGCCGGGTACACCGGGGTGGAACACGCGGCCGCGGAGCAGCTGTCCTTGCCGATCTTCCCGGAGATCACTCCCGCGCAGCAGGAGCGGGTTGTCACCGTCCTCGCCGAGGCGTTGCGGTGAACGCGCCATCCGGTGTGCAGGTGCACCCCGCGGGGCTGTGTGAGAGCGCGGACGTGGGGGCCGGTACCCGGGTGTGGGCGTTCGCCCACGTGCTGCCCGGGGCCCGGATCGGCACCGACTGCAACATCTGCGACGGAGTGTTCGTCGAGAACGGTGCCGTGCTCGGCGACCGGGTCACGGTGAAGAACGGGACGCTCGTGTTCTCCGGCGTGACGTGCGAGGACGATGTGTTCCTCGGCCCGAACGTGCTGTTCACCAACGACCTGCGGCCGCGTGCGGAGATCCGGAAGGCCACCGACGCGCTGGTGGCGACCGTCGTTCGCCGCGGCGCGAGCCTGGGCGCGGGCACGGTCGTCGTCTGCGGTGCGGAGATCGGTTCCTACGCCTTCGTTGCTGCCGGTGCCGTCGTCACCAGGGACGTTCCCGCGCACGCCTTCGTCGTCGGCAACCCGGCGCGGCAGAAGGGCTGGGTGTGCGCCTGCGGGGCGCGGCTGTCCGCGGCGCTCGCCTGCACGCAGTGCCCGGCACGGTACGTGGCCACCGACGCCGGGCTGGTCCGGCAGGACGGTTGAGTCCCGCCTCAGTCGAACGCGCGGAGCAACACCAGCCGCCGCCTGGGTCAGCCCGACACCGGCGATACCCACTTCTCGCCGTAGACGACGGTGATGACAGCGGGGAGCGGCAACCCGAACGCGGGCGCTGGCCGACGGGGCCGCTGCACACTGGACGGGTGGCGCGGAGTCGAGCTTGGCGACTCGTGGTCGGTGCTGGCCAAGCAGTTGATGGAGCTGGCCGAGCGGCCGCGGCGATGAGACGGGCGAGGCGGTGGGGGAGTGGGGGAGTGGCGAACTCCTCGAGTTTGATGTCAGACGGTGGACGCACCACCGGCTTGGCCTGTGGTGAGGGCTCGTAAGCTGGTTTGCCATCAGTGGCGTGTCTCGTAGACACGGCGGTAGAGGTCGGCTGCGCCGGGGACACCCCGCTTGAGACAGGTCACCAGCGTGGGTCGGATCGATGTCATGGCCTTGCGGGTGCGGTCGGAGGCCACCCCGTCCATGAGGTCGAAAGCCTGCGCCCAGACCTCGATCGCCTCGTCGGTACGGGACTGCGCGGCAAGACTGACACCGAGATCGGCGCAATCCAGGCCGTGGATGCGCTTGTGCGTCCCCCGGTCCCGCTGATCAAGCGCGACACGGCGGTGCCGCTCGGCGCCGGCGTGGTCGGCAAGATCGGTCAGAGCCTTGGCGGCGTTGCTGCCCACAACGGCGGTGGGCGGGCCAAGGATGTGAGAGAAGGACGGTTGTGGTTGGTCGAGCCGGGTGAGAGCGTCCTCGGCCAGCAACAGGGACCGGCCGGTCCCCACCCGATCTCGAACCGACGCGTGCGCCCGCGCGTGGGAGACATGAAGCAGCGCCTCGGTCCGACCGTCTACATACCCGATGGCGCGTTGCAGTGCACGCGTGGTCAGCTCGACGCAGTGTCGGGGTTGCTTCAGGTTGAGGGCTTGGTGGGCGAGGGCGCGCATCATCCACGCCGCGTGGCCGTGTGGGTCGGCTTCGCAGGCCAGTTGGTAGCCGAGCAGGTAGTACCGTTGGGCGGCGCCTTCCTGTCCGAGGTCGTGATGTTTCCATCCTGCCAGGTACGCCAGCTCGGCCACCGCCCCGAACGCGCGGTGGCGGAGATCGTCGGTGCGGAACCGGGCACGCAGCATCGGGGCGGCGGTGTCTGCCAGGTAGGCGGTGACCGTGGTCAACCCGTGTCCTCCGCCTAAGCGCTCATCAGCGGCGCTGAACGCGGCGGTGATGTCACGGACCACCGCGATGTCGTCCGCACCGACCAGTCCCAGACTCGTGCGGGCACGCAGCACCCGCGAGACGGCCTCATGGTCGTAGGTCAGTGGCATCGCTACCCCGGCGACGGTGAACGCCGCACCGGCGAGGGCGTGACGGCGGTCCACGTCGGCACGCCCGAGCTCGATGGCCGTCGCGACCGGATCCTCCGCGGTGCCCACCAGCTGCTCGCCGGGAGCCAGCCCGATCTCATCGGTCGACACCACCCGCCCGGCCCGCCGCGACAGCGCCTCCGCCAGGTACTGCCCCGCCAACCCCGACGGGTGCGCACCGTCTACCCAGTGCGCGACCGCGGACTTGTTGGTCTGCAGCACCTCGCCGTTCTCCGCCGCCACCCGCCGCACCGCACCGGCGAGTGCCTCGTAGGTCCATCCCGTCGCCGCGATCGTGTCCCGCAACCGGGAGTTGGGTTGTCGTCGCACCGTCATCATTCTCCCATCCAGGGTAAACGGCGTAAACCGTACTCCGCGTCCACCAGCGTACCCATGACACACCTGAGGTGGTTAACTCAGCACCAGCTCACCACGACGACACCCCAAGCCCGACCCTGACACCGCTCATCGCCGTTGGTGCGGCCACGACTGACCATGCATTTCTTCTACGAGAAAGGAGCTCTAGTCAGGAGACGCCAATCAGATTCAGCAGTAGGTACGCGTAACAGGGAAATGTGAAGCCTCTTGGTGAACATGCTGACAAAGATGACCGACGGGAGTGGAGAATCGATGTCTGAGTCCGGAGCCCTGATCCAGCGACAGGGCGATCAAGTAGATGTTCCGTTGTCTCCGGTGAGTGGGAGGTTTCCACTGGGTCTGGGTACGTTCGCTGCACCGACCAGCGACGAGCCGGAGTCTTGCCCGGATGTGCGGCCGTACGGGCTGCGGTTCGCCACCATTATGGATCGGTCGTCGGTCGAGGTGCTGCCAGCCTGGCAATTCTGCCCGCAACGTCAGATCGCTGTCGTGACAGACGAGCCCACGAAGCCGTGGTATCGCCACTGGCAAGCCGAGGGGAGCATGAAGACCACCGGCGCCAGCCCCGACGGGCAGGGCAGCACCGGCAACGAGGAGTGGACCCCGGACTATACCGGTGACGCAGCGGGATGAGCGTGCTGGTACTGAGCGAGGACTTCGATCCCACGGTCGACGCGGTGATCGATGAGCTGCATCGACGGGACGTCGAGGTGTTCCGGTGCGACACCGCCTGGTTTCCCACCCGGATGAGTTTGGCAGCTGAACTGGGCGGTGACCGGTGGGAAGGCCCACTGGTCACCGAGGATCGGTGCGTATCGCTGATGGGTCTGCGGTCTGGCTGGTACCGCAGACCCACCGCGTTCGTCTTCTCCGACGGGATGTCCGGGCCGGAGCGTCGACATGCCGAGTGGGAGGCCAAGCTCGGGTTCGGCGGGGTGCTGGCCGACCTGCCGTTACTGTGGGTGAACCACCCATCGCGGGAAGCGGACGCCAGTTACAAGCCGGTTCAGCTCGCGACAGCAGCCCGCTGTCACCTCACCGTGCCACCTACGCTCATCACGAACCGTCCGGATGCCGTGCGCCGGTTCGCCGCCGATCAGCGAGGCCACGTGGTGGTCAAGCCACTGGCCTACGGCTCGGTGTTCGAGGCCGGCGGGAGAAAGGCGATCTACACCCACGCGCTGACCACCGAGGAGCTGATCGACCTGACCGGGGTGGAGACGACGGCACACCTGTTCCAGCGCGCGATCCTCGACAAGATGTTCGAAGCGCGAGTGACCGTCGTCGGACGGCGCATCTTCGCCGCGTCCATCCACGCCGACAGCGACGCGGCGCGGGCCGACTGGCGCAGCGACTACGACTCACTGCGGATCAACGTCGTGGACCTGCCGCCGGAGGTGGCGCAGGGTGTCGTGGCGTTCATGGACGCGCTCGGGTTGATGTTCGGGGCGTTCGACTTCGCCGTCGACAGCGACGGCGTCTGGTGGTTCTTCGAGTGCAACAGCGCCGGTCAGTTCGGTTTCGTCGAGGACGCGACCGGTCTGCCGATCACCGCCGCACTCGCCGACCTTCTACAGAGAGGTCACGTGTGATCGACTGGCAGCCTCGCGCCGCCGCCTACGCCGACCAGCTCGCCGCCGACGGCGTGCTCACCGACCCGGCGTGGCAGACGGTGTTCGCCACCACACCCCGACATCTGTTCGTGCCCCGGTACTGGGCGTTGAACGAGTACAACTCACCCAGCACCCTGATCGACGGCGCGGACCCCGACCAGCGCGAGACCTGGCTGGACGCGGTCTACTCCGACCGGTTCCTGATCACTCAGTGGGCGCCGGCCGGCGACTCCGACGGCACCGCGATCCGGGTCGTGACCAGCTCCGCGTCCCAGCCCTGCACCGTGGCGGTCATGCTCGACCGGCTCGCCGTCCAGGACGGGCACACCGTGCTGGAGATCGGTACCGGCACCGGCTACAACGCCGCGCTCCTCAGCACCCGACTCGGCGCCGGCAACGTGAGCAGCGTCGACATCGACCCGGAACTGATCCACCAGGCGGATGTGAACCTGCACGCGGGCGGATACCGACCACGGCTGCGCACCGGCGACGGCGCAGCCGGGCTGCCCGACGCGGCCCCGTTCGACCGGATCATCGCCACCTGCTCGATCGACCACGTTCCCCCCGCCTGGATCGACCAGCTCGCCCCCGGTGGCCGACTCGTCGCACCGCTCACCTTCGGTGGGGCACTGGCCGTGCTCGACAAGACCGACCACGACGAGGTCAACGGACACATCGACCCCTTCGGGGTGTACTTCATGCCCTTGCGCGACACCGCCGAGCAGCCCAAACCCGCAAGCATCGCCCCCGACCTGCCCGACGCCGCGCCGGTCGGGGCACGCTACACCGGCTTCACCGACGTCGACCCCCGCGCGCTGGACGACCCCGACTTCCTGCTCTGGCTGTCCCTGCACCTACCCGGGGTCCACCTCGCACCCACCTACGAGGACGGCGAACCGACCGAGATTATCGTCTACACCGCCCAACACCGCGCCACCTGCACCTACCGGCCGACCAACGACGGCCTCTGGCCCGTGACCCAGCAAGGCCACCGACCGTGGGACACCGTGGAGACCGCCTGGCGAACATGGGACCGCAACGGCCGCCCACCACGCGCCAGGCTGGGTATCACGGTGGAGAAGGACGGTCGCCAACGTATGTGGCTCGACGAGCCGACCTCCCCCCACACCTGGCCCCTACCGACGACCTGACCACATGATCGCTGCGTCGAGACGCGTGACTTGCCGTGCTCTCGGACGGGGACTCGTGGTGCGGTCACCGACCGCATATGAACTCATGGTGCGCGCTGGTTCCGCTGATGACGGTTTGCAAGCTGAGTCTGTTGTGGCGCTTCACATCATATGACCTCAACAATGCTCAGGAAATTTCGGGAAGCTCTGGGTAGAATCTGCCAGTGGCATCTGGCCATCCCGCCAGTGAAATATTTGGACCCTTGGTCAGATATCGTCGCAAGGCACTCCCGGTGGTTTCAACAAAGTTTCCAGGAATTTCATGCACACCCACCCAGTCAATCTTGGAGTGCTTTTCGGGTTCGAGATTAGCAAGCTCGCCGGACCATTCGTGGACCACGAAGACGACGGTGAGGAATCCACTCGGCGACTCTACGCCGAAAGAGCTGTGGATGACGTGAGCGACGCTCAGGCCAGCCGGATCGACAGTCAGGCCGGTCTCCTCTAGTAACTCGCGGACGGCCGTCTCGGTGATCGGCTCCCCCGGGGCGCTCTTTCCCACCGGGAGATCCCACATTCCTCTCGCGAACTTGGCCTGCGGACCGCGCTGGAGGAGGACCACACTGTCGTTAACGCGATCGTGAACGATCACCGCGGCGACCAAGAGGGTCATGGATTCGACAGCGGGAGGCAGGCTGTGTTCACGTGTAACCGGCTCGGGCATGATGGTCCTCTCTACGGCGGGCGGTGCGGCGTCAGCGGCACATGTCGTAAACGCGCCGGTCGAGGTCAACAGCACCGGGTACACCGCGTATGCGATAGCTCGCCAGTAGGGGTTTGATCGATGACATGGCCTTGCGGGTACGGTCGGAGACCACTCCCTCTATGAGGTCGAGTGACTGCGTCCAAGCACCGATAGCCTCCTCCGCCCTGCCTTGCGCAGCGAGGCTGTCCCCAAGATCAGCATGTGTCAGGATGTGGACACGCTTGTACTTCTCAGGATGCCATGTCTGGAGCGCGGTGCGGTGTTGCCGCTCAGTACCTGCATGATCACCAAGATCGGTCAACGTCCGAGCGGTGTGGCTGGCAACAGTTCCAGCGGCCGGACCGGCGACAGCAGAGAACAACGGCTGCGGCTCGTCGAGCCTGGTGAGGGCGTTCTCTGCTAACAGGAGATATTTAGCCGCTGGTCGCCGGTCCCGCGCAAAAGCGTACGCCCGGGCTCGAGTGATATGAAGTAAAGCCTCTGTCTGGCCGTCCACGTGTCCCGCACCGCGCCGCCACGCGTTAACGATCAGATCCACGCAGTGTCGGGGTTTCTTGAGGCTCAAGGCTTGGTGGGCGAGGGCGCGCATCATCCACGCCGCGTGGCCGTGTGGGTCGGCTTCACAGGCCAGTTGATAGCCGAGCAGGTAGTACCGTTGGGCTGCGCCTTCCTGTCCGAGGTCGTGATGTTTCCATCCCGCCAGGTACGCCAGCTCGGCCACCGCCCCGAACGCTCGGCGGCGGAGATCGTCGGAGCGGAACCGGGCACGCAGCATCGGGGCGGCCGTGTCCGCCAGGTAGGCGGTGACCGTGGTCAACCCGTGTCCTCCCCCCAGGCGCTCATCAGCGGCGCTGAACGCGGCGGTGATGTCGCGGACCACCGCGATGTCGTCCTCCCCGACCATTCCCAGACCCGCGCGGGCACGCAGTATCCGCGACACGGCCTCATGGTCATAGGTCAGTGGCATCGCCACCCCGGCGACGGTGAACGCCGCACCGGCGAGGGCGTGGCGGCGGTCCACGTCGGCACGCCCGAGTTCCATGGCCGTCGCGACCGGATCCTCCACGGTGCCCACCAGCTGCTCGCCCGGAGCCAGCCCGATCTCATCCGTCGACACCACCCGACCCGCCCGCCGCGACAGCGCCTCCGCCAGATACTGCCCGGCCAACCCCGACGGGCGCGCACCGTCCACCCAGTGCGCGACCGCCGACTTGTTGGTCTGCAACACCTCGCCGTTCTCCGCCGCCACCCGCCGCACCGCACCGGCAAGCGCCTCGTAGGTCCATCCCGTCGCCGCGATCGCGTCCCGCAACCGGGAGTTGGGCTGTCGTCGCACCGTCATCATTCTCCCATCCAGGGTAAACGGCGTAAACCATACTCCGCGTCCACCAGCGTACCCACGACACACCTGAGGTGGTTAACTCAGCACCAGCTCACCACGACGACACCCCAAGCCTGACCCTGACACCGCTCGCCGTAGTAGGCAGCGCTGGATTCGCCATACGCTCTTCCGCAAGAGAGGAGTTCATCGTGAAAACCGACACGATCCTGCGCAGCTGCACGATTCTTTTCTCGACGACACCCGAACTCCGGTCGAGGCGGGATATGCCCCCGAATACCCCGCCTCGGCCGGTCCGCCCACAGTTGGGTTCGGCACCGTACAGAAGCGACCCTGACGGTTTGTACCGTGGCTGATCCGCTCGTCGAGTCCATCGCCAGACAACGTGACCTGGTCGACCGGGTGCTCGACGAGCACGTCGACGACGGCAGCGGCTGTTGCACGGCCTGCCCGCGCAGCTGGAGGGCCGAGTGGCGACGCTGGCCGTGCCGACTGCACAGCCTCGCGGCCCTCGCCCACGAGACCCTGGCCGCCGTCCCCGACGAGCCCAGCACCGGCAGCACCCGCTGATGCGGATACGTTCCCGCTGTCGCACGTGCGGCCGCGGGATCGACCTGCCCCGCAACGGGGAACCGCGACAGCGGCTGTGCCGCCGCCACCGTGTCCGCCAGCGGCTCGGCGCCCTCATCCGTGCCGCCACCACCCGGGTACGTGACGTGCTGGCTCATCGGACGCGGGTCAGTACCAGCGGTCGCCACCGGGTGCGCCGCGCGAGGACACGCCGCGTCCGTGGCGGGGATGTTTTAGCTGGTCTCGATCCGGGCCCGGACCCGTTCGGGCAGCTGGAGCAGGTCCAGCACGTCCCGCGCGGTGGGCCAGTCGTCGGACGCGGCGGCCGTCCTGCAATCCGCTCGGCGTTGCGCGTCGAGCGGCGCGGTGAGGGCGCGCTGCACCAGCTCGGCGTCCGGCCCTGCGCCAGCTTGTCGCACACGGTCGCCGGGCATTAACCGGTCGCGGTTAACACCTCGGCGCCGCCTGCCTGCTGGACCGTTACGACCGGTCGAACTCCCGCGCCTTCAGCGACCGGACGATCCCCGCGCGGCCCTCGGACACCAGCCGTCGCAGCGCCGGTGGGTGTGACTCGTCGGCGAGCCAGGTGTCCGCGGCGTCGACCGTGGTCTTGTCCACGGCCCACGACGGGAACAGTCCGACGACGACGGACTGCGCCCGCTCGCTGGTCCGTCGTGACCACACGGCGGCCACCTCGGCGAAGTAGCGCTCGACGTACTCCCCGAGCAGCCCGCGCTGCGCCGGGTGGCTGAACCCGCTGATGATCGATTCCTGCACGGCGTTGGGGATCTCGTCGTCGTGCACGGTGCGTTGCCAGGCGCGGCCCTTCGCCTCGGCGGTCGGCAGCAACGCGCGGGCCCGCTCGGCCTGGCGCTGGCCCGTCGAGGTCGGGTCGCGCTGCAGCTCGTCGTCGATCTCGGACTCGGCTGCTGTGCCGTGCGCGACGAGAGCGTGCAGCAGCCGCCAGCGCAGGTCGGTGTCCATGGTCAGGCCGACAGGCACGTCGACGTCGAGCAGCCAGCCGCGCATCTGGTCCAGCACCGCCGCCGGCAGCACGCTGCCAGCCAGCGCGTTCACCACGGTGAGCTGCGCGTCCGAGCCCGCCGGGGCGGTGTCGAGCTGGAACCGCAGTGCGTCGACCAGCAGCGGCCAGCCCCGCTCGGTGGCCCACTGCTCGTCGGCGTAGGCCGCGACCGCGGTCTGGGCCTGCAGCAGCAGCCGTTGCACGACGCCGATCTCGGACTCCACGCCGAACCCGCCCGCGACCAGCGTGGTGAAGTCGCGTGCCTTGAGCTCGGCCTCGCGGGTCATCTCCCACGCCGCCGACCAGCACAACGTGCGCGGCAGCGGCTCGGCGATGTCGGAGATCCGCTCGACGAGGGTGGCCAGCGAGTCCGGGTCCAGGCGCAGCGCGCAGTAGGTGAGGTCGTCGTCGTTGACCAGCACCAGCTTGCCTGCGGGTGCCCCGACCAGCGCCGCGACGGCGGTGCGCTCCCCGGTGACGTCGACCTCGACGCGGTGGGTGCGGACCAGCTTGCCGTCCGCGTCGTTGTCGTAGACACCGACGGCGACGCGGTGCGTGCGCAGCTCACCGGCGCCGGGCCGGGCACCGCCCTGCACCACGTCGAAGCGAGTGATGTGACCGCTGGCGTCGACGTCGAACGACGGGCGCAGCAGGTTCAGCCCGGTCGTGCGCAGCCACTGGTTACCCCAGTCGGACAGGTCCCGGCCGGACGCCTGCTCCAGCGCGCCGAGCAGGTCGTCGAACGTGGCGTTGCCCCACGCGTGCTCGGTGAAGTAGCTGCGCAGCCCGGCCAGGAACGGCTCGAGCCCGACGTAGGCGACGAGCTGCTTGAGCACCGACGCGCCCTTGGCGTAGGTGATGCCGTCGAAGTTGACCTCGACGGCCTGCAGGTCCGGGATGTCTGCGGCGACCGGGTGCGTGGAGGGCAGCTGGTCCTGCCGGTAGGCCCAGGACTTCTCCACGTTCGCGAAGGTCGTCCAGGCCTGGGTGTACTCGGTGGCATCGGCCATGCACAGCACGCTGGCCCAGGTCGCGAACGACTCGTTCAGCCACAGGTCGTCCCACCATGCCATCGTCACGAGGTCGCCGAACCACATGTGCGCCATCTCGTGCAGCACGGTCTCGGCGCGGCGTTCGTAGAGGAAGCGGGTGACCCGGGAGCGGAAGACGTAGTCCTCCAGGAACGTCACCGCGCCGGCGTTCTCCATCGCCCCGGCGTTGAACTCGGGGACGAAGAGCTGGTCGTACTTGCCGAACGGGTACCGGACGCCGAAGTGGGTGTGGTAGAAGTCGAAGCCCTGCTTGGTCTCGGTGAACAGCCGCTCGGCGTCCATGTGCTCGGCGAGGGAGGCGCGGCAGTAGAGGCCCAGCGGGATGACCCCGCGGTCGTCGCGGTGCTCGTCGTGCCAGCTGGCGTACGGTCCGGCGACGAGTGCGACCAGGTAGGTCGACATGACCTCGCTGGTGGCGAAACGGTGTACCGCCGCGCCGCCAGCGTCCTCGTCGGTGGCCTCGATCGCCGCGTTGGAGACCACCGTCCAGTCCGCCGGCGCGGTGACCGTCAGCGTGTAGCGGGCCTTCAGGTCGGGCTGGTCGAAGCAGGCGAACAGGCGCTTGGCGTCGGCCGTCTCGAACTGGGAGTAGAGGTAGACGCTGCCGTCCACCGGGTCGACGAACCGGTGCAGGCCCTCGCCGGTGTTCATGTACTGCCCGGTCGCCTCGACGCGCAGCTCATTCGCCGCGGCCAGTGCCGGCAGCGCGATGCCGTCGTCCTCGCGGTAGCCGGAGACGTCGAGAGCCTCGCCGTTGAGCGTGGCCGAGCTCACCTCGGCGGCGATGAGGTCGATCCAGCTGTCGGCGCCCGGTTCGGCGCAGCGGAAGCGGACGGTCGTGGTGGTCGCGAACGTGGCCGCCCCGGGCGAGCCGGCGCCGTCGGTGAGATCGAGCTCGACCGCGTAGTCGGCGACCTCCAGCAGCGCGGCCCGTCGCTCGGCGTCGGTGCGGGTCAGGTTGGGCGGGGCCATGCGGTCTCTGGACTCCTTCGTCGGGGGGTGCTGGTTACCGATCCAACCACGTGTCGGTGGGTTGCCGGTGAAACGGGCGCGGGCCCGGGAACATCGGAGGGACTGCTCCGGTTGGACCCTGGTAGTTGAGCGTTGAGCAAGCTGTGAGGGGAAGATCCTGTGACGAGCACCGAGACCGCCCACGTCGACTTCTGGTTCGACCCGGCCTGCCCCTGGGCCTGGAATGCGTCCCGCTGGATGCTGGAGGTGCGCCGGGTCCGCGACGTCGAGATTACCTGGCATGTGATGAGCCTCGCTGTGCTGAACGAGGGCCGCGACGTGCCGGAGGACTACCGCGAGCTGCTGGAGAAGGCGTGGGGCCCGGTGCGCGTCGCCATCGCCGCCGCCCGCGACCACGGCCCGGAGATCCTGGAGCCGCTTTACACCGCGCTCGGGACCCGCATCCACAACGAGGACAACACGGACCTCGACGTCGTCGTCAAGGAGGCGCTGGCCGAGCTGGACCTGCCCGCGTCCCTCGCCGATGCCACTGCGAGCACCGCGTTCGACGAGGAGCTGCGCGCCAGCCACCACCGCGGCATGGACCCTGTCGGCCTCGACGTCGGCACCCCGACCATCCACATCGACGGCGTCGCGTTCTTCGGCCCGGTGCTGTCGCGGATCCCCCGCGGCGAGCAGGCCGGCACCGTCTTCGACGGCTCCCGCCTGCTCGCGAACTACCCGCACTTCTTCGAGCTCAAGCGAACCCGCACCGAGGACCCGCAGTTCGACTGACCGCCCCGGCGAGACGAGCGGCTGGGGTGCTCAGCCCAGTTGCTGGGCGAACCGGGGGACGGCTGCGGCCAGGGTGTGGTCGATCAACTGCTCGATCTCGGGCCACCGGGCGTCCGGGCTGTCGCTGAACACGATGGTGACGCTGTCGTTCGGTGTGACGTCCAGCAGCGAGGTCGGCAGCGGCCTGTCGTCGTTGTCCGCGTCCCGCGGCGGTGGGGACTCGGCGAACGCGGTGACCGCGAGCACCCCGGTGTCCCCCTGCCCGACCTTCTGCACCGCGACGACGTAGCGCAGCGTCGAGCCGAGGACGGTGAGGTTCAGCCGCGACCACCAGCTGCCACCGCTGAGGTTGGTGAAGAAGCCGGCCTTGCGCGCCGTGCGGACGAGCTGGGCACGCCAATAGCGCGATTGTTCGTCCGGCGGTTTCGCGTTCGCTACTCCATGTCGGGTCTGGTCGTCGATGGTGGCGAACTGCGCGCGGAAGCCGTCACCCAGCGTGGTGAGGTGCGCGAAGATCCGTTCGTGTAGGGCTGCTGCCAGCGCCTCTGCCCGGTCCACCCGGTCCACCCGGTCGGTACGGTCGGCGTCTTGCAGGGCTCGCAGCCGGTCGGCGTAGGCACGGGCAACGGCGAGAGCCCCGGCGCCCTCGACAGGGGGCTGGACGGGATGCTCCAGCTCCGAGCGCAGCGCGACGATCTCCAGGCGGGCGAAGAGCCGCACCAGCGGTCGGAGATCGCCGTCGTTCGCCTGATCCAGCTTGTCGATGTAGTCGTCGCGCAGTCTCCGGTCGACGACGAGCGGCGCGTAGTGGGCCCGCAGCAACACGAGCAGGGTGAGGGCTCGGGCGACCCGGCCGTTGCCGTCCTCGAACGGATGGATCCGGATGAAGCGGTGGTGCAGCCACGCTGCTTGGACCACGGGATGGGCATCGGCTGTTTCTGCGTACAGCTCAAGCAGCTGCTCCATCTGCCATTGGACGTGCTCCGGCGGTGTGTACTCGAGCAGCGATCCGTCCTGACGCGTCACGTGGTTCGCATGTTTCTTCCACGCCCCGCGGTGCAGCTGTGCCTGCACGACCTGGCCGAACTGGTCGCGTGCGGCGTAGGTCGCCTGCTCCCGGCACATCAGCTGGTGCAGTTGCCGGATGACGTGCAGGGTGAGGTTCGAGCCCGCACGTGCGACCTCGGCCAGGAACTCGAGCGCTTCGAGCTGCGATCGGATGATTGCGAGCGTGTCCTCGTCCACGCCGCCTTCACGGGCTGCCACGTCCGCTGTCAGACCCTCGGCGACGAGCGCTTCGGTGACGCCCCAGTCCACGTCATAGAGGCGTTCGATGACTCCCGTCTCAATGGCGTGCCGCCGCAGGCTCCGCTGCCGGGACTCGGTGAGCTCGTGCGGGGTGGGCCGCTCGAGAGCGTCCTCCCAGGCGGAACGCAGGGTGTCGACGGAGGCCAGCACGCTCTCCAGGTCGCCGTTGACCGGTGGGAGCGGCTCGACCTCCCCACAGGGGTCGACGCTGTCCTCGGCCATGGCGCGCACGATAGACCTCGCCGGAGTCGGTCCTGCGCGTGAACGCACCGATGGTGCCCGTCGGTGGCTACCCGCAGAACGGTAACGGTCGTGAACGCAGCCGCTACCGTCTCGCGGAGGGTTGGCGGTGCCGCGAGCCGGTGCTGAACTGCGCTGCAGCCTCCCAAAATGATCACTAGTTGGGACGGTGGCGGGCGGGGATTTGTGCCGTTTGGCCCCGCGGAGCCGTCCGCATGCCTAGCGTGTCGCGCCGTGCTTGCTTCTCCATGCCGCCGGGCTGTCCGGTCGCCGGTGTTGGCCGCGCTCGCCGTCTCCGCGGTGCTCATCGGGGCCGTGCTCGTCGTCACTCCGGAGCTGCTGCCGGCCGCGGCCACGGTGACAGGCTGCGACCGCTACGTCACCGGGGCGTCCACCCGGGCGCAGAGCGGCACGGCGGGCGCGGTGCGCACCGGTGCCGAGCAGGAGGCCTGTGCCGGCGGTGGTTCGGGGATGGTCCAGGTCGGCGCGGACGGGCGCTCGTTCACCCGCAACGGCGAGCCGTTCTTCTGGCTCGCCGACACGGCCTGGAGCCTGGTGGTCAACCTCAGCCGGTCGGAGACCGAGCAGTACCTCGACACCCGCGTCGAGCAGGGCTTTACCGTGATCCAGGCTGCGGCGATCTTCTCGCAGGCCGGCGAGACCGGCCCGAACCAGTACGGCGACTCGCCGATGCGTTCCGGCCTCGACGACCTGTCGGTCACCGAGGGCGCCGCGAGCGATGACGAGCAGCAGTACGACTACTGGGACCACGCCGACTTCGTGGTGGAGCAGGCCGCTGAGCGCGGGCTGGTCGTCGCGCTGCGTCCCGTGTGGGCCGACACTCGGATCGAGAGCCTGCTCACCGAGGACAACGCGGGTGCGTACGGGGAGTTCCTGGGGGAACGCTACGCCCGCGCGTCCAACGTGGTCTGGACGCTGGGCGGGGACGCGCCCACGGACGCGATGGACGACACCTGGCGCGAGCTCGCCGACGGCATCGAGGGCGCGGGCGGCCGGCAGCTGCTGACCTCGCGCCCGCGCGATGACCGGAGACTGGCCAGCTGGTTCGCCGGGGACGACGACCGCAGCGGGGCGCGCACGCTGCCACGCGAGCCCTGCCTGAGCCACGACCGCCACAGCGACCTGGTGACCACCACCTACGCCGCCGGTGAGCCGTTCGTCGACGGTGAGCCGACCTACGAGGACCGTTCCTCCTGCTCCGATCGGTCGGCACCGGGCCGGTCGACGGCGCTCGACGTCCGTCGCGACGCCTACGGGGCCGTTCTCGGCGGTGCGGCGGGCCACACCTACGGCCACGACGCGGTGTGGCAGTTCCTTGCTGACGGCCGCTCGACGTCGCTCGGCGCGCGGGGTTCGTGGACCCAAGCGCTGGAGTATCCCGGGGCCGGGCAGATGCGGTACCTCCGGGGGCTGGTGGAGTCGCGGCCGCGGGTGGAACCTGCCGCCGGCGTGGCCGGCGCGTGGAGCACCGGGCGTGTCGAGGCGGCCCTCGCCGCGGACTCCTCGACGCTCATGGCTTACACAGTGGGTGGGCGCGAGATCGACGTCGACCTCACCGCGGTGGCCGGCGACACCGTGCAGCCCTGGTGGTTCAACCCCCGCACCGGCGGGGTCACCGAGCTCGACGCCGTCCAGAGTGAGGGGACGGCCGTGTTCACGCCGCCGGGTCGGGGGGACGCGCAGGACTGGATCCTCGTCGTGGACGACGCCGACGCGAGATACGGCCCCCCCGGCGACTCCGACTCCACCACCGGCCGCCGGGCCGACCGGGACGGCGGCGACGCGACGACAGGCCGGATCGGTGACGGCGGCGGTGCTGCTGGCAGCAGGGACGGCCCCGAAACCGGTGTTCCGGTCGATCCGGACATGACGGGCGCGGCCGGCCTCGACCTCGACACCCCGACCTCGGAACCGGACCCGCTGCCTGAGCCCGTCCCGGTTGATCCGTCCCCAGCTCCCGCACCCGCACCGCCGTCCGCACCCGCACCGCCGCCCGCGCCCGAACCCCCTGCGCCGCCGCCCGCGCCCGAACCCCCAGCGCCGCCGCCTCCCGCGGCCGACCCGGTGTGGGACCGGCTCGCCCAGTGCGAGTCGACCGGCAACTGGGCGATCAACACCGGCAACGGCTACTACGGCGGGCTGCAGTTCGACTCGGCGACCTGGCGTGCCTACGGGGGCACCGAGTTCGCCCCGCAGGCGCACCAGGCCACCCGGGAGCAGCAGATCGCCGTGGCCACCCGGGTCCGCGACGACCGGGGCGGCTACGGCTCCTGGCCGGCCTGCGCGCGCAAGCTCAGCCTGCCCCGGTGACCGAGGGCCTGCGGTTACGCCGCCGCGTCTCCGCGCCCCTCGGGACCCGGAGCGTGGCGGGGAGCCGAAGACCACACCCGGGCTTAGGCCGTTCTCAGCGCTGCTCGCTACTCTGACCGACGATGAACGCCCCGCCCGAGGACCCCCCCACCCGTATCGGCAACCGGTATCGCCTCGAGGAGCGGATCGGGGCCGGAGCCATGGGAGCGGTGTGGCTGGCCACCGACGAGCTCCTTAGCCGGGCGGTGGCGGTCAAAGAGCTGCTCGCCGCCACTGTCCCGCCCACGGCCGCAGGCGGTGACGCGCTGGAGGAGTCGCGCCAGCGCATCCTGCGCGAGGGTCGGATCGGAGCGCGGCTGCAGCATCCCCACGTCATCAGCATGTTCGACGTGGTGGTGCACGACGACCGGCCGTGGCTGGTGATGGAGTACCTCCCGTCGAAGTCGCTGGCCGCGGTGCTCGTCGAGAAGGGTCCGATGGCGCCGCGCGAGGTCGCCGAGGTGGGCCGTCAGGTGGCCGATGGGCTGACCGCCGCGCATCTCGCCGGTGTGGTGCACCGCGACGTCAAGCCCGGCAACGTGCTGCTCGCCGAGGACGGGCGCGTCAAGCTCACCGACTTCGGCGTCTCGCGCGCGGTCGGCGACGTCCAGCTCACCAGCACCGGTCTGATCGTCGGCACCCCCGCGTTCCTCTCCCCGGAGGTGGCCCGTGGCCAGGAGCCGACGGCCGCATCGGACGTCTTCGCCCTCGGCGCCACGCTGTACGCCGCGGTGGAGGGTCACCCGCCGTTCGGGCTCGACGACAACGCCTACGCGTTGTTGCACAAGGTCGCCACCGGCGTCGTCGAGACCCCGCAGCAGGCCGGACCGCTCACAGCGCTGATCATGTGGCTGCTGCGCGTCGAGCCCGACGACCGGCCGTCGGCCACGCAGGTCCGGGACGCGCTGACCGCGATCGCCGCGGGTCGTGCCGTGGGCCCGGACGTCCCGCGCATGGTCGCGCCGGTGCCTGCTGCAGCGGCGAACCTCGGTCCGCCCACCCTGTCCGGCCTGCCGCCGCGGCCCGCGCCCCTACCCGCGCCGCGGCCCGAGCCCCGGCGCCGCCCGGCGGCGTGGCTCGTCGTGCTTGCGGTCCTGATGGTCGGGAGCGGGGTCACCGCCGCCGTCCTGACGGGCGGCTCTGGGGGCGCCTCCGATGGGGTGCAGGCGGCCTCCCCACCCGCCACCACCGACCCGAGTCTGCCCACCACCAGCGAGCAGCCGTCGCCGACCCCCACGCCGACCCCCACGCCGACCCCGGCACCCACCCCCGAGCCCACGGGTCCGCCCGCGGCCGCTGTCACTGACCCCGTGGCGTTCGTCCAGAACTACTACGCGCTCCTGCCAGGCAACACCGACGCCGCGTTCGCACTGCTCAGCGAATCGGCCCAGGCCGCGTCGGGCGGTCGTCAGGGGTTCGAGAACTTCTATGCGGAGATGACGTCGGTGAGCGTGCAGAACCTGCGGCAGGTAGATGCGAACACCGTGGACGCGACCGTCGTGTTCGTGCGGCGCAACGGTACGACCACCAATGAGCCCTACCGGTTCGTGACGGCCACCGGCGCCGACAACCGCACGATCATGCAGTCTTTCAGCCGCCTCTGATGAGGCCTTCCTCCGTTCACGGCGCCCGAGCTACCTGAGAGCCTGTTGGTAAACGGATCAGGCGGCTGATTTGTCCGGTCTCGGGTGGGGGCGGACGGGTGTCGCCTCACCGAGGTGGTGGTGGGTTGGCGGTGGCGTGGCGTACCAGCCGCCTGGTCATGGTTGTGGTCCGCGGGACCATGGCCTCGTGAGGGGCGGGCAACGCTCGTAGTCACCGACCAGACAGCGGTGCCGCATCGACCATCCGGGATGTCGGCTCCAGCACCGGCGCCCCGACACGCCGACATGACCAGATCGCCACCCGCGCCCACGGCCCCGGCCGGGTCCACTGTGGTTCACCACCAGGCTCTGAGTGCCGCACGTGGGCGGCTGCACAGGGTGGTGCGGGGTGCCGCCGCCCGCGGGAGCGGTGGTCGGGTTCAGGGTCCGTTGATCAGGTGTGCGAGGGGTTTGCGCCGGGGGACCCGGTCGGGGTCGATCCAGCACGGTGGGAGGAACTCCGGTAGCCCGTCGCGGATCTGGACGCACCATCCGGGGTGGTGCAGCAGCCGGTGGTGGGCGGTGCAGAGCATGACGCAGTTGGTCAGCGCTGTCGCGCCGCCGTCCTGCCACGGGCGGATGTGGTGGATCTCGCACCACGACACCGTCCGCCCACACCCGGGGAACGCACACCCCCGGTCACGGGCGGCCACCGCCCGGCGCAACCCGTCGGGGATGGTGCGCTTGCTCCGCCCGACATCCAGGGGTTGCCCGACCCCGTTCATGACGACGGGGATGACCGCGGCGTCACAGGCCAGCATCCGCAACGTCTCCGGGGTGAGGGTGCCGCCGAAGTCCAGCATCGCCGCCCGCGCCCGCGCCTGCAGGTCTTCCCAGGACACGAGCACGTTCAGGTGCGGGCGGGATCCGCCCGCGTCGGGTAGGTCGGCGTGGTCGAGGACGTAGCCGCAGATCTCGGCCAGCGCCTGGGCCTGCCGCTGCGGTGTCGTGCGGTCGTCGTCGCCGGTCAGGGGTTTCGCTCCGGCGTCGACGGCGGTGGCGATCGCGTCGTACAGGGCCGCGTCGTCGAACCGGCCGCTGATCCGCCCCCCGGAGCCGTCCCGGTTCCGGGCCAGTTGGGTCGGACACGGGCGCGGTGCCCGGATTGCTCCGGGTCCGTTTCCCGTGCCCGCCCGCCGAACCCGGCGTGCCAATCTCTTGGCACCGGGCTCTCCACGTGTCTTGCCCGTTGCTCAGCCGCTGGCGGCGGTGGGGGTCCAGGGGGTCGGGATGGTCGCTCCGCGGTAGCGGTAGCGGGTCACCGCGACGCTGGAGGCGCCGGTGAACACGACCCCGTTGTGGGCGATGCGCCAGCCCCGGTCGCAGAATCTGCGGCGGAGTTGCTTCCGGTTGGTGAGGCGGTGTTTGCGGCGTATCCAGCCGGCCACCCGCAGCCACGCGTGGTGGTCGATGGCGCTGAACGTCGCCTTGGACACCCCGTGCCGGAAGTAGTTCGCCCACCCCTGCAGGGACCGGTTCATGCTGACGAGTAGTTCGTCGAGGTCCGTGTGCAGGGTTGACCTGTACGTCTTGGCCCGCACCGTGTCCCTGATCTTGTTCTTCGATCTCTGGGACGGTGTGGTGTAGACGTAGTGCTTGTTCGTCCCGCGTTTCCGCATCCGGCGGATGTGGAAGCCGAGGAAGTCGAAGCCCTCGTCGACGTGCACGACAGCGGTCTTCTCCGGTGCCAGCCGCAGCCCCAAGGGTGCGATGACGGCCGCCACCTGCTCGCGCAGCGCCTCGGCGTGGTGACGCTGCCCGGACACCAACAACACGAAGTCGTCGGCGTACCGGACAAGCCGCCAGTTTCCCATGCCGTTGCGGGTGCGCCGCCGCCGTTGGCTACTGTCGCCCATCTCGGTACTCCATTGCCGGGCGAAGTGCTCGTCCAGCGCCGAGAGCGCGATGTCAGCCGGCAACGGCGAAAGAATCCCGCCTTGTGGGGTTCCGGTCAGTGTCTCCTCTCGATCGCCGAGATCGGTGAGGACACCGGCTTTCAGGAACGCCTTCACCAGCGCGCACAACCGCTTGTCGCTGATCCGCCGCCGCACCCGGTCCAGCACCGCGACGTGGTCGATCTCGTCGAAACACGCGGCGATGTCGGCCTCTGACACCCACTGGTAGTTGATCGGCCGGGAGGTGAAGTGATGAATCTCAGCGATCGCGTCCTGCGCCCGCCTGTTGGGGCGGAACCCATACGAGCACGGTAGGAAGTCCGCCTCGAAGACGGGTTCCAGCACTGCCTTGCACGCGGCCTGGACCACCCGGTCGACCACGGTGGGGACCCCCAGGCTGCGGAGCTTCCCGCCACCCTTGGGGATCTTCACCTGCCGTACCGCGGAGGGTCGGTACCCGCCGGACTTCAGCAGTTCCCGCACCTGGCCCAGGAACACGTGTACCCCGACCCGGGCCTCGATCTGGGCCACCGTGACCCCGTCGACACCCGCGGTCCGTGCCCCCTTGTTACCGGCCACGCGTTCCCACGCATGCACCAGAAACGCCGGATCATACACGAGGTTGAACAGATCACCGAACCGGCGAGCTGTATCGTCGCTCGCCCAACGGTGCAACTTGAGCTGCATCCTCCGTACCGTGAACCAGGCCCCATCCATCTCCGGCCAGGCCACAACACCAGTATTCACCAGTGTATCTCCGTCCCTTGCAGTCATCTCCTTGACCGACACGCTGCCGCCCTTCCCCATGTGGCCGGCTCTCCCGTCCTCGGAGTACTACGACGGCTCCGCCCCACCCGCCCCTTCGGCCGGCATCGGACCTATCCGCCAGCATCGCACCCGGCCGGCGCGCCACAGCGGAACGTGACACGAATGGTTCCCACGTTCACAGTTGTTCGGTTAACGGGTTAGGCACCCGGCTTTACCCCTGCGGCCTCGCCATGGCTACGCCGTAGACCTTCACCATGACCTCCCGGCCCAAGCTACCCATACCCGACCGAGAGTTCCCTCCCCTACCCAGGGGAAACCCTCGGGTAGGGGAGGTACGCACCGCACACCAGCCCACATCCACCGGGTTGGAGCCGGCCAACGATCAAGAGGCGTAACACCACCGGTTCCTCGCGTATACCTTCCCGTCTCGCTCACCGAGCCCGGCCCATCCGGCAGTCCTGGACCGTCCCGACTTCGTCGCGGCTGCTCCCACCCTCCCCGGCGATCCCCGGATGATCTGCCCCGCGGTTTTCGGACCGCCTGATTTGTTTATTCTACGCTGTGTCCTGCGTGTCCGTCCACTCGTCGAGGATCTCTTGTGGCGTCTTATAGCCGAGACCCGAGTGAAGCCTACGG
>Ga0136634_10000245_pt1 | contig 26798 bp, 24 predicted proteins | sample AntDrymUQ8332106_2_FD_104654 | JGI IMG/M metagenome (GOLD analysis project Ga0136634, IMG submission 104654) | Polar desert sand microbial communities from Dry Valleys, Antarctica - metaG UQ833 (21.06) | ecosystem: Environmental > Terrestrial > Soil > Desert | place: Antarctica: Dry Valley... | reverse complement strand
GACCGGGCAGCCCGCGCACACCGCCTTCGCCGCCGCCACCTGCACCGCGAACACCGCACCGCGGACCGCGGTCGGGAAGAACACCTCCGGGTCCACCGACCGGCACGCCGCCCGATACCGAAAATCCGTGCCCGGACGGGCCCCGACCCGGGCGCCGGCCACGGCCCCCGCCCCGGGCGCCGGATCCCTGAGCCAACCCATCACATGTCTCCGTTTCTCCGTCGTGTGCGTCGTGTTCGCGATGCGAACACAACAGGGATGCTACGCGCTCTACATCGCGCACACAACCCCCGCACACGACCGACGTGGAGGGATCCGGGCAGGTGGACTACGCTGGATACAGCGCGCACAGGCGCACACGACATCCGACGGGAGATCCACTGATGCACCCGAGGTTGGAGAGGCCAGACCCTCCGTACCGTCAGCTGGTCAAGCACTACAGGGATGCGATCTTGTCCGGAAGCCTGGCGAGCGGCGACCGCCTGCCTGCGACACGCACCATGGCGGAGGAGTGGGACGTCGCCTATACGACGGTGGCGAAGGCCTTGCGCCAACTACAGAGCGAAGGCCTCGTCAGCACATCGAACCAGGGGGCCTTCGTTAGCTGGCACGAGACCAGCACTTACAGTCCTCGCGACCGCTTGCGGGCCGCCCGGACAACTGGCCGCCTCTACCCGGTTAGTGAGCTGTCACGCATTGTCGCAGCCGACCTCGTTGAATCTCCGGAGCACGTCGCTCACGCGATGGGTACGGAGCAGGGGGCGCAGGTCATCCGCCGTGCCCGCGTCAACTTCCATGAGGACATCGCAGTCACCTACAGCGTCAGCTGGCTCCCGGGTAACCTCGTCGAGCCGGTGCCGGAATTAACAACCCTCGAACGACTGCCGGGCGGGACTATCGGCCGCATTGCCGAAGTCACCGGTCGGACAGTGTTGCGGGACCGCTATCGCGAGTGTGCCCGGCGGGCGACGGTGGACGAGGCTCGCCACCTTGGCGTGACACCCGGGGACCCTGTCCTAGCTGGCCAAAACTGGTGGTATGAGGACACTAACGAGCAGAGCGTCCTTGAATTCGGCGAGTATACGATCCCCGAAGGACGCTGGGTAACAGTCGGCCACAGCGACGCGTAGTCCGACGGTTCGGGGATCAGACCCTTCACCTCGACGAGTGGCCCTCGGAGGATCAGCCTTGAGGGCCACTCGTGCGTCGGTGACCCCGGGTGGCCGATTAGCCCCCGGCCGTCGGGTCCGGCTGGTCGCCCGGCTGTCGCGCCCCCGCCTGCCCGTCAGGCTGCGACAGAGCGTCGAGCCGTGGTCGCGAACCCGGTGGAGGTCTCGGCGGTGTGCGGCGAAGCTCCCTACGGCAAATACGTGTCCGAGGAGCAGACCGGGCCGTCATGCTGTGGTGCTCCACCGCTGGTCAAGGCCGTGTCCCGGCTCAGAGCGGCATTGTCCTGTAAATCCGTCGGCTTAGCCTACGAAGGTTCGAATCCTTCACCTGCCACACCCCGCAGAAGCGGCCCCTGACCAGCGGAGACGCTGTCAGGGGCCGCCCTCGTCGTGTCCGGTGGCATCCGGGTCTGTCCGGTGGTCTGCGGGTGGCTGTGCCGAGTGCGTGCCCAGGTTAGGGATCACTGCTGGGGAGTCCCCGCGCGAGGGCGACGCGCTGACGAGCGGCCTCCTCCTGGCTGGCGAGACATTTGGCGTAGACCCGCAGCAGCACGGCGACGCCGGCCGTAGACGCTGTCGGAGAGGTCGCCGCTACCGGCGCGCATGGCGCCGAACAGGCGTCCGCGCTCGTTGGTGCCGAACTCGCTCAGGTGGTCCCGCAGCAGCGCGGTCAGGGGTGGCTGAGACGGCACGACACGGATCGCCTCACGGGCGCGGTGCTTCAGACCACGCTCGTCTCGGCGCTTCCCGCTGTCGCTCCAGGCTGCCCCGGTTGTCGGTGCCGATCCGGGGAGGAAGAGCTGACGAGGCCGGGCCGGGTCGAGTTACCTGCACACCGTCGGCGTACTGCGTGCCGAATGTGTGCCGAGACCTACGGTCGGACCGTCCGCGAGCGGTGCTCAGGCGCTCGTGTCAGCGGTGGTGGACATTGGCGCCGCGCCCGCGGTCGGCCAGTTCCTTGCGCCCGGACTCGACATCGGTGAAGTGGGCGACGATCACCCACGACTCGGGCAGCGGCCTGCGGCAGTTCTCGATCTGCCGCATCAGCGACTGCCGCGGGTCCTGCTGGTCCTCGGTGGGGGTCCGGTCGAGCACCGCGACCGGCGCCTCGTGGTGCAGCAGGGCGCAGGCTGACCGACCCGAAGGACTGATGCCTACTTGTCGCGCGGCGAGGCGTCGGTCGGAGTCTCGCCACGCCAAACCGGCGGCAGATCAATATCCTGGCCCGTGAGCGCCGCACGCAGTTCGTTGATCCTTTCCCACGACGATAGGCTCTCGTCGGGTTGGCTCGCGGACACGCCAAGCAACATCGCATCGAGTATCACCATCAGCGCCAGTGACTCGTTCGCGACCCGGCCGCGTGAGTTCGCCGTGACGATGGCCTGGTCGACATGGCCGCGGAGCTTCTCGGCCAGCAGCTCCGAGACCAGCACGGTCCTAGCACCGACCGCCCTTGCCCGGTCGAGGGCGACGTCGATCTCGCGGAGGTGCCGCAGCGGTGCGAGCACCAGCAGGGCGTCGTGGCCGGTGAGTCCTGCTAGACCATCGGCCAGCCGGAACCCGGATTGCGTCTCGGCCCGTGCAGGTTTACCGATCCGGCTCAGGTTAAGCGCCATGTACTCCGCCAGCGCCCCCGGCGGGCCGAAGCCCAGCACGATCACACGGCGCGCCTGGGCTAGTGACGCAACCGCGTCGAGGAAGACCGCGTGGTCGGCGATCGCACGCATCTCTGCCAGCATGTCGATGCCATCGGCGAGCACCGCGTCGAGGACGGAGCCCGGGTCGCCCTTGACAAGGGCGACGCGTCGCCTCAGGGTCTCGCGCGGGTTCTGCTTGATCGCCCATTCCTCGCCGAGGCTGCGCCGCAACTCGGGAAGCCCGGTGTAGCCGAGGATCTGCACTGATCGGACGACCGTTGCGTCGCTGGTGCCGACTTGTTGCGCGATCTCGGCGGCGGCAGCGGTCGCGGCCACGGCGGGGTGCTGAACCAGGAACTCGACCACGCGCAGGGCGGCCGGGCTCAGGCGCGAGCGGTGTGCCTCCAGGCGTTCAGCCAGGGATGTGACCAAGCTGCAACCTCCACTACCTATGTTGCCATCGTACTGTAGCACGGGTTACCTTGCGGTTGGCCAGCCGTACTCAGACGCCTCACACATCGCCGCAAGCGCTCCTCCAGGAGGGACGAACACCAGTGTCCCGTGGCACCCCACACGCTCATAGCGAGCGCACTCACTCTGCTCCTCGCAGGCGTGACCGCATGCTCGCTCAACCCCGGCGTCAACGACCCATCGTCATCGGACCCGTCGCAGCCCGATCTCACCTGGAGGCCCGACGTCGGTACGGATCCCGCACTCGCCGCCCAGTTGACCGATGACGTGCGGACGACGGGGGTCCTGACGGTCGCGACGAGCTCATCGTTGCCACCGATGACGTACGTCGCCGACGACAACGTGACGCTCGTCGGCTTCGACGTCGACATGACGACGGTCGTCGCGGACGTTCTGGGACTGCGCGCAGACATCAACACAGCCGGGTTCGACACCCTCATCCCCGGCCTGCAGTCCGGCCGCTTCGCGATGGTGATGTCCTCGATGGGCGTGACCGCCGAGCGCCAGGAGGTCGTGGACTTCGTCGACTACTACTACGGCGGGCAGGGCTTCCTCGCATCCCGGTCCACCAACTTCGAGGTAGCGAGGCTGGAGGACCTGTGCGGGCGGCGGGTAGCCGTGCAGACCGGATCCACACAGCAGTCCACCCTCGAGGACTCCCGGCAGATCTGTCCGGACGCAGGACTTCCGCCCTACGACCTGCAAGCCTTCCCCAATAACGACACAGCACTCCTAGCGATCCGGGGGAACCGCGTGGACGTCCTCTACGCCAGCATCTCCATCGTCGGCTACACCGCCGCCCAGAACGACGAATTTCGGGTGGCGGGCCGGTACCGGCGAGCAATGGTCGGTGCGGCACTGGCAAAAGACTCTCCGCTGACCCCGCTCGTGCAGCAGGCGATCCAGCGGTTGATCGACGACGGCACATACGGGTGCCTGCTCGACAAGTGGGGCCTCACGGAGAACGCGGTGGAGACCGCCCGCATCAATAGCGCGGGCACCTCGTGAGCGCCGGCATGGTGCAGTCCAGCGCCGCGTCCCATGATGAAGCGGCGCCACTCACGGTGCGGCCGCTCCGCCATCCGGGTCGCTGGATCGGCGGCGCCGTCGTCCTGCTCCTGACGGCCGAGCTGATTCGATCCATGACCACTAATCCCCGGTTCGAGTGGGATGTGGTCGGTGAGTACCTGTTCAGCCCGGCGATACTCGTCGGGCTTGCCAACACCCTTCAGCTGACCGTCGTCGCCGTGGTGCTCGGAACAGTGCTCGGGACCGGGCTCGCCGTGTTCCGGCTGTCGCCGAACCCGGTCGTCTCCGGCATGGTCGGTGTCTACGTGTGGGTCTTCCGGGCTGCGCCGATGCTGGTGCAGCTGCTGTTCTGGTACAATCTCGCCGCGCTCTACCCCTCGATCACACTGCGGGTGCCCTTCGGTGGCCCGGCGCTGGCGGAGTTCCCGGCCGAGCAGCTCGTGAGCGTCTGGACGGCGGCCCTGCTAGGCCTGTCGCTGCACCAAGCGGCGTACACAGCCGAGATCGTGCGCGCCGGAATCCTTTCCGTCGACCCGGGTCAACGCGAGGCCGCGACCGCACTCGGGATGCCCCTGATGCTGACGCTTCGGAGGATCGTCCTTCCCCAGGCGATGCGGGCGATCGTCCCCCCGATGGGCAACCAAGTGATCAGCATGATGAAGACGACCTCACTGGTCAGCATCATTGCCGTCCCAGAGCTGCTGAACACCGCGCAGACCATCTACGCCAGGACTTACGAGACCATCCCGCTCCTGATCGTCGCGACGAGCTGGTACCTCGTGCTGACGGCCACGCTCACCGTTCTCCAGTCCACCGTGGAGCACCGCTTCGGAAGGGGGCTGGAGCGGTCCGAGCGTCGCCCCCTGCGGGCGCTGTTGCGGGTACGGGCGCGCACGACGTCTGCTCCATCCCGCTCCGTCGCGGACGACAGGCGAGTCCCGGAGGTCGAGCGATGAGAGCCATCAGCACGCCCCTGGTCCACGCGGTCGGCGTCCGGAAGGCGTTCGGGTCGCACGAAGTACTGAAGGGGGTCGACCTGGCCGTCGAAGCAGGCCAGGTGCTGTGCTTGATCGGCCCCTCAGGTTCGGGAAAGAGCACGATGCTGCGATGCATCAACCACCTTGAGACCATCGACGGCGGTGAGCTGACCGTCGACGGCCTGCACGTGAGCTACGAGCGACGCGGCGACGTACTGCGGGAGATCCCCGACCGGGAGGCAACCCGCCGTCGCGCCGAGATAGGCATGGTCTTCCAGCACTTCAACCTCTTTCCGCACATGACCGTCCTCGGGAACCTCGTCGAGGCGCCGGTGCGGGTCAAGAAGGAGAAACCCGTGGCCGCGCATGACCGTGCGCGCGAGCTGCTGAACCGGGTCGGCCTAGCCGACAAGGGCGAAGCCTTCCCACGTCAACTTTCCGGGGGACAGCAGCAGCGGGTGGCAATCGCCCGCGCGCTGGCGATGGAACTGAAGCTCATGCTATTCGACGAACCTACCTCTGCGCTCGATCCCGAGCTCGTCGGCGATGTCCTCGGCGTGATGGAGGACCTGGCCCGGACGGGCATGACCATGATCGTCGTGACTCATGAGATGGGTTTCGCGCGGGCGGCCGCCGACATAGTCGTCTTCATGTCCGAGGGACGGATCGTGGAACAGGGGTCACCCGAGAGCGTCCTGTCGGACCCGACGCAAGAGCGGACCCGAGCGTTCCTGGCGCGTGTCCTGTGAAATGCGAGTACCTGATCGTCGGTGGCGGGGTCTACGGGTGTGGCCTCGCCTGGCAGTTGGCATCGCGTGGACACGACGTCGTTGTGCTGGAACGCGACAGGGTCGCGTCGGGTAGCTCGGGTGGACCCGGCGCACGCGGCGTGCGCGCGGGCGGCCGCGATCCGCGGGAGCTTCCGCTCGCCCGTCGCGCCCAGGAGTTGTGGCCGAGTCTGGACGGCCTCCTCGACGGCTCCACCGGGTATCGCAGAACCGGCGGTCTCACTCTTGTGGAGCAGGAGGTTGTCGGCGTGCGCGGCGGCCGCGTCAGCATGTCAGCGCGCGCCTGGGTGCAGAACCGGGCAGGGGTGGAGACGCATGTCCTCACGGCGCAGGAGCTCCGCGAGCTGGAACCGAACGTCAGCACGGACGTGACGCACGCCGTCTACTGCCCCAACGACGGCGTCGCGACCCAGGAGGCCACGACACGGGTGCTCGCCTCCGCGGCCAGGACGGTGGGGGCGAGGATCCTCGAGGAGATCGAGGTGATCGGTATGACGTGGGACAGCGACCGAGTCACCACAGTGATCACTGCGCGCGGCCCATTCTACCCGAGTCGCGCCGTCGTCGTCACCGCCAACACTGGCAGCGCCGCCGTCGTCGGCCGTGCAATTCCGACGTGGCGGGTCGTCCCCCAGATCATCGTCGTGCGGCCCACACAAAGCATGTCCATCGAGCACTTGGTCGGGCACGACTCCCGGTCGCTCTCGCTGAAGTCGGGTCGAGACGGAACAGTGCAAATTTCGGGTGGTTGGCGAGGCCGGTGGAACGATGCGACCGGGTGCGGCGAGGTCGCCCCGGCCGTCGTCAGCCAGGCGCTGGACCAAGCCGTCGCCGTGTACCCGTCCCTCGCCGGCGCGCAGGTCCTGACCGTCGATGCCTCCCGTGACGAGGCGTGCTCCCCGGACGGAATCCCGATCATCGACCTCCTACCGGGCAGCACAAACGTCTACCTGGCCGCCAACTGGTCCGCCCACGGCTTCGCCTTGTTTCCCGCCGTGGTCGAGTCATTGGCCGACTGGCTCTGCTCGGGGGAACGGCCGGAAATTCTAGGGCCGTTCGCCTTCGGGAGGTTCCCCATCGCGTCGCCCGCGCAAGCCGTCGGCCAACACTCGTTGTGCCCTGACCGCAAATGAGCTGATAGCGACGTGCTCAACTGACGACTCGTCCATCGTCGAGAACCAGTGCCGCGGCGTTGCGGCGGAACTCCTCGCGGTACTTTCCGGACGCCCGGTCACCTTCACCGACTCCCGTCTCTGCGCTGCCATTGTCGACCGACTCACCTTCGGCGGCAACATCATCGAGATCAGCATAGACTCCTACGGCTGGCCCGCAGCCGCGCGGCCGCCGGCACCGACACCACCTGAAAGAAGGCTCCCTCGCGCGGCGGTGGGGTACCGCCATCTGCCCCAGCGCAGCCGGGTCGACACGCGCGCCAAGTGCGGTCAGTTCTCACCGACATTGATCATGCTGTCACGTCGCGACTGCGGTCGGAACTCACGAACATCCGCGGTCGTCTCACCATCAGAGCCAGCTGGCTCAGCCGAACGCTTCACGGCGAACCCCTCGCGGTTGCGCTGGGCGATCAGCTGCCGCTCGCACTGCGCGCTGTTCGCGATAGTGTTCGCCACGAACTCACTGGCTGGCGCCGTGGTGTCCACGCCGAGATCTAGCAGCCGCAGCCGCCACCTGTGCGGGTATTGGCCTGATCCGTGCTGCAGATGCCGTTCTGCCACACCCCGCAGAAGCGGCCCCTGACCATCGGAAACGTTGTCAGGAGCCGCTCTTGGCCTGTCCGGTGGTCACCGGGTTGCTGCGGCTGGGCTGGTGACTGGCTCGACGTCTCGATGCTCAGCCTGGCTTCGCCACACCCCGCGAGCACCGGCGGCTGTGTGCATGATGCCCTGCTACCCGCCTACGCCGGGTTCGCCCCGCTCAACTGGGCGCTGATCAACGACGAGCCCGAGGTCGGCGTCACCGCGCACATGATGAACGCCGAGTTCGACGCGGGCGACATCGTGCTGCAGCGGGCTACCCCAGGGCTACCCCAGGGCTACCCCGGTCACCGACGACGATGTGATCACCGACTTGTTCGACCGCACGCTCGCGATGTTCGGGCCGATCACCGTCGACGCGCTGGAGCTCCTCGGGTTCGGTCGCACCGACTGGACCCCGCAGGACCGCCGCGCTGCGTCCTACTTCCATCGTCGCGTCGATGAGGACAATCGGATCGACTGGAGCTGGCCGGCCCGCGACATCTTCAATCTCATCCGTGCCCAGCTCGATCCGTACCCCAACGCCTACTGCTTTTACGGCGACCGCAAGCTGCGGATTCTTGCCGCGTCGGTGACCGAGACCCCTTACGGTGGTACCCCGGGATCTTCATCCGAGACGGTTCCGGTGTGATGATCGTCGCCGGGGCCGACGCCAGACATGGCCGCAACCCCGGGTTGCGCATCGACCGGCTCCGCACAGCCGACGGGCGGGAACTCGCGGTGTGGAGTACTTCCCGAGGATGGGCGGATACCTGACCTCGTATCCGGTCCGAGCGGATACGTAAGCTCGGCCGTATCCGGTCGTCTTCCAGGGTAGGAGTGCTATTGTTCCGTAAAATCCACGTGCATCCTCAGGGGATCCGACGACTCACTGTCGAACCATCGGATACACCCGAGAAAGCACATTAGTCAACTGCGGATGCGGTATCTTTACTGAGTCGTGACCCTTACCGAGTGCCGTAGACGCCCCACGGGGTCGTGACGCGTGTGCCGTTCGGGCTGGCGTCGACGTGGGTGTTCGGGGCTGTGACCTCGGTGCCGCCCGGACCTGCGGTGACGTCGGTGTCCGGGGCCGTGACGTCGGTATCTGCGAATGCGGTGCTGCTGAGCGGGCCCAGGATGGCCGCGGTTACCGCAACGGTGAGCGCGATCGCGCGAGACTTATTCACCTCGCCGATGATACTGATGCTGTGTGCGATGGATACCCGTCGGATGATTGATCACTCGATCGTGTGGGCGCCAGGAGACCCCGAAAGTCCCCCACTCCCAATAGGTCGGGCGCATCGAGCGGTAACGCGGTAACGGGTGTGTGACCTCAGCCGAGGATGGTGCTGGATTCGGTCGTTCTCCAGGTGTGCTGGTCCTGCGCGGCCCGGGTGACCTGGTTGCCCAGCTCGACGACCTCCCCGGCGTGCTTGCCGTCGGCGGCCGCACCTGCGGTCCGTGCGACGTGTTGTGCCTGTGGGGCGATGGCTCGGACCTGCGTGGCGGCCTCGCGCATCCGGTCGGCGATCTGACCGGCCGTACCGCCGGCGGCTGACAAGGCGTCGAGCAGCCCGGAGATACGCTCGGCGATGTCGTCGGCGAGGCGCACGGCCTCCCACACGACCGTCCCGATCGCGGCGGCGGTCGATCCGGCCATGGTGACCGGCACGAGCGCCAGTGCGGCGAGGACGATCTTCGCCGCCCAGGCCAGGAACTCCGCGATCAGATCGCGGATCAGCGCCCGCAGCGTGCCGACCTCGACACCGGTGCCGAGGATGAGGCCGGAGAGCCGCTCGGCCTGTCCGGCGGCACTGTCGAGCCTGCTGGTGTACGCATGCACCTGTCCGCGGTAGGCGTCGCCTGCGGCACCGTCCCAGCCGGGGAGCCCGGCGGCCTTCTCCCGGAGCTCTGCGGCCACCTCCGCCAGCCGTACCGCGACGTTGTGCCAGGTCTGTGCCTGCGCCATGATCTGCGTCGGGTCGCCGGCCAGGGCGTCGAGCGGCTCGTGCAGGAACGAGACGTGCTCGATGACGTACCCGATCGTCGAGACCAGGAACGCGTCGAACGGGTCGGCGACGAAGCCGAGGGTGTCGAGGCCGGCTGCGGCTCCGGCGAAGGCGATCTGCAGCGGATCGCCGTTGTCGACGGCGTTGCCGAGGTCCGCCCAACTCGACGCCACGCCGCCGCCGTCCATGCTGCCCTGGGGCTCGGCGTACTCGTCCTCCGCCTCGACGACCAGCGTCTCGCTCATCGCGGACCTCCGAAGCCGGTGGCGTTGTGGTGTTCGACCCGCAGGTAGTCCTCGCGGGTGGCGCGCACGCCGTCGCCGAGCTCGACGAAGCGGGCGGCCAGCGTGGCGACGGCGGCGGATCCGGTGGTCGTCGCGCCGGCGGCGGCCATCGCGAAGGCCTGACCGAGCAGCCCGTAGGCCATGAGGTCGAGCGGGCGTCCGGCCGCTGCCGCAACCGTCATCCGCCCGGCCAGCGTGTCGAGCTCCTCGGCGTGCGCGTCGAGAGCCGCGGCGTCGACCGCGAACCCGTCGCTCACGGCGCGCTACCGTCGACGGGCAGGTGTGTGCGCAGCAGCCGCATCGTCTCGCTGTCCTCCCCGATCAGCGGCGCGACCGCCGCCGTCGCCTGCCGCGCCGCCGCGCCCTGCGCCTGCGCGGCGGTGGCCAGCACGGCCGCCGCGAGCTGCGTGCGCGTCAGGGCCTCGCTGCGTTCGGAGAGCACGAGCCGCCGCAAGGCCCCGGCCGGGTTGACGGTGACGGTGACCGCCCCGTCCCGGCTCGACGCCGTGGCCTCGACGCCGGCCAGCTCCTCCCGGGCCCGGGCCGCGCGGGCCCCGATCTCGGTCAGCCGCTCCCGGTAGGCGGCCAGCCACTGCTCTGCGTCCATGCCGCGGACGGTACGGAGCGAGGTGTCTTCCGCGGGCCCGTTTCGGACAACTGATCCGCAGCTCCCGCCGAGCTTCGTGGCGACGAGGACACCGCGACGAGTGCTCCGATGATCACCCGGTTCCCAGGCCGAACTCCGCGAGGTCGAGGAACCGTGGCCGACCCGGTGCGGACCGATCGGCCACCAGCACGACGGTGGTGGCCACCCACCGCGCTGTCACCGGATCACCGGCGAGGGCCGCGGGCACCTGGCCGCGGGCCAGCACCACGTCGCGGTAAGGGGGGCGACGAGCCGCTCGTCGACGTGCCCGAGCGGCCGGAGCTTCACCAGCCATTGCTCGGGCGTCGACCAGGTGACTCCCGGTGTGGGCACGCGGGGCAGACGGGCGAGCAGGGCGAGGACGTCGGCGGGCGGCCTGATCGCCACGGACAGGCGCGTCACGGGCCGATCGTAGGCGTTGAGCCGTCCGCTCGATCTTCGAGCCTGAGCCGGACGCGGTCGGTCAGGCCGGGACGATCAGCCCGGCGGTCTGCGCTCGTGCCGCCTCGAACCGGCTGGCGGCGTCGGTCCAGTCGACGACGTTCCACCAGGCTGTGACGTAGTCCGGTTTGACGTTGCGGTACTGCAGGTAGAAGGCGTGCTCCCACATGTCGAGCAGGACCACGGGGACGAGCCCGATCGGTACGTTGGCCTGCTGGTCGTAGAGCTGCACGATCAACAGCTGCTGGCCGAGGGGCTCCCAGGCCAGGATCGCCCACCCGGAACCCTGGATAGTCGTGGCTGTCGCGGTGAAGTGGGCCTGGAACGCCTCGAACGACCCGAACTGCTCGGCGATGGCCGCGGCGAGGTCGTTCACCGGTCGACCGCCCCCGTCGGGGGACAGGTTGGGCCAGAACACCGAGTGGTTGATGTGCCCGCCGAGGTTGAAGGCCAGCGACTTCTCCAGCCCGACGATCGAGGTGAGCTCGCCCTTCTCCCGAGCCTCGGCGAGCTGCTCGAGCGCGCTGTTCAGGCCGTTCACGTAGGTCTGGTGGTGCTTGGAGTGATGGAGCTCCATGATCTCACCCGCGATGTGCGGTTCGAGGGCTCCGTAGTCGTAGGGCAGGTCGGGGAGGACGTAGTCGGTCACGATGCTCCTTCGCTTGTCGATCGCGTAGAGGCCATCATCTTGCAGTAGCGAAGTGTTGTCCACAGTGAGAGGGTGTCACGGGGGGTCTTCGCAACAGTGGGTGCGAAGACGTGCACCGGTGATCGTTCTGGCAGCTCGGCACCGGGGCGGGCCGCGGGGCCTGCCGGGTCGGACGTGACCGGAGGCGGGCCCCGCGTGCCGTCCGGCGGTCCAGCGTCATCGACAGGACGTGACCGCGTGACGTCCACGCGTGACCTCATGAGAACCGGATCAGGCCCCGGGATCTCGCCCCGGAGATGCTGAAGAACACGGCGCAACCTCGCCGGCGAGCGAGACCACCCGATCGGGTGCGTATCGTTCGAGCGTTCTGCAACGTTGCTGCATCAGCAGTCTTTCGCTGCCCGTGCCCTGCGTCAGCAGGTGCTCCCCACGGCGCGACGCTAGCGCCACGTCTCGGACCGAGGAGAATGCAGTGTTCGAAGGGTTTAACAAGGCCTTTGTGAAGTACGCCATCGACCGTAGTGCGGAGAACGAGGTCGACCGTCGTCGCTTCCTGCGGGCGGCCGGGCTGACCGGTGTCGGCGTAGCCGGGGCCAGCGTGCTGACCGCGGGTGTCGCCTCCGCCGGTGCGGCCGACGACGGTGCGGCCACTGACGCCGCAGTCCTGAACTTCGCCCTCAACCTCGAGTACCTGGAGGCGGAGTTCTACCTCCGGGCGTTCACCGGCGAGGGACTGAAGGACAGCCAGGTTGACGGAGCCGGCACGCTCGGCGGCGTCACCGGCGGCAAGAAGGTGAACTTCGAGACGAAGTTGGTGCGGGGCTACGCGGCGGAGATCGCGGGCGACGAGCGCGCGCACGTCGACTTCCTGCGCGCCGCCCTGGGTGGGGCGAAGGTCGCCCGCCCGGCGATCAACCTCGACGACGCCTTCACTGCCGCGGCCACCGCGGCCGGGCTGATCAAGGAAGGCGAGACGTTCGACGCGTTCGCCGACGAGAACAGCTTCCTGCTCGGCGCCTTCGTGTTCGAGGACGTGGGCGTCACTGCCTACAAGGGTGCCGCCCCGCTGATCACGAACAAGGCCTTCCTGGAGGCGGCGGCCGGGATCCTCGCGGTCGAGGCCTACCACGCGGGCCTGATCCGTACCGTGTTGCTGTCCAAGGGGCTGGAGGTCCCGGCTGGGGCCATCTCCGACGCGCGCGACAGCCTCGACGGTCCGGACGACCTCGACCAGGGCATCGTCAACGATGACGGCAGCGCCAACATCGTCCCGGCCGATAAGAACGCCGTCGCGTTCTCCCGGAGCGCTGGCCAGGTGCTCAACATCGTGTACCTGAACCCGGCCTCGGTGACCTCGGGCGGGTTCTTCCCCGATGGTGTCAACGGCCCGCTCAACACCAGCGACGCCAACGGCTGATCCAGGCGTACGATCGGGTGGCTGGCGCGGGCCCTCAATCCGCGCCGGCTGCCCGTCGCCTCGTGACTGCTCGCGGGAAGAACTACGCCAGTCGGCCCGTGCGATGATGAAGGGCCTGAAAAGAACGGCCGGATCTGTTGTTCCCCCTGGCTGCGATGATTCCGCTACTGCCTGCGGGTGCCGTACCGACCGTGTCGGTCAGGTGTTCGCCCGCGTTGACGCGGGCAGGTCGTTCTGCCGTGTCGACGGCACGATGAGCCTGATCGGCCATCTCCACGAGCTGCGCCCTGCTGACAGTCTTCCTCGCGGGCGTCGTTGCGACGGTGTTCGGGTACGCATGGTTCGGGGTGGATCTGTACCGAGTTGAGCGTTCGCTCGGGTCGCGCGTTGAGGGCACCCCGTCTGGTGCGCGACCGCGATCACGGACTGCTTCCGACACGGGCGGGTCACCGCATCCTGGACTGCAGCTTCGTTCTCCGGGTCCGCCGCGCAGCCGCTCCGGTGCGGTAGTGTCCCGAGCGGCCGATGCGTCCGGGCACCTGACTTTCGCTCATCGTCACCTCCCTCTGGGCTCCCGCCACTGCTACGCTGTTGCGTCTAAGTCGCAGTAGGCGAAGGGCGGGATCTCTGACTGTGGTGGAGGATCGTTGCGGTCAGGTCGTGTCGACACACATGCGGAGGCCAAGGTGTGTGCCCTCGCTGGCTGGTCGAAACCCTCTGCTCCGTTCGGTCGAACACAGACCGATCGAAGTCGAGCTGGCACTCGCTGGGGATCTGTCGTCCTGACGAAGGGGGAGTTCATGCGATCCGGCTCGTGGCTGATGGCGGTCGAAGGTGTCGTACACGGCTGGCTCGTCCGGCACAGCATCCCGTTGCTGCGGGTCAGCATGGGGGTGGTGTTCCTCGGGTTCGGTGTCCTGAAGTACTTCCCGGGTGTGAGTCCAGCCCAGGATCTGGCGATCACGACGACACGCCTGCTGACCTTCGGACTGATCCCCGCTACCCCGGCCCTGGTGTTCAGCGCCACGTTGGAGTGCGTCATCGGCCTGTCGCTGATCAGCGGGAAGGGGTTGCGGGTGGTCATCTACCTTCTCGTGGTGGAACTCGTCGGCATCCTCTCGCCGCTGGTGCTGCTACCCGGGCGGCTGTTCTCCGGCCCGTTTCATGCACCCACCCTGGAAGGTCAGTACGTGCTCAAGGACATCATCCTGATCACTGCGGCGATGGTTGTCGCGACCCAGTTTCGCGGGGCGAGGATCGCGCCGGCCGAACAGATCGAGAGTGACGGCGACGCAGCACCGCGGCATCGGCGGCCGCGGTCGAACGAGGAGAAGCCACCGTGACGCTGAACGGCATTCGTGGCGAAGAAACCGGCACGTCGGCGCGACGCTCGGAGATGGCCTCTCCTGAACGGTAGTCCCAGCCGGGGGTCCGGCTGGCGTGCCTCGGTTCGACAGGCCGGCTCCGATCGATGTCGCAGTCGCGCTGGTCGAGTGCGACCCGGGTCACCGCCGTCCCGCGGTGTCCGCCTGCACACGGCCTGAGGACTGCGGTTCGGCGACGAGATGCGGCACGCGGTCGTCGGCATCCGGCGTCATCGGCTTCGCCGAGCTTGAGCTCAGCCTCTGGAGGTACCCCCGTCGCAGCGGTTGCGCAGCAGCGTGGCATCGCCCTCCTGCTTGCTCTTGCCACTCGTGTGCGACACACTGCGGTCGACTGGGTCCTGGGTGCGAGGAGCGTGGCAATGGGTAGTCGGCGATGGCGGGCGGCACTGGCAGTCTCTGCGCTGCTGGCGCTGGTGTTATCAGGCTGTGGAGTAGCTAGTCCGACCGCTGCACCAGCAGGAACCCAGGACGAAAGCCCACCTGGATACCCCGTCAGCGTCCAGAACTGCGGACGAACCCTGACTTTCGACAGGCCGCCGGAGCGCGTGGTCACGGGGTACGAGCCGGTGCTGGAAACCCTGATCGCCCTGGGGCTGGCCGACCGTGTCGTGGGCCGGACCAACTTCTCCGAGAACGGACCTGACGGTTTCCTACCGGGCCAGAAGGCGCAGTACGAAGCCATTCCGGAGATCTCGGACACCATCGTCCTGCCGTCCAAGGAGGTCATGCTCTCGCAGCAGTCCGACTTCGTCATCGACGTGAGCGCGCAGTCGAGCTTCAACTCGGCCGACGGCCAGGCGACGATCGAGGAGCTCGACGCCAGCGGCGCACAGGTGTACGTCACCGGGGGTTGGTGTGACGCCGAGGGTGTCAAGAACGCCACGGTCGAGAAGACGATCCAGGACGTGCGCAACTTGGGGCAGATCTTCGGCGTTCAGGACCGAGCCGACGAGCTGGCCACCGAGTTCGAGACGACGCTCGCCGACGTCAGGGCACGGGTGTCCGGACGCGCGCCGGTGCGGGTGCTGGCCGTCGACACCGGGGACGGCCCGGTCAACGCCTACGGCAGCGAGGGCCTGACCAACCAGATGATCCTCGCGGCGGGTGGGGAGAACGTGCTCGCCGCCGTCCCGGAGGACTACGTCGAGGTCAGCGTCGAACAGATTGCCGCGTCGCAGCCCGAGGCGCTGCTCGTCGCGGACTACCGGGTGTTGTTCGGCGAGTCCTACCCGGCGGCCGAGCAGAAGGCAGACGTCGCGTTCCGAATCGTCCGCGACAGCCCGGCCGCGCAGCAACGCCGGTTCCTCGCCGTTCCGGTCGTCGGGCAGCACCCAGGCTATCGCAACATCCTCACGGTGGTGGAGATCGCCCGGTTCCTGCACCCCGACGCCTTTGCCGGATGAGGGTCCGAGCGCGGGAGCCGGCCCCGATCACAGCTCCGCTGCGATCGGACGGTCACGGCCACACCTCGTCGAATGTCCGGTGGTCCGAGCCGGTCCGGTTCTCGATGCTGCTGGTCGGTCTGGTGGTCGTCCTCGGCGCCGTGACCCTGGCGGCCGTCAGTATCGGCGCCGTTGCCGTGCCCGTCGGTCAGACCTGGCGGATCGTCATCGCTCATCTGCTGCCCGGGGTGGCGGGCCCCGCAGGAGCATCGGTCGAGGACCAGATCATCTGGGAGTTCCGGCTCCCGCGCGCGCTGCTCGCGATCCTGGTCGGCTCCGCGCTCGCGCTCGCCGGTGCCGTGCTGCAGGCGGTGGTGCGCAACCCCCTGGCCGAGCCGTTCCTGCTCGGCGTCTCCCAGGGCGCGTCCTTCGGCGCGGTGCTGGTGTTCGTGCTCGGCTCGGTGACGCTGGGCAGGGTGGTGTTGTCGACGGCGGCGTTCAGCGGTGCCGTGCTGGCGACAGCGCTGGTCTACCTGACCGCACAGCGATCCGGGCGGATCACCCCGGCGCGGCTGATCCTGGCGGGTGTCGCGCTCGCTTTCCTGTTCCAGGCACTCTACAGCTACGTGCTGCTGAAGGCCGACAGCGGCCGCGCGGCGCAGGCGATCCTGTTCTGGTTGCTGGGCAGCCTCGGTGGGGCGCGGTGGGACGTGCTGGCCGTACCGGCTGTCGTGTTGGGCGGCGGCCTGGTGGTGCTGCTTGTGCAGTACCGGCCACTGAACGCCCTGGTGGCCGGGGACGAGACCGCCATCTCGCTCGGCGTGAACGTGAACCGGCTCCGGATCGCCCTGTTCGTGCTCACCTCGCTGCTGGTCGGCGTGATCGTTGCGGTGAGCGGTGCCATCGCCTTCGTGGGTCTGATCATCCCGCATGCCGCTCGGCTGGTCGTCGGCGCGGATCACCGGCGGGTGCTGCCGGTCACGGCGCTGATGGGTGCGATCTTCCTCCAGCTCGTCGACATCGTCGCCCGCACCCTCGACGCACCGGCCGAGCTGCCGCTGAGTGTCGTGACGGCCGTGGTCGGCGTGCCGTTCTTCCTGTGGCTGCTGCGGCGGGGAACTCCCGATCGTGCGGGTCTGTCGGCATGAGACTGGTGCTCGACGGGGTCCGGGTGGAGCTGGGTGGCAGGGACGTCGTGTCCGACGCCGACCTGACCGCGGAGACCGGGGAGTTCGTCGGGCTGGTCGGTCCCAACGGCTGCGGCAAGTCGACGCTGCTGCGTGCCGTGTACCGGGCCCTGCGCCCGGCGGCGGGTCTGATCAGCCTGGACGGCGAGGACCTGTCGCGGCTCCCGTCACGGGAGGCAGCGCGGCGCACCGCCGTCCTCGCGCAGGAGGGTCCGGCGGAGTTCGACTTCACCGTCGGCGAGGTGGTGGCGATGGGCCGGACTCCGCACAAGGGTCCGCTGGATCGGGACACCGTGCAGGACCACCGGATCTGCGAAGCGGCGCTGGACCGGGTCGGCATGGGCGGCAGCGCTCCCCGCCCCGTCGGCACGCTCTCCGGTGGCGAACGGCAGCGGGTGCTGATCGCCCGCGCGCTGGCCCAGCAGAGTCGGCTGCTGTTGCTGGACGAGCCGACGAACCACCTCGACGTCCGCTACCAGCTGGAGATCCTGCACCTGGTGCGGGACCTCGGCCTGACCACGGTCGCTGCGCTGCACGACCTCAACCACGCCGCCGCGTTCTGCGACCGGATCTACGTCATGGCGGCCGGTCGGCTCGTCGCCGGCGGTGCCCCCGCCGACGTGCTGACCGAGGACCGCATCGCCCAGGTGTTCGGGGTACGGGCACAACGACTCGTCGCGCCTGGTGGCGGGCGGGTCCATCTCGCCTTCGAACGGCTCGACCAGGAGGTACCGGCATGCGGCTGAGTCGGCGGCTACTGACGCTGGTGCCAGCGGTCCGATGGCGACTGGTCGAGCTGGTCGTCCTGCTGCTGGTCATCACGGCGACCTACGTCGGGCAGGGCATCCTCATCGCTCGAGTGCTCGGTGCCGTCTTCGCGGGGAGCTCGGTCATCTCGACAGCCCCGCTGTTTGTCGGGGTACTGGCGCTGCAGGGGGTGCGCAGCATCGCCTTCGTCGTCCGTGAGTCGCGCGGGCTGATCGCCGCCGGGATGGTCAAGCAGGAGCTGCGCCAACGCATGGTGGACAGGCTCCTCGCGCTCGGGCCCGGGTGGCTGCAGGCGACCCGCACCGGCACCGTGCAAGCGACGCTCGTCGACGGGGTCGAGACCCTCGAGGCGTACGTGGCACGCTTCCTCCCGCAGCTGGTCGCCACGGTGATCGGGGCGGTAGCGGTCACGGGCTATGTGATCGCCCTGGATCCGCTCGTGGGCGCCATCATCCTGGCCTGCGCGCTGCTCGCGCCCACTGCGTCGTTGGTGTCCCGACGGCTCACCGGTAGCCGGATGAGAGCCTGGTTGGTCGCGTACCGGCGGCTGTACTCCGAGACCCTCGACGCCGTACAGGGTATGGCGACGCTGAAGGCGTTCAACGCCAGCCGGCGCCGCGGTGTGGAACTGGATCGCGAAGCGCGGATGTTCTGCCGCGACTCCACCCGCCTGACCGCTGCCGCGGTCGTCTTCGTCGGAGTGGTGGCCTTCGCCATCGGGATCGGTAACTCGGTCGCCGTCGGGGTCGGCGCGGTCCAGCTGGCGCTCGGCAAACTGGACGTCACGGAGCTGCTGACGATCCTGCTGTTGGCCAGGGAGTGCTTCCGTCCGCTCAACGACCTGGAGAAGGCTTACCACTCCAGCTACGCCGCCGCGCCCGCGGCCACGGGCATCCTCGAGCTGCTCGACACCGAACCCGAGATCATCGAGCCGGCTGCGCCTGTGGATGCTGCTCGTGTGAACCGGCCCCCGTCGCTGGTCTTCGACGACGTCACGTTCAGCTACGCGCAGCGCGAGCGCCCGGCCCTGGACGGCTTCTGCCTCGACGTCGCCGCCGGCGAACGGGTCGCGTTGGTCGGCCGCTCCGGCGCCGGCAAGACGACGGTGGTGTCCTTGCTGCTGCGCTTCTTCGAGACCTCCCGCGGACGCGTCCTCGTCGACGGGACCGACATCCGCGACCTGCCGCTGGCTCAGCTGCGCGCGCTGGTGGCCGTGGTCGCCCAGGACACCTACCTGTTCCACGGCTCCGTGCGGTGGAACCTGCAGCTGGCCCGCCCGGGCGCCGGCGACGCCGAACTGGTCGCGGCCGCTCGTGCCGCCCGAGCCCACGAGTTCATCGCCGCACTACCGCACGGCTACGACACGGTGGTCGGCGAACGCGGCCTGACGCTGTCCGGTGGCCAACGGCAGCGCATCGCCATCGCCCGCGCGCTGCTGTCCGACGCGCCGATACTGGTCCTCGACGAGGCGACCTCGAGCGTCGACGCCGCCAACGAGGCCGGCATCCAACAGGCCCTCGACACCCTCACCGGCGGCCGCACCACGCTGGTCATCGCCCACCGGCTCTCCACGGTCCGCACCGCTGACCGGGTGGTGGTCCTCGACGCCGGACGGGTGGTCGAGAGCGGAGCACCCGATGGCCTGCTCGCTGAGCGCGGTGCGTACGCACGGCTGGTCGCGGCGCAGGAGGGCGTGCGATGACCGCCACCCGGGACCTCCCGCCGCCGGCCACCGTCCAGCGGAGCGTCGGCGCGCGGGTCTCGCTGATCCGCCGCCTGCGCCCGCTCGTGCGGCTGATCGGGCCGCACCGCCGACTGCTGCTGGCGGCGATCGTCAGCGGTATGGTCCACCACCTCGTGACCCTTGCCGCGGCCGGAACGGCGGCGTGGCTGGTCGGTGCAGCGGTGACCGGTGCCTCCGTGGACGACCTGCGCGTCGGACTGATCGTGCTCGGCGCGCTCGTGGTGCCGCTGGCGCTGACCCCGTGGCTGGACTCGCTGCTGGCCCACGTCGCGGCCTTCCGGGTGCTCGTTGACGTGCGCCGCAGGATCTACGATGCCTTCGAGCGGCTGTCACCGGGCTACCTGCTCGAGCGCCGCTCCGGTGATCTCGGTGCCACTGCAGTCTCCGACGTCGAGCAGCTGGAGCTGTGTTTCGCCCATACGCTCAGCCCGCTGGTCGTGGCCACGACGGTACCGGTCGCCGCGGTGGGGGCGCTGTTCGTGTTCCACCCGGCGCTGGCCGTGGCGCTGGTGCCGGTGCTGCTGGCGCTGGCGAGCGTCCCGTCCTGGCTGCGGCGTCGGGCCGAGGCGCAGGCCGCCGAGCTGCGGGCCCGGCTGGGTGAGCTCAGCGCCGAGGCCGTCGACACCGTCCAGGGCCTGCGCGAGCTGGTCACCTTCGGTGCCGGTGATCAGCAGCGCGGGCGGCTGCGCAGCCAGGACCAGCGACTGCTGGAGAGCAAGACCGCTCACGGTCGGCGCTCCGGCCTGGAGCTCGCGGCCACGGACGCGCTGAGCGTCATCGGGCTGGTCGTGGTGCTGGTCACAGCGGGGCTCCTGGTGAGTGGGGGGTCGCTGGACCCGGCGCTGTTGCCGGTGGCCGTGGTCGTCGCCGTCACCACCTTCACCCCTGTCATCGCGGTCACCGACGTGGCCCGCGACTTGAGCCTGGTGACTGCGGCGTCCGACCGGATCGAGCAGATCCTCACCGCTCCGCCGCCGGTGGCAGACCTGGTCAGTGTTCCGCCACCCGGGCCGGTGCAGCCGCGGGTGCGTTTCCGGTCGGTCGGCTTCCGGTACCGGCCCGAGCTACCCCGCGCCGTCGAGGACGTGTCCCTGGACATCGCACCCGGTGAGACGGTCGCGCTGGTCGGTGAGTCGGGGGCCGGGAAGTCGACGTGCGCACACCTGCTGATGCGGCTGTGGGACGTCGGCGCCGGCGGGATCGAGGTCGGTGGGCACGATGTGCGCGCGTTCCCGCAGGAGGCGCTGCGCAGCCTGATCACGCTCGTTCCGCAGGACGTGTACCTGTTCACCATCTCGGTGCGGGAGAACATCCGCCTCGGCCGACCGGACGCCACCGACGACGAGGTCGCCGCCGCCGCTCGGGCGGCCCTCGCCGACGAGTTCATCGCGGGACTACCCGACGGCTACGAGACCGTCCCCGGTGAGCAGGGCGCCCGGCTGTCCGGCGGCCAACGGCAACGGATCGCGATCGCTCGCGCGCTGCTCAAGGACGCCCCGATCCTCATCATGGACGAGGCGGTGTCCAACCTCGACGCCGCCAGCGAGCGGGAGGTCGCGGCTGCGATGGCGACGGTCCGGCAGGGCCGGACGACGCTGGTGATCGCGCACCGGTTGTCGACCGTCCGCACCGCCGACCGCATCGTCGTCCTCCACCGCGGGCGGGTCGCCGAGATCGGCACCCACGACGAGCTCACCCGTCGTCCCGGCGCCTACAGCCGACTGCTGGCCACCCAACTCGGCGCCGATCTGTCCGCGCCGGTGGACAGCGACGAGGTCTAGCTACCCCTGGACAGCACCATGTTAAGGCTTTAGCATGGGATAGTAACTGCAAGTGGATGGCAATAGATTGGAGACCTCATGTTCCACCCGATTCAGATGGAAGACCTCGAGGAGCTGCCCGCGGGCCTGCGGAAGGGTGTACATACCCCTGCCGTCGACGCTCCGTTCGAGTGGGACACGGTTGACCAGGACGACGACTGACGATCGTATTTCCGCCCCGGACCGCCGGCGACGTGTGGGCCAGCCGCACGTCGTCGGCGTCGTCGTGCCTCTGATCATGGCCAGCTGATGAGTCGGGCACGCTCTGGAACGGCCCGTCTGGCCGCTGGCTCCCATCTGTATCAGGCAGCGGACGGCACCTGGCGGTGTGTTCCTCCCGATGGCCGGTTCATCCGGATCCACGGACCCGATCGACTACTGCGCCGCCTGCAACGCCACCTGTATGGTCGAACCTCGGACCCTGCCGCCGAGGTAGAAGCCGCGGATCTGGTCGAGCAGCTCGCGCAACGGAGCCTGCTCGCCACGGATACCGGCGGTAGCCCGGTCAGCAGTTCACTGGCCAGCCGCAGCGTGCACCTCGAGGGTGACAACCCCGTGGCGGAGCTGACGGGCGAACTTCTCGGCTCTCAGGTTCGCGTCGTGCGTGGCCCCGTCGAACGGGGCTCGTTCGCCGAGCGGGACCTGGTGGTGTCGTGCGCGGGTTGGCTCCCCGACATCCGCTGGCGACAGATCGACAGCTGGAGCGCCGAGCACGGCGTCGGGTGGCATCGAGTCCACGCCGAAGGCTGTCGCTTCGTCCTCGGGCCGTTTTCGGTACCGGGCCGCACAGCCTCCTACGCCGACACCCGGGCTCGGCGGTTGGCTGCGGCCGGGCTGGCCGACGAGCTGGAGGGACACTGGGCCTACCTCGACACGGCCGAAGATCTACCGGCGGTGCCCTGGCCAGCGCCGGGGGGCGTCGCGTTGATAGCCGGCCTGCTGGCCTCCGACGTGCTGGCCTGGTTGTCGGGACAACCCGTTCCGACCAACGGCTACCAACTCGAGGTCGATCCCGCCACTGGGTCGATCCAACGCCATCCCGTCCTGCCCTTACCGAATCCACAGCCTCCCGGCATCGGTGGTGTCGGCCAGGATCTCGGCGCCGGCGCCGCGGCCGAGCAGCTGGTCGACTCCCGGCTGGGTCTCATCACGCGGGTCACCTGCCAGTCGGCCCCGTCGGGAACGCTGCGTTCCTGCGTGACCTACACCGCGCACGTGTCAGCGACCCGTTGCTTCAGCTCGTGGTCGGCCGATCCGGAAACCTCCGGTGCCGCGTTCGATGACCAGGACGCTGCCCGGCGGGCGGCGATCGGCGAAGCGGTCGAGCGCTACTGCGGCAACGCCGTTCCCGAGTCGTTGATGGTGACCTCGTTCACGAAGCTGGTGGCGTCTGGCCGGCGCGCGATCGATCCCGTCGAGCTGGCGCTCTACTCCGATCGACAGTACCGGACCCCGGGGTTCCCGTTCGTCCCACTGACTCGTGATCTCGACGTCGCCTGGGTCTCGGGCCGCGACCTCGCGGACGGCACAGCGACCCTCGTTCCCGCGTCGCTGGTCTACCTCAACTATCACCGAGCCGGACACGTCGGCAGGCCGGCCACGAACGTGCAGGCCTTCGCCGGCATCGCGGCCGGGAGGACCGTCGCGGCCGCCACCCGCGCCGCGCTCGAAGAACTCCTGGAACGCGATGCCGTCACGATGTGGTGGGCCAGCGGTGCGCCGGCCGCTCGGATCGAGCTGCCACCCGGGTCCCGGCTCGGCCACCTGCTTGCCGACCCGGATGGTGCCGATCTAGATGTCACCGTCTTGCAGATTCCCAGCTCGTTCGGGGTGCCTGTGCTGGGCGCCTACCTGGTTGACGCCCAGCGCCGTATCGTTGCGCTGGGCACCGCCTGCCGCTCCTCGCCAGCGGCAGCGGCGCTCAAGGCCCTTACCGAGGCGGTCGTCACCTACCGGCTCAACCTGGACCTGCTCGATCCGCACTGCGCGTTCTGGGAGGCCGTCGCGGCCGGTCGGATCGACCCTGCGCCCTACCGCCCGTTCCGCACCGATCGCCGCTATCGCGACTCCTTCCGCGCGGACTGGCGGGACGTGCACGACCTGAGCATGCACCTGCAGATCTACCTCGACCCGCGGATGCAGGACGAGCACCTGCACCGACTCTGCGCGCCTCCGGCCACGACCTCGTTGCTCGACCTGCCCGACATCGGTTCGGACCCGCCATCGGTGTACCTGGACGTGCTGCTCGCTCAGGGGCTGCGGCCCGTGGCGGTTGACCTCACAACCCGCGATGTCGCCGCCGCAGGGCTGCGTGTCGTGCGCGTGGTGGTCCCCGGGCTGTACGCCAGCGCCCCGGCGGCCTTTCCGATGCTCGGCGGTCGACGGCTCTACCGGGAGCCGGTCGAGCGGGGATGGCTGTCCCGACCACTGACCGAGGACACCGTCGTCCGTGCACCGACCCCGTTCGCGTAAGACCCGGAGACAGGAGGATCACATGCGGATCGGGTTGGGTCTCGGATGGCTCGGTGAACCCATCGACGAGCTGCTCGCGGTCGTGGAGAAGGCCGACCAGCTCGGGATCGACTCCGTCTGGAGCCTGGAGGAGTACGGCCCTGACGCGGTGACGGTACTCGGTTACCTCGCCGCCAGGACCGAGCGGATCAAGCTCGGCACCGGCATCATGCAGATCCCGGCCCGCACGCCTGCGATGACGGCCATGACCGCGCTCAGCCTCGACGCGCTCTCCTGCGGGCGTTTCCAGCTGGGCCTCGGTCTGTCCGTTCCATGGCTGGTCGAAGGCTGGCACGGGGTACCCTTCGGAAAGCCGCTCCAACGCAGCCGCGAATACGTGGAGATCCTCCGTGCCGCCCTCGCCAGAAAGCAGATCAAACACTCCGGAGAGCATTACCAGGTCCCGTTCCGCGGTCCGGGTTCCAGCGGATCAGCCAAGCCGATGCACACGCTCATCACGCCGATCCGCGAACACATCCCGATCTACCTCGCCGCGATCGGTCCTCGCCACGTCGCCCTGACCGGCGAGATCGCCGACGGGTGGATGCCCGGCCTGTACGCACCCGAACACGAGGCCGTCCTGACCGCACCGCTCGACGCGGGACTACGGAAAGCGGGACGCACCAGCGACGACGTCGATATCGTCCTGATCGTCCAGGTGGCTCGACGCGACACCGTCGAGGAGGCCCGCGACTTCTTGCGCCCACTGTTCGCGGCCTACCTCGGTCCGAAAGGACCACCGACGGGCAACCCGTACTACGACGTCGCGTGCCAGATGGGGTACGAGGCAGCCGCCCGGGTTGTCCGCGAGCACTACCTGGCGAGCCGGCGCGCCCAGGCCGTGGCGGCGGTACCCGACGCCTTCATCGACGAGGTCGCCCTCGTCGGGCCGCTCGAGGCCATCATCGACCGGATCGCGGTATGGCGGGAGTCCCGCGTGGGCACCCTCGTCCCCGTCACCCAGGACCTTGAGCTTCTCACCGCCGCAATGGAGGCGGCGGGGTGAGTACTCACCGACCGGCGTGCGTCTGTTTCTCGAAGCCGGTTGCTTCCACCGGACATCAGGCCGGTGAAGGAAGACCTGGCAGCACCGCGCCATGAGTACGGCTTCCCCAGCAGGGGAGACACGCCGACAGCGCCCGGTCACGCAGCTGTGGCGCATCACCTATCCGCTCATCGTCACCAACCTCGCGCAGGTGCTGGTCACGGTCGTGGACACCGCGCTGCTGGCCCGGTTCTCCACCTCCGCGCTGGCGGCCGTGGCCTTGGCCGCGCCGGTCTATCTGGTTGCCATCATGGTGGTGCGCGGCTGGGCGACCGCTGTGCAGATCGTCGTGGCGCGGCGGTTCGGGGCCCACGACAGCGACGGGGTAGCTGGCGTCACCGCGGCCGGGCTGGTCGCTGGCGTGCTGACCGGAACCGGTGTCGGAGCGGCGCTCTTCCTCGTCGCCCCAGCCGTACTACTCCTGCTCAGCGGCGACCCGGCCGTGGCAGCGCCAGGCGCTGACTACCTGCGGATTCTTGCGATGACGGTCCCGTTCGCGGCTGCCACCTTCGTTCTTCAGGGGGCTTACGCCGGCCTCGGCGCCACCCGGGTCGCTATGGTCATGATGCTGCTGGTCAACGTTGTCAATCTGGTCTCCGGCCTAGTGTTGATCTTCATGCTGGGGCTGGGCGTCGTGGGAGCCGGCCTCGCCGGTCTGGTGTCGACGATCGGCGGTACCGCCTTCATGGTGTGGTACGGGCGTCGCCGGTTCACTGGAGAGCTTGTGCTGCTGCGGCGATCCGAACTGGCGGGTTGGCGGACAGCGACCCCGGTGCTGTGGAGACTCGCCTGGCCGGAGGCGATGTTGCTGTTCTTCGGATACCTCAACGAGGTGTTGCTGATCGGCTTCGTCGCCCAGCTGGGCGAGCTGGAGCTGGGTGCCTACCGGCTGCTGGACAACCTCACTTTGGTGATCTTCACCCTCGTGGCGGCCGGGGGCACGGGTGTCACCATCGCGGTGGGTCAGCGCCTCGGTGCTGGTCAGATCGAGGCGGCCAGAACCTATCAGCGAGCTGGTCTCGTCTTGTCCGCCACGCTGGCCGCAGTGCCGGCGACACCTGCCCTGTTGCTACCCGGCCCGATCTTCGCGCTGCTGACCTCGGATCGAGCGGTCGTAGACCTTGCAGCGGGTCCGACCTGGATCGCCGTTCTCGGTCTGATCCCGCTGGTGCTCGCCCTCAACCTGGCCGGTGTGCTCCGTGCCGCGGGTGACAACCGCACCGTGATGCGGGCCTCGCTCATCGGCGACTACGCCGTCCTGGTGCCGCTGGCCTGGCTGCTCGGCGTGCACCTGCGTTGGGGACTCCATGGGATCTTCATCGCGTGGCTGGGATTCTGGTTGGTCATGCTGGCGCTGGTGTACCGGAAGTACCGCGTGGGTGCGTGGCAGACGAGCGCTGTCTGACAGTTGTACCCACCCCATGTTTTTGTACTACTGCACGGGATCTCCCCTCAAGAAAGTAAGTTATTTCAATACGGCTACCAAGTGAGCGAATGCTTTGCGGATGCCATCCCGTTTCATCCTCGACTTCGCGAGCAGTGCATGTGGTCGGGTCTTCGCCAGGCTCAGACCTCCGGAATCCGTGTCAAGATCACAGTTGAGATGACCGGCTGTCTGATGTGATCGGGCAGCGATCACTCGGGATGTCGAGAGATGGCGTTGAACTGGCATTATGCCCCGTCGG
>Ga0136634_10000244_pt1 | contig 26826 bp, 22 predicted proteins | sample AntDrymUQ8332106_2_FD_104654 | JGI IMG/M metagenome (GOLD analysis project Ga0136634, IMG submission 104654) | Polar desert sand microbial communities from Dry Valleys, Antarctica - metaG UQ833 (21.06) | ecosystem: Environmental > Terrestrial > Soil > Desert | place: Antarctica: Dry Valley... | reverse complement strand
AAATAAGAGGGTAAGGACTTAATCCTGTAAAATTATTATTAGCCCAAATTTGAACGCCCGTATTTTTATCAAGGCAATAGATCCAGTCATTTAAATTATTGTCTTTCACTACAGCAAATATTTTGTCTCCCGCTATTGCCGGTGTAGTATATGTCCATTTTGGTGAACCAAGAGCCGCTGACAAATCCTTTTCCCAAATAATGGCTCCTGTCGATTTATTTATTGCATGAAGCCATGAATGGTCGCTTGGTCCTTTATATCCAATTAAATAAATAATGGATTCGCTGATTACAGGATTATTTACGGGGTTAAAGCCAACTGATTGGCTATATCCACTACTGCCAAAATCCGTTTTCCACAATACACTTCCAGATGTTGCATTTACAGCACTTAAACCATAAACATTGCCGGTATAAATTATATTATTCTCATAAACCGGAATAGATCCAGCCCATGCATAAGCCTGGTCAGTCTGCCATTGAATTTTCGACTCTTCCAGGCTATACGCTGTTAATGTAGATGCATAACCTCCACCAAAATACATTACACCTGTTTGTGATGCAGGTTTGTTACCAGTTATTTCTGTTTTATTGCAGGAAAAAAGGATGATACAAATTAATGTAAGTCTTAAAAATGTAGTTAGCATGGTATATTAGTAATTATTAAACTTGTAGCAAAGCGCCAGTATATATCAGGCAATCAAATTTTGATGAATCATCCACAAGTTTCTGGTACGTTCTGCAAGTTTGTCTTTTTTTAATAAAACTAAAGTTTAATTTAAATTTAATTTACCTATATTTTAAAGGTTATTTCGTGTCATCCTATACGTTATTTCTATACTGTTCGACAATTTAAATAAGGGAAATTATAAACGATAATGTCCATTCGATATTGCCGCTAATTGGTTTTAATTGATTGTTTTATCTATATAATATATTTATTGGGCATAATGCCTGGAATACTTCAACAATATTCCATAATATATTCACTTAACCTGTCATAGAGTTCTCAAGTTTCACAAAGTCTTCCCTAACAGGTAGAAAGCAGTCAATAACTTTACATTCGGTTATGGCTTTAGCTGAATGTGGAATATTTGAGGGTATATAAGCTGCCTTTCCCGGGGTGAGCAATTCTTTTATACCATCTATATCGAATAGTAATTCCCCTTCTATTAAATGTGTCCACTGTTCATGCAGGTGTGCATGTTGTGGTAAGTCAATACCTTTTTCCAAAGTAAAATGACCAAAGGTTAAATTGTCTGAATGATATAATGAACCACTTATACCGTCCCATATTTTTATTTTTTTTCTGTTTTTAAAGTCGATAAAAGGCATAATTATATGTTTTATTTTTTCAATAATTTTTTGAAATGAATGGTATTAAGTTCAATTAATCTTTGATTAATGAACTGGGTTAAATAAGGAGAATAAAAATTCTATCAGCCATAAGCCGGATTCTGTAATACCTGCATTGCTGCTGGAACGACCATCATTTATCTGGCCCCGGCATTACTGCAGGGGTCTTGCTGCCTACCCTCCAGCCCTCCCAAAGGGATCGGGCGAGCCACCCTCAAAGACTGGTATACATGGCATTTCAGCACACAAGGTTTACCCATAATAATTGTTACCAATTACAATTGTGAGCTTTTACCTCACATTTTCACCCTCATCCCACCAGGGGCAGGATAGTTATTTTCTGTGGCACTTTCTCTTACTATTTATGCCTCCTGGAAGGATTAAATAGCAGCCGGCTGTTAACCGGTGTGTTGCTCTTTGCTGTCCGGACTTTCCTTCCCCCATAAAGAGAGACGATGGCCGGCTGATAGAGATTCAAAAATACGTTATTTATAATGGCTTTAAATATTGCTAACTGTGCCTGTTAACTGTGACTAATCTGGGAATTTTATTACCCAGGAAAATATATTTTCGTGAATATTCTCTTAACTACAATTAAGGAATACAATAATTTATAGGCTAATTATTTTAATACACTAATGAGAAAATTTAAAAAGATTATACCAGGCATTCCTTTACCGAATGGCACGATATTTTAATATTCTTGTAAATACAATCATTGAAAATTTAAAAAAAAATTTATGGCAAGTACAACACCAAAGAGAGCTCAAAAGTCAGCTCCAAAAAAGAAAACGAATACTGGATCTGCACCTTCCGGAGATAACAGTATGCTTAAAGAATTTCTTGCAGAGGAAATAAAAGACGTTTACTGGGCGGAAAAACACCTTTTAAAAACACTTCCAAAAATGAGCAAAGCTGCAACTTCTGAAGAACTTGCTAGCGCATTTCTTGATCATGCTGAAATGACTAAAACTCATGTATCCAGGCTTGAAGAAGTTTTTGGGTTATTGGACAAAAAAGTACAGGCAAAAAAATGTGAAGCGATGGAAGGGATAACTAAAGAAGGTGATGGAGTTATTGAAGATACTGAAAAAGGAACAAGCACCCGGGATGTAGGCCTGATCATTTCAGCTCAAAAAGCAGAGCATTATGAAATTGCTGCTTATGGTGGACTGGCTCAATTAGTAACTACACTCGGTCTTAGTGATGTAGCAGATCTTTTAAATCAAACACTCCAGGAAGAAAAAGATACTGATGTATTGTTAACGAGTATAGCTGAAAATGACGTAAACTATGATGCTGCTGAAGAAACAGAAGAAGAAGAATAAAATATTTTTTTATGAATGATCAGCCGGGCTAAATGCCCGGCATTTTTATAACCAGTATTTAATGAAAGATGAATATTAATGAATAATTTGTTGTGGCGGCCTATGAATGATTTTGAAAATGGATTTATAGCTGGTTGAATATTAAAGCAGATTATAACACTACATTAAAATATATTTCCGTTGCCCCAAACCCATATAGCGGATGAAACTGGTTCACAAATGTTTTTACATCTTTTTTTAATCTCAGGGATTCATGTATCTCGTCTCTTAATTTCCCTTCACCAATCCCATGGATAATGATTAGTGTTGGCTGGCGATGTGCAAGAGATAATTCATAGTATTTTTCAAAAGTATTTAACTGCAGAGTCAAAATTTCAAAACTGGAAAGGCCTTTAAAATTGTCAGTCAATTTTTCTATATGTAAATCAACAACGGAACGGGCAGGAGCGAGATTTTCCCCCGCTCGTGATGCATCATACATTCTAAACCCTGCATTACCAAGTCGGGTAAGATCAACTTTTTCTTTTTCAACTTTATCAGGATAAGCTATAAAAAGTTCGTATGAAAAAGATGGCTCACTTTTTAATTGTATTTCCTCTATCTTCTTAAAAAGTTGTTTGGCTTTTAGTTTCAGCGATGCTTCATAATAAGGGGCTTTCTTTTTATCAGGATTAGCAAGAGAAAATTCAAATTCAAACCTGGGGTTATCGTTCATATCCTCAAAGCTTACATCGTGAAGATAAAAGTCAGCCAGGCTTTCAACTGTACCTTTTAGCTGAAAATTGTTTTCACCCGCAAAAAACAAATTATATAAAAAATGATAAGGTTCTTCATTTTGATTTACCAGTATCACTTTTAATTTCTCTACAACATCATCTTCAAATACATCCTTATCAAATATGGGAATAAAACTAATAAATACGCCATCCTTAACCTTACGCTTAATCGCTTTTTCCTGTTTAATTTGTTCTATGTGAATTTTCTTTTTTTCTGGCTCTTTTTTTTGCGTGAACATTTTAAAATAAGGGAAATCTATCTGATCCATATATGCCGGAAATTTTACACCGCGCACTTCTATCATTACCATTTTATCATTGATAAGATCTATCACAGTACCTTCCTCATCAGAATGTAACACTATAATTTTATCTCCTATTTCGTATTTCATTTGATCTATAGTTCAAAAAACGCAACATCTGTTTGCAATTAAAAATGGAAAGTTGTATTATATCTTTTAAAAATCAAAGCGAAAAATGCAGCCCAAAGATACGATGGTACAAGTGTGCGACGCAAGAGAGTTGCCATATATATCAATGCTTGTCACATAAAAATTAAATTTTTACCTGTTGTGTTGCCAGTTTACTTTTCCTGTAGCCATATAAAAAGTAAAAAATAATGCCCAATAAAAGCCAGCCTATAAACCATGACCAGTTGCTTTTTGACATACCTGTAAGCAAATACATACATGTAATTACACCCATTAAAGGGATAAGAGAAAACTTTTTTATATATGCAAATATTGCAAGTATAAAAGCACTCAGCCAGAAAATAATCAGAGATATTTTTGGAACCGCAGCATCCATATAAGTTATTTTCTTATAGATATAATCTTCATTACCACTGAAATCAAAATTGAACATTTCACGGAAATATGTATTGGATAAAGAGTGTGCTAAAATAACAGCCCCTAACACCACCACCGGAAAAATATACTGGCCATTTATATATGGAAGGTGAAAGCGACCCCCTAATTTTTCTTTTCTGGGTATCAATAATACTCCACCACACACAAGCACAAACGCAAACAATGTTGCGATACTGGTAAAATCCAAAACAAAAGTCTTATCAGTGAACAAAATGGGGATACCTACAATTAGACCTGTAATAATTGTTGCAAAAGAAGGCGTTTTATATTTTGGGTGTATTTTCTTAAATAAGGGCGGCATAAGTCCATCGCGGCTCATGGTCATCCACATGCGGGGCTGGCCCATTTGAAATACGAGAAGCACACTTGTCATTGCAATTACCGCTACAATAGACACCAGGAACTGCATCCATCCTATATTTAAATTCTGAGCTTCAAATATAAATGCCAAAGGATCTCCAACCCCATCAAAATTTTTATAATGCACTGCACCCGTTAATACAAGTGTAAGCAAAATGTATATGATGGTACAGATCACTAATGAAATCATCATGCCTTTTGGAAGATCGCGCTGTGGATTTTTACTTTCTTCAGCCAAAACACTTACAGCATCAAACCCGATATATGCAAAGAAGACACTACTTACTGCCAGCATCACTCCCTGGAAACCGTTAGGCATAAACGATTTTACTCCGTCATCATTTGCCGGTAACCAGTTGCCGGTAAGTCCGTTGGAAAATACGAGGTAGCCACCAACAAAAATAATCAGCACAACTACAGCCATTTTTAATATTACCATCACGTTGCTGAAATTGCGGCTTTCCTTTATTCCCCTGTAAACAAGGTAAGTGATCAATAAATTTATTACAAGTGCAGGTATATCAAGTATCACTTTTACACCACCAACTAAAGGGGCATTATTCCACGCTGCCAGTTCACCCGCGTTGGTGCTGCCACCTTCAACAGCATGCTTGGCTTCCATATAGCTGGTACTGAAATATTCAGGAATGTGGAGATTCATATTCAACGATTGACCCAGTTTATCAAGAAAAGAAGTAAAATAATCACTCCAGCTGAACGCGACATAAATATTACCTATTGAATATTCCATAATGAGAGCCCAGCCGATTATCCATGCAAGTAATTCGCCGAAACTGGCATAAGCATATGTGTATGCACTACCGGCTACGGGTATACGACTTGCAAATTCAGAATAACATAATGCAGTAAAACCGCACGCAATGGCAGTTATTATAAATAATATTACTACCCCGGGTCCGCCATTAAAGACAGCATAACCCAGGCTGCTAAAGCTGCCCGCTCCCAGTATAGCTGCTATGCCGAAAAATGTCAGGTCACGTACAGTGAGAACTCGTTTTAAATTATGGACACCATGTGTTTCTTCATCATCTTCTGCTAAAATGCTGGAAATATTCTTTCTTCTGAACAACGAGTTGCTCATGATTTAATTTTTAGTTTAAAATAAATATTATAAAAAGTTCAGGTTTGCAGGGCCTGGTGCCAAACTATACTAATATAAACCATCTCTTAATTTTCTCTTTGCAATAAATAGCCAGCTAATCCTTCCAGTTCTTTCTTTCGTGACGACAATACAGCAATCTCCTCTAAATGATGAAGTGCCTGGCTATAATATTTTTCCTTTAGTTCCCTTGCCCATTCATCTATTTTGCAATCTTTAAAAACCTGTAACACTTTTTTAATTTTATCGGGCCCATTCATTTCTGATAATTTTTTAAGTTCATTTCTCCCGCTATCATCAGCCACTTCCATTGCATGTATCATCAAAAAAGTTTTTTTACCAGCCAGGATATCGCCTCCTACCTGCTTTCCAAATTTATCCGGATCGCCATAAGCATCAAGATAATCATCCTGTACCTGAAACGCAATGCCCAGGTTTTTACCAAACTCATACAGGTGTTTTTGATTACCTGATCCGGCACCCCCGATTATTGCTCCCATCTGTAAACTGGCAGCAAGTAAAACAGACGTTTTAAGTGTGATCATTTCCATGTATTCTTCAAAGCTTACCTGTTCTTTTTTCTCAAATTCCATATCCATCTGCTGGCCTTCACATACATCCTTTGCGGTTTCATTAAAAAGTGATATTATTTTATGCAGACTTTCAGATCGGATCTTGTTAATATGTTCATAGGCAGTGACCAACATTACATCACCTGCAAGTAATGCTGTGCTGTTACCGAATTTTGTATGCACCGTTGACATTCCCCTTCGTAGTGGCGCATTGTCCATAATGTCATCATGAATAAGACTGAAATTATGAAATAATTCTACTGCGTTTGCGACATGATAAGCATCCGGAAGAATTTCATTAAATAATTCATTACCCATCAATACACATACAGGTCTTATTCTTTTTCCCCCCATGCCAAGGATATAATCGGAAGCGTTGTATAAATTTACAGGCGATGCAGGGAAGTGCCGTTTCTTAAACTGCTCTTCAAAAAGAGCTGAAAGAATAGTAAAACTTTTCATTTATTATTATTCAAAACTAAAATTTTTAAAAAAAGTATTCGGGTTGAAGTTGGTTATCCCTTCTTCGCTTTTTTCTTAATTTTTTCCTTTACATCATTAGCCGTTTTATTTTTCGATTCATCCATGACCCAGTGGTAATCCAGTTGTCGCCTGGCAAGACTCGCAGCCACTACTTTTATTCTTATCTTGTCTCCCATGCGAAAAGATCTTTTGGAGCGCATTCCTACAAGCGCATAATTTTCTTCATCATGCCTGAAATCATCAAATTCATTCAGGTCCCTAACACTTACCAGTCCCTCGCATTTATGCTCCACGGTTTCAACCCAAAATCCAAATGATGATACACCACTTATAACACCATCAAAGTCTTCACCAATAAACTGCTGCATGTATTCTACCTGCTTATATTTGTTAGCTCCACGCTCCGCTTCCATTGCAGATCTTTCCCTGTCGCTGCAATGCTTACATTTTTCTTCTATCTTCTTATCAATCTTAAGATTTTTATCAAGGCATTCCTGTAAGATCCTGTGCACCATGATATCAGGGTAACGGCGTATAGGTGAAGTAAAGTGGCAGTAATTATCAAATCCTAAACCATAGTGCCCAATATTCTGGGAAGTGTAAATAGCTTTTGCCATTGTTCTGATACCCAATTGCTCTAAAACATGCTGCTCTGGTTTACCCTGAACCTCATTTAATAAATTATTAAATGAAGCTGCTACTGCAAACTCATCATTCATGTCAAACTTATATCCGAATTTTTTTGCAAAGACAACAAAGGGTTTCAGTTTTTCTTCATCGGGTGTTGCATGTATCCTGTAAGGAAAAGGAATTGGGTCTTTATTGATTTTTATTTTTGATACATATTCAGCTATTGTACGGTTTGCAAGCAACATAAATTCTTCGATCAGTTTATGTGCATCCTTACTTTCTTTAATGATAATTCCAATAGGTTTTCCTTTTTCATCAAGTTTAAATTTAACTTCTGTAGATGAAAAATTTATTGCACCATTTTTAAAACGCTCTGCACGAAATTGCTTAGCAAGATCATTCAATAAAAGAATAGGTTTGAGCTGCAATCCATCTTTTGTTTCTATAGTTTGCTGCACTTCTTCATAAGTAAACCGGTGATTGCTATGTATAATGGTACGCCCGATCCATTTGTGCTTTATTTCAGCCCTGTTATTAATCTGGAAAATAACGGAAAAAGTATATTTGTCTTCATTGGGCCTTAATGAACACAATTCATTTGAAATCTTTTCTGGTAACATTGGGTTAACACGGTCGGGAAGGTAAACACTGGTAGCCCGTTCATAAGCAGCTTTATCTAAAATACTGTCAGTTGTAACAAAATGGCTCACATCAGCGATGTGCACTCCGATTTCATAATTACCATTATCCAGGTTGCGTATAGATATTGCATCATCAAAATCTTTTGCATCTGCCGGGTCAATGGTAAATGTGAGAATATCCCTGCAATCCTTTCTTTTTTTTATTTCTTCCCGGGAAATTTTATCCTGTAATAACTCAGCATCTTTTAAAACCTGTTGGTCAAAAACGATCGGAAACCCGGCATCAATAATAATTTCCTTCATTGCCATATCACTTTCATCTTCTGCTTTCAGAACAGAGATGATCTCTCCCTGTGGTTTCTTATCTGATTTATCCCATTTAGTAAATCGCGCTACTACCCTGTCGCCATCTATAGCGCCCTTTAATTTTTCAACAGGGATATAAAAATCAGGTATAGGCTTAGTGCCCCCTGCTACAAAAAATGCTATGTTCTTATTCAATTGAACATTGCCGATAAATTCTGTTTGCTTTCTTTCAGCAACATCAATTATTTTTCCTTCTGTGCGTTTACCCCTTCCTGTTTCAACTATTAGCTGTACCCTAACAATATCCCCATGAAAAGCCCTGCCGAAATCATGGGGCTTTATCATTATATCTTTTTCCAGGCCCTCAACTATAACAAAACCCATCCCACTGCGGCTTATATCGAGCTTGCCTTTTAAAACCTGTAATTGAGATGATTTTTTGGAGTTTGATTTTTTTTGTTTGCTCATATATATATAACGACTATTAGTATTGACCAGGGGCAATTTAAAAATTTTTCCCGAACAAATTTTTGGTCTTTTTACTCATTGCAATGTACGTAATCTATTTGTTTTGAAGCTGATGCAGCATTATCCTGTTTAAGATTATTAAATAATCTATAGTAATACTGATTTTTTTGTTTCAATTTTAATACGTGAAGATTATTAAAAAAAACGTTTGGATACTTTCTATTGTTAGCCTGTTTACAGACATGGCAAGTGAAATACTTTATCCTGTAATGCCATTATTTTTAAAACAAATTGGTTATTCTGCTATATTTATTGGGTTACTGGAAGGAGTTGCTGAAGCTGTTGCAGGTCTTTCCAAAGTGTATTTTGGAAAAAAAAGTGACGCTACAGGAAAGAGGCTGCCTTTTGTTCAAATGGGTTATACTTTAAGTGCAATAAGTAAACCCATGCTGGCTTTGTTTATATATCCCTGGTGGATATTTTTATCAAGAATGATTGACCGGCTTGGAAAAGGAATACGTACCGGTGCAAGGGACGGTATGCTAAGTGACGAAAGCATTCCTTCAACAAGAGGGCAAGTACTCGGATTTCACAGAAGCATGGATACACTGGGAGCAGTTTTCGGCCCTGCTATTGCCCTCATCTATCTTTATTATAACCCGAAAAATTTCCAGGCTCTTTTTTTAATTGCCTTTATCCCGGGGATACTGGCAGTGGTCTGCACATTTATAATAAAAGAAAAACAAAAAATTACAACCAAACTATTTCCTAAAATTAAATTTATTGCATTTGCTTCTTATTGGAAAGAGAGCCCATCGGCTTATAAAAAATTAATAACAGGGCTATTGTTTTTTGCATTGTTTAACAGCTCCGATATTTTTCTATTACTCAGGATGAAGGAAAGCGGGCTTTCAGATACAGAAGTTATCGGAGTGTATATTTTTTATAATCTTATATATGCTTTATCCGCTTATCCTATGGGCATACTGGCAGATAAAATTGGCTTGAAAAAAATATTTATTGGCGGCCTTTTTATATTTGCCATTGTTTACCTGGGATTTTCATTTACAGATAACCTATTTGTATTTGTTGCATTATTTTCTTTGTATGGATTGTATGCTGCATGCACAGAAGGTATTTCCAAAGCCTGGATCCTTAATGTTGTTGACAGCAAAGACTATGCTACTGCAACAGGAAGCTATAGCGGTTTTCAGAGTATCTGTGCGTTATTGGCCAGTTCTCTATGCGGAATATTATGGTATACTTTCGGATCTGCTATAACTTTTACCGTAACTTCTATTGCAGCCCTCATTGTTATATCGTATATTTTAAGCTGGCCTTTTTGGAATAAGGCATGATTAAATAATGTTCAAACATGTAACTTTATTAAAAAATTATTATGTATACATATGATACCGTTGTAGAGGCCATTAACGGTTTAAAAGACCGTGGCTATACGATTGATTTTAATATTGCAGCAGACAAGATCATCTGTAGCGAAAACAAGCATTGCCTCAATCTCAATGAATTTGAAATAACAGAAATGCACAGGTTTGAAGGTGCAACAAATCCTTCTGATGAAGATGTGGTTTATGCAGTTGAATCTACCGACGGCAAATTAAAAGGAGTAATTACCAGCGCTTTCGGAACATATGCTGATAATATATCTACGGAAATCATCCGTAAGCTTTCCATGCACGTAAACTAACAGGTTATTTAAACAGGTATGTAACTCAATAAACCTGGTTGTATAATCTTTGATTTTTTATAATCATGTGATATGAATAGAAAACATTTCCTGCAGCTTACAACGGCTGGGATAGCTGCAATGAATTTACCTTCTTCCTTTAGTTCAGGAGAAAAACCTGTGGTAATTTCAACCTGGGACAGCGGGATGGCGGTAAATGCCGAAGCATGGAAAATATTAAGCACTAACGGTAAAGCCATAGACGCTATTGAGTCAGGAGCACGTTACATGGAAGATGTGCTGGATTGTTGCGTAGGGCTGGGAGGTTATCCTGACAGGGATGGAATCGTTACACTGGATGCCTGCATTATGGAAGGGAATGGAAATTGTGGCGCGGTTTCAGGGCTGGAGCAGATAAAACATCCTATTTCTGTTGCAAGAAAAGTAATGGAACTTACTCCACATGTGATGCTTACCGGTAATGGTGCCCGGCAGTTTGCAATAGAGAATGGATTTAAAACAGAGCCTCCAATACTTTCACCCCCATCTCAAAAAGTATACAATGAATGGCTTAAAAAAAGTGAATACAAGCCCTCTGTAAATATTGAAAACAAAAAAACCAACGGGCCTTTTGCACCCAATTTTTTTGAAGATGGGAATGTAAACCATGATACCATGGGACTGCTTGCCCTGGATATGTCAGGAAATTTATCTGGCGGAGTTACTACAAGTGGAATGGCATTTAAATTACATGGGCGTGTAGGTGATTCGCCGATCATCGGAGCGGGCCTGTTCGTTGATGATGAAGTAGGGGCAGCAACCAGCAGTGGTGTAGGGGAAGAAGTGATACGCATCTGTGGAACCCATCTTGTAGTGGAATATATGCGACAGGGCAATTCCCCTGAGCTCGCATGTAAAAAAGCTGTTCACAGGATAGTAAATAGAGACCGGGAAAAAGCAAAAAATTTACAGGTTGGATTTATAGCCCTGGATAAAAAAGGGAAGTATGGTGCATATGCGATACAGAAAGGTTTTGTGTTTGCTATAAAAAGCGGGAAAGAGAACCGGTTGCAATCATCAAAATACCTTATTTAAAATTTACTGAAGATGTATGGATTTTAAACTTGAAGTGATAGCGTTTAATCCGGATTGTTGCATAAATATTCAGGAAGCCGGTGCACAAAGGATAGAATTATGTTCCAATCCTGCAGAAGGTGGCACTACCCCATCACATGGTATGATCTCAGTTGCCAGGAAAAATGTATCTATACATTTATTTCCAATCATTCGCCCCCGGGGTGGTGATTTTTTATATAACGCAACAGAATTTAAAGTTATGATGAAGGATGTCGAATTTTGCCTTCATACAGGATGCGATGGGGTTGTAATCGGGATGCTGAATGCGGATGGGACTGTTGATAAAAAAAGATGCAAATCACTTATTGAGATCGCTTATCCTATGAGTGTGACCTTTCATCGTGCGTTTGACAGAACTTCTGATCCTTTTCAGGCACTGGAAGATATTATCGATATTGGCTGCGAAAGAATTCTTACTTCCGGATTGCAACCAACAGCGATAGAAGGAATACATGATATAGAAAAAATTATAAAACAAGCAGACGAAAGAATTATTATCATGCCTGGCAGCGGCATACGATCTGAAAATATTGTACAAATAGCTGAAACAACTAAAGCCATAGAATTTCATACTTCTGCCAGGAAATTTGCTGCAGGAAAAATGGAATATGTAAATAAAAATCTGAAAGAAGAATTAACAGTAAATGCAGATGTGCAGGAAATCAGAAATATGGTAAATCTTTTAACCCAGGTTAATGAAACAGGTGGTTAATATTCTAATAAAAAATCTTTTCATATTTCTATCCAACTTTTGTCACTGGCTGCCGGTAGAATTCTTTAAATATCAGCAGCAGGTTCTGATCCCTGGTAAAAGAATTATATAGCCAGTGGGTAAAAACAGAGAAGCGGTTTTTAACTCCAAGTATAAGCAGAAGGTGCAGGGCCATCCATATCATCCAGGCAAAAAAACCATTAAAATGCAGTTTTGGTTTCGGCACATCTACAACGGCAAGATTTCTTCCTACTGTTGCCATTGCACCTTTATCATTATAAACAAAATCCAGCAATTGTTTATTACTGCTTTTCATTTCAATTCGCCGGAGGTTATGTACAAGCATATCAGCCTGCTGAATAGCTACCGGCGCCACCTGGGGATGCCCTTTTGGCCATGCCGGTTCTTCCATATAAGCAACATCGCCAATTGCAAAAATATTATTATATCCATGTACACGGCATTGCCTGTCTACAATGATCCTGTTACCCTTTGCTATTAATTCAGGATTTATACCATTGGGCACATTTCCTTTGATACCTGCTGCCCAAATTACCATTGCGGTTTCAATGCGTCGCCCATCACTCGTAACGGCAGTTTTACCATCATAATCCTTCAGCAAAGTATTTGTAAGAACGGTAACGCCTAAACGCTCCAGGTATTTACGTGATTCAATGCTGCTTTTTTCGCTCATAACCCCCAGTGTTTTTGGGGTTCCTTCAAGCAGGTAGATCTTCATTTTTGTGAAATCGATTTCAGGATAATCTTTGTGAAGCACATATTTTCTCATATCTGCAATTGCACCGCTTAATTCAACACCTGTAGGGCCACCGCCTACTACTACAATGGTCAGAAGCCTTTGTAATTCCAGTTCATCTTTTATATGCAATATATCTTCAAAATTATGCAGCATGCGGTGCTTGAGTTGTAATGCTTCTGTGGTACTTTTCATAGGAAAAGCATTAGCCTGCATACCTGCATTTCCAAAGAAATTTGTATCTGCACCTGTAGCAATAACAAGTACATCGTAATTAAATTCACCAATATCTGTCATAACTGTATTTCGCGAAGGGATCACTTCCTGTACAGTCACCATCCTGAAGTGAACGTTCTTACTGTTATGAAAAACTTTGCGCAAAGGGAATGAGATATTACTTGCATCCAGGCCGGAAGTGGCTACCTGGTAAAACAAAGGCTGAAACTGGTGATAATTAAATCTATCAAGCATAGTTATTTCAAAACCTGCCCTATTGCTTAGTTTCCTTGCAAGACGCAACCCACCAAAACCACCTCCTATAATAACAAGTTTCATAATTGATGCAAAGATATAACTTTCAATAATTATTGAAAGTTTAAAAACTAAAATAAATTTAATATAAAAGCCTTGCCTTTATGGTTTCCTTAACCCCACGAAGCAGATCCAGGGCATTTTTACTTAAATGCTTATCGATATCCAAAACCACATAACCAATTTGCTCATTGGTTTTCAGGTATTGACCCACAATATTAATTTTGTTCCTGCCCAGGAGCGTGTTTATCTGGCTGAGCACACCCGGAACGTTGTTATGAATATGTAATATCCTGTGTGTTCCTTCCTGCGGTGGCAATGCAAGAGCAGGGATTGAATGAGAACCGATACTTATCCCTTTTTCGAGATAGTTAAACAATTTATTGCTAACGTCAAGGCCTATGTTATTTTGTGCTTCCTGCGTACTTCCTCCAATATGAGGGGTGAGTATTACATTAGATATTCCCTGCAAAGGCGTTTCAAAAGAATCACCGCTTCTTTCAGGCTCAACAGGATAAACATCAATTGCAGCTCCGCCCAAATGCCCGCTAAGCAATGCTTTTCGCAAGGCAAGAAGGTCTACTACTTCACCTCTGGCATAATTTATTAGTACACTCCCTTTTTTAAACCACGTTAAATTGGATTTGTTAATCAGGTTTTTTGTAGAAGGAAGTTCCGGTACATGCAGTGATACAACATCAGAATTCAATAATAATTCTTTTAATGACCTGCTATCTGATGCATTGCCAAGCGGAAGTTTTGTTTCAGAATCATAAAACAAAACTTTCATCCCCAACGCTTCTGCAAGCACACTAACCTGGCTTCCAATGTTACCATAGCCTATAATGCCCAGCGTTTTTCCGCGTAACTCAAAACTGCCTCCTGCATCTTTTAACCATATCCCTTCATGTGCAGCTTTATTCTTATCAGTTATCTTTCTCACCAGCATAATTGCAGCTCCGATCACAAGTTCTGCAACACTCCTTGTATTACTGTATGGAGCATTAAATACAGCAATGCCATTTTGCGTAGCAGATTCCAGGTCAACCTGGTTTACACCAATACAAAAACATCCAATAGCCTGTAATTTTGTTGCGGACTGCAATATTAATTCCGTTATCTGCGTTTTGCTCCTGATACCAAGGAGATGAACATTTTTAATTTCTTTTACCAGGTTTTCTTCATTAATAGAACCATTTAGTTTTTTAATATTTGAATAACCGGATTTTAAAAAATGTTGTACAGCAGCATCACTTATGTTTTCAAGGAACAGGATATTAATCCGCTCTTTCGGGTAACTGGTCAGTTTTTTGTCTCCCATTATTAAATAACTAATTTTGCACAAATATATTCGATAAAGAATTAATATTTTATGATACCATCATTTGAATCTTTTTTGAATACATATATACCTGTACATCGTTTAATCAATAAAAAAATATCAGGAAAAGCAGCTTCATTTTTTTTATACAGTTCTTTTTTTATTTTTTTATCTTTTTGTTATTCCTGTAACTCTTCAACAAAAGAAAAAGTCAATATCACAGACACTACCATTATTCTAATTCCACCCCCGGCCCCTATTTCAAATCTTGAAAAAGAAAAGCTCGGTAATAGCTGCAAAATCTGGTACGATTCCGTTTTAAAAAACAGTGCATTTAATGGAGGCATACTGGTCGCAAAAAACGGTAATATAATATTTGAAGAATACAAAGGGATGGTACAACTGGGTTCTCATTCAAGTATAAATGCAAATACATCCTTACACATAGCATCTGTGTCAAAAACTTTTACTGCAATGGCTATCCTGAAACTGGCCGAAGAAGGTAAGCTGAATATTGATGATCCGCTCAGTATGTATTTTACCAATTTTAATTATCCGGGTGTTACAATAAAAACGTTATTGAATCATCGCAGCGGCTTACCCAATTACCTGTACTTCATGGAAGAAATTGGCTGGGATAAATCTGCCTATATTAAAAACCAGGATGTGCTTGACTATTTAATAAACAGGAAAAGCGAAATAAAGAATATAGGCGCTGCCGGAAAAAACTTTAACTATTGTAACACTAATTATGTATTACTAGCCCTGGTAATAGAGAAAATCACAGCCACTTCATTTCCAGATCATTTGCGTAAAACTTTTTTAGAACCATTGAGGATGCACAATACTTTTGTCTTTACGCTCGCAGATACTGTTAGGATAAATCCCAGTTACGACTGGAAAGGAAATAAAATTGATATAAATTTCCTGGATCAGGCATATGGTGACAAGAACATGTATTCCACACCGCGTGATCTTTTAATCTGGGACCAGGCGCTGGCAGGAAATGTAATTTTTAAACATGCAACCCTGGAAAATGCGTATACGCCTTATAGTAATGAAAAGCCGGGCATTAAAAACTATGGCTTAGGCTGGCGTATGAATGTTTATCCAACTGGCCGTAAAATGGTCTTTCACAATGGCTGGTGGCATGGAAGTAATGCAGTGTTCATCCGTTTAATAGAAGATAATGCAACTATTATTCTTATTGGAAACAGGTATACCAGGGCTATTTATAAAGCCAGCCACCTGGTTAATTTATTTAATTCCTATTTTAAACAGGCGGTAGAAACCGAAAGCGAACCAGCAATATTGGATACTTTATCAGGAAAGGAATAATCCCAGGTATCATTCCTGTTTATGCATTTTCTTATCTATCCAAAGAACAGGTAACACACCAGTATAGATGTAATTATTCCCACAAGATCTGCAAGTAACATTGCGCCAACTGCATAGCGTGTATTTTTTATTCCAACTGCACCGAAGTAAACTGCAATTACATAAAAAGTAGTATCTGATGATCCTTGTAATATAGACGACAATCTTCCTGCAAATGAATCAGGCCCAAACGTTCTCATCGTATCAACCATCATACCCCTTGCTCCTCCGCCGCTGAGAGGCCTGATCAAGGCTGTAGGCAAACCATCTACAAACCTTGTATCTGCTCCCATTGCTGCAAATATTGATTTCATTCCATTAATTAGTGCATCAAAACTGCCACTTGTTCTTAATAGGCTGATCGCAACAAGCATACCTACGAGATAAGGGATAATGCGGACAGCTATTTCAAAACCTCCTTTAGCACCTTCAATGAAGGCATCAAAAACATCAATTTTTTTATATATTGCCCCGAGTATAATAGATAAAAAGATCAGGAGAATTAAGCCATTGCTTAAACTGCCGGAAAATAGTTGTACATCATCCGGGCCCAGGGAACGTATATAAACGATAAGCAATGCAATCAGGGAAGATATACCCAACACCCATGCTAAAATAACCGGTTGAAATATATTTATTTTCTGCCGGAATGAAACAATCAGTAAAGCAGCCATAGTAGCTGCAAATGTTGCGATCATGCATGGTATAAAAATATCCATCGGATTCTGAGACCGCGCAGCTGCACGCAATGCAATGATGCTAACAGGGATCAATGTTAATCCGGAAGCATGTAAACACATAAACATAAGTTGTGGATTGGAAGCTTTTTCCTTGTCCGGATTAATTTCCTGGAGGCTTTCCATTGCTTTAATTCCGAAAGGAGTGGCAGCATTATCCAGGCCCAGCAGGTTAGCAGAAAAATTCATCATCATATGGCCCATTGATGGATGTCCTTTTGGTATTTCCGGAAATATTTTTGAAAAGAATGGCCCGATTATTTTAGAAAGAAATCGTACACCGCCAGCCCTCTCAGCTATATTCATAAATCCCATAAAAAGCGCCATAATGCCAATCAGGCCTATACATAAGTTAACTGCTGTCTTACAGGTTTCAATAACGCCATCTGCATTTTGAATTCTGAAAAAATTAATCCTGCCATCATTCGTTCTTGAAATTTTATCATTCCCATTAGAATAAACTTTAGAAGTATCCAGCGATCTTAATACATTTTTTTGAACAGAAAGTGAATCAGTTGTTTTGATCCTGATGGTATCACCTGTTCGCCCAACGATCATCGTGCTGAATATTGTTTTATTATTATCCATAACAAAACATTTAATTCCTGCAACAAAAATGGCGATAATGATAAATGCTGACCAGATGCGACTTAAAGCCATGGTTTTAGTGATTAGTTATACTTACAGAGATTAGATCTTGATAATGATTCATTGTAAACCATACAAATGTAAACCTGATACAAATTTGAAATTAGTGTTTTATACTGAAAACGAATATTTGACTTCAAACCTTACCTTTGCACCCTTAATTTAAAATACAACAATTAAAAAAATTATTATATGGCCCTTCAGGCAGGAATTGTAGGATTACCGAACGTAGGTAAGTCAACACTGTTTAACGCGGTAAGCAATAGTGCAAAGGCGCAGGCAAGCAATTATCGTTTTTGCACAATAGAGCCAAATATTGGATTAGTGAATGTACCCGATCCCCGGCTTACAAAGCTGGAAGAGCTTGTAAAACCAAACAGAACTGTTCCTACCCAGATTGAAATTGTAGATATTGCAGGACTAGTAAGAGGTGCAAGCAAAGGCGAAGGTCTTGGTAATAAATTTTTAGCTAATATAAGGGAAGTCGATGCCATCATACAGGTGATACGTTGTTTTGATGATGAAAATATTCTCAGGGATGAAGGACCCATAGATCCCGTTGGTGATAAAGAGATCATTGAAACGGAATTGCAATTAAAAGATCTTGAAAGCGTGGAAAAGAAAATGCAGCGTTCCGAGAAACTTTTAAAAACTGGCGATAGCAAATTAAAATCGGAGTATGAAATATTAAAGCGTTGCAAAGATCATCTTGATAAAGGAAAAAATATATTGTCTCTTGGCCTTACCAGGGATGAAAAATCGGCTATTGCTGATATATTCTTACTAACGGATAAGCCTGTACTATATGTTGCTAACGTGGACGAAGCTTCCATGCATAGCGGCAATAAATATTCTGACGCTTTAAAAAAAGCAGTTAAAGATGAAAATGCCGAAGTGATCATTATGACCAATGCCATTGAAGCACAAATTGCAGAATTTGATAACCCTGATGACAAACTTATGTTTATGGAAGAATATAAAATGACAGAGCCAGCATTAGACCGGCTTATCCATTCAACTTATAAACTGCTTAATCTTGTTACTTATTTTACAGCTGGTGTACAGGAGGTTCGTGCATGGACAATCCATCATGGATGGAAAGCACCACAGGCTGCAAGTGTAATCCATACTGATTTTGAAAAAGGCTTTATCAAGGCTGAAGTAATATCTTATAATGATTTCATACAATTTGGTTCTGAAGCAGCAGCACGTGAGAACGGGCGATTAAGAATTGAAGGGAAAGATTATTTAGTGCATGATGGGGACGTTATGCATTTCCGGTTCAATGTTTAAATTATTATTACTAAAAAAAATGACCACAAAAGTTGTGGTCATTTTTTTTTATTACTATAATATTAAAATGGTATTAGAACCTGGTCAATGTAATGCAATACTCCGTTTACATAATGCTGATCGCTTGTTCCCGGATACATTACAGGACTTGCAGGAGGTGTAGTTCCATATGAAGGGGAAGCATCTGGTGTTGGATTAATTAAAACATTTGAAGGTGTTGCATTTGCCAGGCCTTTTACAGTTAATGCACTTGCACTCGGGCCGGTGAAAACAGCCTGCAATGTTACGCCCGGGTGATCCACTGCCGGGCCGGGATTATTTATAAATGTAAGAACCTGTATTGGCGTTGTAGGCACATTTACTGTGAAAGCCCTGATAGGAAAAACAGCAGCACCGGAAGAAGTTCTGTTTCCGAGTAAATGATAAACAACCAGGCCTTTAATGCTTAATGTTGAAACACTTCCTGAGCCTATAAAGCCTATGAACACTGCATCCGGAGCAGCAGTTGGAATAGCACCCCCTGTAAGCGCGCTGATTAAATTTTTCATTGCTTCATTGGTGGGTGCTAAAACAGTGAAGTTTGCACCAAAATTCAACATCCCTCCAATCAGGCTACCAGGCGTTGTGGGTGTAAAGCCGCTATCAGCTCTTTCCACAGCTGCTTTAAAAATAGTTAGTGCTGAATCTGTATTTAATCTTTCCCATATCAATCTTTGCGGTGGCGGTGCGAGAGCAGGTATATGATGGATTATGCTGTTGCCAACAACATTATCTATACCTGATAATGGTAAATTATTTACATAAAAAATTCCTGTTGAAGGATTTTTCGATACATATAATCTTAACCGTGCAAGCGGATTACCCGGAAGAGCTATCACACCTGTCGGCAATTCAAGGTTTGGAAACGGATGAATAAATGATGATGTTGGAAATTTTTGCGGAACAGTATAGTAATTAACAATACTTCCTGCCAGGGATGCGGGTAATGCAGTACTTATAAAATCTGAAAAAACAGAATTCGGTGCAACGAGTGGCACCAGGCCACCTGATAGTGCATTGATTAAAACTTTAACTGCATTGTTATCCGGTACAAACATTGTAAAACCAGTAGCAGTATTATTAAATGTTGCTGTAAGTCCCGCGCGCGTGATAAGCCTGTTATATAAAGTGTCGTCTGGAGAGGCGGCAAGTGTCGCAACAAGACTCATCCCACCTGTAGGAGGTTGCTCATTAGTAGGAAATTGTTCAAGGTCTTTATTACATGAAGAAAGAATAATCATTGAACCAAGCAAGAGTATAATCCCTGTCTTTATTTTTTTTATCATTATGATCATAGTCGAATTTTTATAATTAAAGTTCTTAAGATTATTAATATAGGTTATATCCAAAACTGATATAATATAAACCACCCACCTGGGCATTACCCACGGCATTTACATAATAATCATTGAAAAGGTTATTGGCGCCAAGTTTTATTATCGATTTTGTTTTAGGAAATTTAGCACTGATCTGTGCATCTACTACATGTATCGCAGGTACATTTCCGCTTGCGAAATCACCCTGGTAGAAATATACATCCTGCCATTTATATGTTACATTAAATCCAAAACGTTTTGAACCGCCAAAACCAGAGTTAGAAACAGTTCCGTTAAAACGATATTTTGGGGAATTAAAGAAGGAAACAAAACCGGTAGGAACATCTTTCAATTCATCAGAGGATGCATTTACTGCAATGCCAAAACCCAGTGGCAGCCTGTAATCCAGGCTAATACCAAATCCGTAGGTTTTAACTTTATCTGCAATGTTTACCGGAACTGAATAAATATTTCCGTCAGATGTGTCAGCCTGGTTAATTGCGCCTCCTGCCTGATTTTGTACAACCAATGTGCGGGTGAGAAAATCCCTGTATTGCCCAAAATAACCATACAGATCAATAAGTAATTTATCATTAAACTGAAGTCCTTTAAATCCTACTTCAAAAGAAGATACTGATTCAGGCTTATAATCTACATTCTTATAAGTTTGGGGAGAACCACTTTTTCGTAGGTCGTCCAGTAAGTAAACAGGATTTGTATCAAATTTATAAAAAGTCCTGAATGAAGGGTCACCACCTATTAATTTTGTATTACCTCCCACATTAAGGTTGATCCATTGCTGTTGTGTGGAAGGAAAGCGATATGCGGTCTGGTATGAAAGGCGTAAATTATTATTCTCTTTTAATTTAATCAGCGCAGTAGCGCGGGGTGTAAACTTGCCTTCAAAATTTGAATTTTTATCATAACGACCGGCGAACGTAAGCCTTAACCCGTTATTTATAAAACTTCTTCCGGCCTGAATATATGCCCCTACTTCATTTATATCTATCTTATCTGCAGAATCTGCAAACAAAGTACCTTCTGAATTCAATACATATTTTTTATAATTAGCTCCAATTAAAATATCTGCAAAAGAACTTGTCACACTCGTAAGATTGTATTGTCCTTCCACCTGGTATAAATCAGTTTTATCAACAAACAAACCTCCCCGTGGAATTGGTATTTTACGTACCTGATCAAATAATTGTTTGAACTGGGTACTTCCTGGTGCAGGCCTGCCGATATCTGCAACAGCACGGGCGCCATTTTGCGCATCAATATCACTCATGCCTCCCAGCCTGTTTGCAAGGTATGCCTGGCTATATTGTACATACCAGTCTGTAGTCTGCGGACTGGGTGTAATTCCATCTGCTGCATATGAAATAGATTTTTTCCAGGCCTCATTGGTAAGGCGGGTAGTAATAGTTGCATTAAAAGATTCGCCTGCATTTTCCTGGGTGGTATAAGCTCTTAACATCCAGTTCTTGTTATTTAGCTCGAATTTATATTGACCAACTTTTAATGACTTAAGCGAATACCGGTCACTACCTGTGTAAACTGTATTTCCCGTTCCCCAGTATCCCATAAGGACAGCTTCTGTATTTGCCCCTATTTTATAATTCAATGAACCACCAACTTTATAATTTATAGTGGTGGGATCAATAATATCTCTTTCATTATAACCTGTACGGGAAACATTGATGGGACCAGTAGTGAGGGTTTGTATAAATGGATTTAAAAATGGCGCAGCTACACCTATCCCTTGCAGAATGGCACTTATGTCTGCAGTGGTTTCATCTCCATATACATTAATGCCATCATAATTCGGATCAGTTAACCTTGTTCCTCCTTTTACGCTTCCCAGTGTACCGATCCTGTTATAATTACGATAGTCAACTCCAACCCAATCTTTAGCCTGTATCAGTTCAGTAGAAATTTTAAAAGCGAATTTATCTGATAATTTTTTTGCCCAGCGAAGGCTCCAGTTATAATAGGGCGATGGATCATCTCTTTGCCTTCTGTCAGTATGCATGATACCGGTTTTTATCTCAAATGATAAACCCTGGTATTTAAATGGATTTTTGCCGTTTATTAGTAAAGTGCCATTCATTCCTCCCGGACCATACAGGGCAGATGATGCACCAGGCAGCAATTCAATATTGTCAACATCCAGTTGAGTTAAACCGATCACACCTCCTACGGAAAAATTCAAACCCGGGGCCTGGTTATCCATGCCGTCTACTATCTGGTTGAATCTGGTATTTCCACTGCCTGAAAAACCGCGTGTAGAAGGGGTTTTAAAAGTTAAAGAAGAAGTCACCACATCCACGCCTTTTAGATTTGAAACCACATCATAATAACTGGCAGCTGGTGCATTTCGTATTGAGGCTGCACTTACCCTTTCAATGGAAACAGGGGATTCAAGTAGGCGTTGTGGTAAGCGGCTTGCAGATACTACAACTTCCTGTCCCAGGGAATTACTGGGAATAAATGCAATATTTATAACGTCAGTAGCACTGTTAACTGCTATTTCCTGAATATCATATCCTATGGAAGAGAATACGAGTGTAACAGGCAGGCTTTTAGTAATTATTTTAAAATTTCCTTTATCATCTGTAAATGTTCCTTCGGATGAACCTTTAACTGTAACCGAAACCGCAGAAGTGTTTTCCTGTGTATTGTTGTTCTTTACATTTCCGCTTATGGTTGTAGTTTGAGCATAGGTAATTACTGAAAAAAGGTTTGCCAATAAAAACGTAACCAAAAAGGTTAATTTTCTCATATCTCGTTGTTTAGATTTTTAATATGGAGCAAAATAAGCATTGTTATTATGGTTATAAAATTTTATTTAGCACCTGATGTTGAAATCTTGTTTAAAGGCTTTTTTTTTAACCCCGGTTGATGATGCTACTTTAGCAATATGCAGTTATATAATTTCCCAGGTCAAACCGGTTTTTATAAAGGAAAGGTAAGGGATGTTTACATGATCTCAGATAAGTTACTGGTAATGATTGCAAGCAATCGTATTTCTGCTTTCGATGTGGTATTACCCCACCCTGTTCCTTATAAAGGACAGGTATTAAACCAGATAGCTGCTTATATGTTACAATCTACGCGGGACATTTGCCCCAATTGGTTAATGGATGTACCCGCTCCCAACGTAAGCATTGGGAAAAAATGTATGCCTTTTAAAATTGAAATGGTAGTAAGAGGAAACCTTACAGGCCATTCCTGGAGAACGTATGCTTCGGGAGAAAGATCTTTATGCGGTATAAAACTCCCTGAAGGAATGAAAGAGAATGACGCATTTCCTTTTCCAATAATTACACCTTCAACAAAAGCGGCACATGGGCATGATGAGGATATCAGCAAGGAAGCCATCATTCAGAGAGGGCTTGCAACAAAAAAAGAATGGGAAGAAATGGAAACATATTCCCTTGCATTATTTGAGCGGGGAAAAAAAATAGCATCCAAGCAAGATCTCATCCTGGTTGATACAAAATATGAGTTTGGTAAATATAAAGATGCGATTCTCCTCATGGATGAAATTCATACTCCGGATTCTTCAAGGTATTTTTTTGCAAATGGTTTTGATGATCGTCAACAAAGAGGCGAAAAACAAAAACAACTTAGCAAGGAATTTGTGCGCGAATGGCTTATAGAAAATAATTTCATGGGAAAAGAAGGCCAGCAAATTCCCGAAATGACTGCTGAGTGGATAATTACGATCAGTAATAGATATATAGAATTATATGAAATACTTTTAGGAGAAAAGTTTTTACCCTCTGAACTAAGCGATCAGGAAACGATTTCAGCTATAATGGCTTCTTTAGAAAAATTAAAATGATCCGTTTCACAAAATCGTTCCATAATTCACAAACAATTCTTCCCCGGCCTGGATATCCCTGAGTGCTTCAAAATTTTCTCCGTCATTGATTGAACAAACATTTGGCGTGGCTGAATGATTGAGGAATATAACAAGGTCAATTAATTTAAATCCATATTCAGGCACATAATAATTTTTGTCATCGTATAAACAAAAGTTTTCTACAAGTTCTTTACTATGTTCTGGCAATGTTTTTACTTCTTTTTTTGATATTTTTATCCATTCGCTTTTATCATGGGAAAAAATATCACGTTGCCCTTTTTTAATGGGTGTTATGGCAAAGACCCCGATCCCGTTTATTGTTGAGGGCAATAGCTTCACAAAAGTGTTGTCACTCAATTCTTTCAGCAATTCTAACTTTTTCAAACTTCCTTTTTTACTCATTTTATCCCCCTTAAAATTAACTAAAAAATATTATTTAGATGTTGGCATACTCTTTGAAATTATCTAATCGGTATTCTTTTAATTAGAACAGCCAAATTAAAAAAATTAATTTATCAACTTTTTTAACTTTTAAATTTTAAGTAACATGGGAAATTTATTGTACACTATTGCCATCATCCTTGTGATAGCATGGGCAATAGGATTTTTAGGTTTTCACGCCGGTGGAATCATTCATTTATTACTTGTAATTGCAGTGATTGCTTTTATAGTACGTTTAGTATCCGGAAGGAAAACGCTTTAACAATATTCTTTAAAAATTTAAAAAAATAGACATGTCTAAGGATAAAGATTATATGAGAGAAGACAGGAATTTTCTTTCTAATGAAAGGGATTATTCCACCGATAGAAATTATTTATCAGATAACAAAGACTTTAAATCCAAAAACAGGGGATTTAAAGGAAAAGATAATATGCTGATAGGGTTACTTGCAGGTGCTGTAGCAGGTGCATTGGCAGGTATTCTTCTTGCACCTGAAAAAGGATCTGATACAAGAAGAAATCTCACTCAAAGAGGCCGGGATACAGTTGATAATCTAAAAGGTAAAGTTGATAATCTAAAAGGTAAAGTAAATGACCTGGTAGATAATGTTGCTGATAAATATTTATCTGGCAATGAAGGCAGTTCAAGAGATGATAGTGGATTGGATAGAACCCGTTCAACTGCTTCCCCGATTAACCCGGGGGCCCCTTCAACAAAGTCTTTTACTTAATTAATAAAATGGAATTTTAAAATGCATTTACCTTTTGGTAAATGCATTTTTTTTATACACTAAATTAATACCTCATTTAACATACATTATTTTCCCGGATATTTAATAGTATCGAGAAGCCTTTGCCTTGATTTATTAAAAATCATCCGCCCTTTGTCTGTGCCTTTACGCATTGCCTTTTGCTCAGGTTCACTTAATTTAAATGTATCTGCACAAGCCTGGCTGCAGCATCCCTGGAAATTTTCTCTACACACATCACACTGTATAAATAGTAAATGACAACCTTCATTCCTGCAATTTATATGTGTATCAGCAATAGAATTACATTGATGGCACTGCGCTATTATCTCGTCTGTTATACGCTCTCCCAACCTGTCATCGAATACAAAGTTTTTGCCATGAAATTTATTTTCAATATTCTTTTCGTTTACAGTATTGGCATAATTAATTATTCCTCCTTCCAAGTGAAATACATTTTTAAAACCCCGGTGAAGCATATATGCACTTGCTTTTTCACAGCGTATTCCGCCTGTGCAATACATGATGATGGCCTTATCTTTTTCTTTGATTAAAAGTTCTGCTGCAAGAGGAAGTTGTTCCCTGAATGTATCACTGGGTATTTCTATCGCGTTTTCAAAATGCCCTACTTCAAATTCATAATGATTGCGCATATCAATTATGATAGTGCCGGGAGTATCACTGAGCTTGTTAAATGTTTCTGCATCTACATACTTTCCCTTTTTTATCATATTAAATCCAGGGTCAGTAATACCATCAGCAACAATTTTATCACGTACTTTTATTTTCAACACCCAAAATGATTTACCATCATTATCCAAAGCAATATTTAAGCGGATGCCATTCATAGGTTCAATAGAATCCAGATAAATTTTAAACAGGTCAAACTCACTTTCCGGAATGCTTACCTGCGCATTTATGCCTTCCTGTGCAATGTATATCCTGCCAAACACTTGTAGTTTTGCAAGATTTTTATACATGTTATCCCTGAATATAACCGGGTCTTCAATAAAAAAATATTTGTAAAAAGAAAAGGTGATGCGGTGCTGTGTTTCATCGTACAGCCGCTTTTTAAGCTCCTCCTGGGAAATCCGATTGTGTAATAGGGGCATAGTAACAATTTGATCACGGTCTTCGTGAAATCTTTAAAGATTGGATGCTTACAGGGCAAACCAAATTTTATTAAAGGTAATAAAACTTTAAAAGGTGATATTTACCGTATTCCCCCTTCTGGAAGGTTTAGCTGAAGCTTTGTTTCCTATAATTCCTCCTGTAGAAATTCTAATACCAGTTAAAACCGGTTTT
>Ga0136634_10000243_pt1 | contig 26856 bp, 23 predicted proteins | sample AntDrymUQ8332106_2_FD_104654 | JGI IMG/M metagenome (GOLD analysis project Ga0136634, IMG submission 104654) | Polar desert sand microbial communities from Dry Valleys, Antarctica - metaG UQ833 (21.06) | ecosystem: Environmental > Terrestrial > Soil > Desert | place: Antarctica: Dry Valley... | reverse complement strand
GTATGAAGTGTTAAGGAAACTGGCTTTCCTGTTTTTTTCTGAATGATTCTTGTTGTCAGAACACCACGGTTAATATCCTTCCATTCTAGTTTTTTTACATCAACCCATCTGAGACCGGTATAGCAGCTAAAAATGAAGGCTGCCTTTATTTCTTCGTTTAGGCATGGCGCATTCAACAGCATCAGATACTCTTCTACTTCAAGATTTTCTTTTATCCTGACCGATGTATTGGATTTAGCAGAAACATTCTCGGTTGGATTTTTGTGAAAATATCCATCAGCAGTTGCCGCGTTCACCGCCCATTTAAAACGAGCATAATAACCACCTGGTGTTTCTCCCGTAAATTTATCCAAAAGAAATTGCCGGAATCGCTTACAAAAATTTTCATTGATGTCTATTGGTGCAATAAAATCGGTTTTGATAAACAGCTTAAACTGAGTTAAGCTATTTGACAAATGACGATTACCATTTCGGCGATTGAGCTTAACATACTCCTCATAATACTCAAGGAAGTTTGCTTTAAACTTATGTAAAGGGATAAAGGCACTCCCGATAGCCTGTTGCTCAATTGTTAGCTGGCTTTTTTTTATTTCAAGTAATGCAAGGGCTTGTTTGTTGTGATTTTTTTTGGTTTGATCTTTTGGATTCACGTATACGAAGATTCCCGTGGATGGCCGCTGGCCTGCACCTCGGCCTAAATCATAGTAGAACATGATTTTATCGCCCGTGCTGTTTTTTCTTTTTAGAATGTTCATAGGGTAGGAGGTTGAAAGGTGAACACAAGAGGGTTCAATGAACATGCCACGACATCCCATTGTGTCACTAGGTGTGCTGGTTTTTGACACAATTTTCTTTTTACGTGAAAAAGTGCGAAAAAATGTGCGGAATTTTTTCTCGTCTTTTTTCTGGAGTGCTTGTCAGGGCTGACATCAGAGGCATTAATGGACTGCCAAAACCGTGTGTCATTTCGTGTGTCAAATACTGTGTCAAACAGGGCTTTTTGGGCTGTTTTTTCGACTTTTTGAGTGAAGTGTGTGCCGGTAGTGTAACGGCAATGTGCTGTGTCATGATTTGGGTCAAATTTGTGTCAGAAATGGTGGTAGAAAGCGGAAAAAAGTGACACAAATTTGACACACGAAAACAAAAAAGCCTTATAAATCAATGACTTACAAGGCTATAAACGTGCCCAGGACTGGATTCGAACCAGCACATCCTTGCGAACGCTGCGACCTGAACACAGTGCGTCTACCAATTTCGCCACCTGGGCGGGAAGGCAGGATTCTGGATTCTAGTATCTAGTATCTAGTATCTAGTATCTAGTATCTAGTATCCAAAACCAAGTTTGCAAATATAGAAAACTAAGCTCCTGAAAGTTCAGCCACATTTAAAATTTTATGCATCTGCTCCCTGGCTTTTCCAACCTATTAAGAGTACACCGGCAATTACTAGAATAGTTCCTATGATCTGCGCGGCAAAGATCTTTTCTCCTAATATATAATGTGCCTGGATGATCGTTGAGACCGGGCCAATACTTGAAATAATAGCTACATTGTTGGATCCAATGCGCTTCAATCCATTTGAAATTAAAAATGATGGAATCACGGTTGCTACCATCGCGAGTAACAACCCATATCCCCATAACCCGGCACCGGTATTCAACCCGCTGTAACTTCCTTTCAGGAAAAAATGTATAAATATGCCACCCGTTGCGGCAAGCATAGCATATGCTGTAAACTTTGTTGCTCCTATCAATGGAATAATCCGGCCACTTCCTACTATATATAATGCATAGGTTATAGCACACAGGAATACGAGAAAACTACCCAATAAAAAATGTGGATTGCTGGTATCGATCTTCAATTCTCCAAAATAGGCAAGCCCGATACCCGAGTAGGTAAGCAGTAATGCAATTTGCTGTATCCGGGTTATTTTTTGACGAAAGAAGAATGTATTGATCAGTACGACAAAACTGGGATATAGAAAAAGTATCAATCGCTCCAATCCTGCAGAAATATATTGCAAGCCTATAAAATCAAATAAGCTACTGAGATAATATCCCAATAATCCTATAGCAATCACCTGGATCCACTGGCTGCGTGTAAGTGGTACGTTTTCCAATTTTTTCGTTGCAAGGATCACGGCCCCTACATAAAACGGCAAAGAAAAAATCATTCGCAATGTGAGTAAGGTAAGGGCATCAACAGGTGTATTTAAAAACGCCTTTTTTACAATAATCGCCTTTGTGGAAAATAGGACAGAACCAAAAAATGTAATAACAAATCCCGCTAATGAAATTCTTTTTATTTTTTCAGACGTATACATTTATATAAAATTGCGAACCCTTCAACAAAAAATATGGGCTTGGCCACCACCATTAATCCCCTCTGACTACGACCTGAATAATACTGTATCGTGTATCAGGTATCCAGTCTTCTGTATTCTGTATTTTTTCCCCCTCACACCGCTACATTAAAATCTCTCAGCGCATCATTCAGGCTTGTCTTCAAGTCGGTGCTTGGCTTACGCTGACCAATGATCAGTGCGCAACTGACATTGTATTCACCCGCGGGGAATTTTTTCAGATAACTCCCGGGTATTACAACGCTTCTTGCGGGGACCCGCCCTTTATATTCGACAGGCTCTGGTCCGCTTACATCAATGATCTTTGTAGACTGTGTAAGTACAACATTCGCTCCCAATACCACTTCTTTTTCTAGTAGTACTCCTTCAACAACAATACACCGGCTACCTATAAAACATCCATCTTCAATAATAACAGGACTTGCCTGTAACGGTTCCAGCACCCCGCCAATCCCTACACCACCACTCAAATGAACGCCTTTACCGATCTGCGCACAACTCCCTACAGTAGCCCAGGTATCAACCATACTACCTTCATCAACATAGGCCCCAATATTTACGTAGGAAGGCATTAGTACAACATTCCTCGCTATGTAGGCACCATATCTTGCGATGGCATGAGGTACTGCACGAACACCGAGATCTTTGTAATTTTTCTTGAGTAACATTTTATCATAAAACTCAAAAGGCTCTACATTCCAGGTTTGCATGGGTTGGATACCAAAGTACATCAGGATGGCCTGCTTTACCCATTCATTCACCAGCCAGCCTCTATCAGAAGGATAAGCAGTCCGGAGCCTTCCCTTATCCACTTCTTCAATTACTTTTTTTACTGCCTCTTCATATTTATTTTCCTTTAACAGATCGCGATTTGCCCAGGCTTCAGCTATGAGTTCTTGCAATTCCATTGGTAAATTTTTTGCAAACATAGGGGAATTTGAATTTGCTGATAGGTTGATATGCCAATCTAATAGGTATAATATAGTGGTTAAAGGCAGTTCAATCTCAATGATTAGTACCTCGCAGACTTTTGCCAGATTTCTAACTCTACCTTGATTTTCCAGATATCACGCCATTTTTATTCTTAATATTCTGTCTCCTGTATTCTGACTTCAGTATTCTCTAATGCAACTATCTTCGCTCATGGATTTTAAAAATGATGTGGAACGTTGCCTGACCGTTTTACAGAACGGCGGTTTGATTTTATATCCCACGGATACTATCTGGGGTATCGGCTGCGATGCTACAAACGCGGAGGCAGTTCAAAAAATATATAACCTTAAAAACCGCACTGAAACAAAAAGTATGATCGTGCTTGTTGCAGAAGAAAAGGATGTACTGCGATATATTGCCCATCCCGATATTGCTGTTTTTGATTACCTGAAGCAGGTTCAAAAACCTACCACCGTTATTTATGATGGAGCCATAGGACTGGCAGAAAATCTTATCGGCGCAGATGGTTCGATCGGTTTAAGAATTGTACAGGAGAGCTTTTGCCGCCACCTTATTAAAAGATTACAGAAACCCATCGTATCTACTTCCGCTAATTTATCCGGGGATCCGGCGCCTGCTCATTTTAAGGAGATCGTGCAATACATTAAGCAAGGCGTCGATTATATTGTAGAATACAGGCAGGAAGAGGAATCTCCCCGGGAACCTTCTACAATTATTCGCTGGCATCAACAATCACCTGTTGTTCTCAGGCCCTAACCAGCAATGTTTTTTAGATTTGTACTCACACATGACACAACAATTCCTTATCATACAAACTGCTTTTATTGGTGATGTAGTGCTGGCAACCGGAATTATTGAAAAATTACATCATCATTATCCAGATGCAAAGATCGATTTTATCGTCCGAAAAGGGAATGAAGGATTATTATTCCAACACCCATACCTGCGCCAGTTAATTATTTGGGATAAACAGAGGAATAAGTTGAAAAATCTGTGGAAAATTTTATTGAACGTAAGAAAAGAAAAATATGATAAAGTAATAAATGTTCAGCGTTTTATGGCCACGGGAATTCTTACCGCCTTTTCCCGTTCAAAAGAAACAATTGGATTTAATAAAAACCCACTCAGTATTTTCTTTTTAAAAAAGATCACTCATGTTATTAACATTGATTCAAAAGAACGGCATGAGATTGAAAGGAATAATGATCTTATTGCCCATTTTACAGATCAAATTGCATTTAAACCAAAATTATATCCTTCGGCAGCTGATATAAGTACTGTGGAAAAATATAAAGCAGTTCCATATCTCACTATCTCTCCGGCGTCGGTGTGGTTTACGAAACAGTATCCAAAAGAAAAATGGATATCACTTATCAATAAGTTGCCCAACCAATATACCATCTACTTGCTGGGAGGCCCTGGAGACCAGTTGTTGGCGGAGGAAATTAAAAAAGACTCTGTGGCCATTTCCACTGTGAATCTTTGTGGTAAATTAAATTTCCTGCAGTCTGCCGCGCTCATGAAGGATGCAATTATGAATTTTGTAAATGATTCGGCACCCATGCATTTTGCATCTGCCATGAATGCACCTGTAACTGCAGTGTATTGTTCTACTTTGCCTTCGTTTGGTTTCGGTCCATCTTCAGATAAAAAATATATCGTTGAAATACCAGAGCCCCTATATTGCCGGCCTTGCGGATTACATGGGCGCAACGCCTGCCCTGAAGGTCATTTTTTATGTGCCCGAAAGATTAATGATTCGCAGTTACTGGGAACCATTAAGTGAAGGGAAATGAAATGGCGTACGGCTTGTCCATCTTAGAAAAATTTGGGAAGAGGACATGTTATTCATGCCACGACTTACTCTAATTATTTTCACTATATCATTCGTGTAATTCCTGGCCCCATTACGCAGATTAGAAAACACTGTTACCTTCGCATACAGAATTACAAAAAATGGATATTCATTGTTCAGAGAAGGAACTATTTGTACTTAAAAAAATAGGTCATGCATCCACATTACTCGGCATGCCCTGTTATGTGATTGGTGGATTTGTTCGTGATAAATTACTGGAACGGAAAACAAAGGATATTGATATAGTATGTTTAGGAGATGGAATTCAATTGGCCCATAAAGTGGCGGACCTTTTTAACCCCCGCCCCGCTGTTTCTTTTTTTAAAACCTTCGGTACTGCCCAGATTAAAATTGATGATTTTGAGATAGAATTTGTCGGCGCACGTAAAGAAAGTTATCAATCCACTACCCGCAATCCGCAGGTGGAACGCGGTGACCTGGCAGACGATCAGAACCGGCGGGACTTTACCATTAATGCTTTGGCAATAAGTTTGAATTCCGAAAATTATGGTGCCATGCTGGATCCATTCAATGGAATCAGGGATCTTAAGAACAAAAATATCCAGACCCCATTGGACCCTTTACAAACTTTCAGCGATGATCCTTTGCGGGTACTACGTGCCATTCGGTTTGCGGCACAACTTGATTTTAACATTGATTCAAAAACCTTCGATGCCATCCGAATCAATGCAGATCGCATTAAAATAATTTCACAGGAGAGGATCACTGAAGAACTCAATAAAATATTGTTATGCAATAAGCCTTCTATCGGGTTTGATCTACTGTACAAAACAGGATTGCTACATATTATTTTTCCACAAATGGTCGATCTCGCCGGTGCTGAATACCTGGACGGTCATGGACATAAAGATAATTTTTATCATACGCTACAGGTCGTGGATAATATATGCAAACAAACAAACGATCTCTGGCTTCGCTGGGCAGCAGTATTGCATGATATCGGGAAACCTTCTACAAAAAATTTTGAGCCCGGTCATGGCTGGACATTCCATGGTCATGAAGTTGTTGGTGCAAGGATGGTAACTAAAATTTTTGCGCGATTCAAATTACCGCAAAATGAAAAATTGCGGTTTGTAAAGAAAATGGTAGAAATGCACCTGAGGCCGATCGGTCTTACAAAAGAAAATATTACTGATTCAGCCATACGAAGATTATTATTTGATGCGGGTGATGATATTGAATCACTCATGACATTGTGCGAAGCAGATATCACTTCAAAGAATAAACAAAAAGTAAAACGATACCTCGAAAATTTTGAATGGGTAAGGAAAAGATTAATTGAAGTGGAAGAAAAAGACCGAGTCAGAAACTGGCAACCTCCGATTACGGGAGAAATGATTATGGAAATATTTAATTTACCTCCCTGCCGTCAGGTAGGCGATATCAAAAATGCCATTCGCGAAGCAATTCTTGATGGAGAAATTGAAAACAGTTATGATGCTGCCTACGTATTGATGATGAAGAAGGCGGGTGAGTTGGATCTGCAAGCAGGGAATAAATGAAGTTAGCAGTACGAAGGACGAAGTTAGAAATGCGAAATACAAAGTTAGAGTGGGGAGGTGTGAGCCTGGAGTTTAAACTCTGGATTGTTGTATGAATATTAATATTCAAACTTGTATTTAATCTTCGTACTTCAAACTTCGTACTTCGTACTACTCTCTGATTCTGTGCCAGAAATTTATTACATTTGAAAATTAACCTCAAGTTGTACGTATGGCGATCTTAAGATTTAGAATTTATCTTGAAGAAGATGATAGCGTGTACAGGGATGTTGCGATAAGGCATACCCAAACCTTTTTGCAACTGCATCACACCATACTGAAGGCTTATGAATTTGATAATAAACATCAATCTACTTTTTTCCGTAGTAATGATCACTGGCAACGTGGGAGGGAAATTTCTTTTGAGAAATATGATAAGGAATATAAAGTACCTCCGTTGCTCATGAGTGAAACAACGATCGGTTCCGAAATAAAGAACCCGAATGAGAAATTTATTTATTCCTATGATTTTGTGAAGAATTGGTCTTTCCTTGTTGAGTTAATTAATGTATCAAAGGAAGAAAATGCAAAGTATGATTATCCTTTAGTTGTTAAAACAGAAGGTATAGGTCCTTCGCAGTATGGTACAAAAGGTTTGGTGGGAGATAAGCTGGCAGAAGTAGAAGAAAAATATGACCTTACCAAAGGGGCTGAAGGTTTCGGTACAGAAGGGGGGGATGATCTGGATGAAGATGATGCATTGGGATTAGGAGATGGGGCAGGGCCTGAAGATGCTACCGAAGAGGTGTAAATAAATAAGAATGTGATCTTTCGCATTTGTCAGAGTACTGAACATGCTTCTGCAAATTGAAATCAAAAACAATAATAATCATTGCCGGACCTACTGCTGTAGGTAAAACTTCTTTGGCTATAGAAATAGCCCGACATTTCAATACTGAAATTATTTCTGCCGATTCCAGGCAATGTTACCGGGAACTTAATATTGGAGTAGCAAAACCAAATACAAATCAATTACAGCAGGTACAACATCATTTTATCAATTCTCATTCTCTTCATAATGATGTAAACGCTGCCGGCTTTGAACAGTATGCTTTAGCTGCAGCCATCGAAATCTTCAAGCATAACGATGTAGCTATAATGGTTGGTGGAACAGGGCTGTATATTAAAGCCTTTTGCGAAAGCCTGGATGAGATACCCCCAGTTTCACCAGAAATAAGGGAAAATATTATAGCTAATTACAAACAATCAGGTATAACCTGGTTGCAGGAGCAAATGCGGTTTAACGATCCCGCCTATTTTTCACGCGGGGAACTGATGAATCCACAACGATTAATGAGAGCGCTTGAAGTTAAGATAGGAACCGGAAAATCTATCCTTGAATTTCAACACCAAAAAAAGGTTGTCAGAGATTTTAGTATTATCAAAATTGGATTGGAACTTCCCAAAGAGCAACTTCATTATCATATTCATCAAAGAGTTGACGAGATGATACAACTTGGATTGCTGCAGGAAGTAGAATCATTACTCCAATACAAGCAATTACCAGCCATGCGAACGGTAGGGTATACAGAACTGATCAGGTACCTAGAAGGAGAAGGATCTTTTGAGGATGCAATAGTTTTAATTAAAAAGAATACGCGGCATTATGCGAAACGCCAACTCACCTGGTTCAAAAAAGATGAATCATTTAAGTGGTGCACTCCCCGTGATAAGGAAAGGATTATTGAAGAATATGAAAGTCACACTAACGGACAGTAATTTCCGAATTAGGACATCTACGAGCGATAAGGTTTTGTACCTAACTCGTTGAAAAGAATATGGTATACTGGATTTTTAAGTGCCGATAGACTTAAATTATTAGATTATTAAAACGATTTTTGTTGTGCAATCCAATATGTCCGATAACCTTAAGTCCAAGTCCAAAAGTCATTAGTCAACCGAATTCATTCCTATGAAAAAAACCGAAGAATACTTGATAAAAGTGCCTCGGAATCAAAAGCCCCGTCTCTTCAGACAGGGCTTTTGAATTTATATTATTTGGTCAGATCGGGACGATCAGACAAAGATTTTATTTTAGAATTTAAAACCCACAGTTAATAAAACATTGCCATTATTATCCTTTAAATCAGCAAATGTATTTTCACGGGGTGATTCGACCCGATAAGGAAAGTTTACATCTCTATTTAAACTATGAACATAAGCGAGATCCACAAAAATTCCTTTATTACGGTAGCCTAAACCTCCACTTATATTCATCCGCCTGGCTTTTAATGCAGATTCTTGATAAGGCCTGCCAAAAAGAGCGAATCCCAACCGGGTCATAATAGTTTTGAATTTTAATTCTCCCCCCACCCTGAAATTAAATGCGTTTTTATATACAGACTTTATAGCGGTGTTTACGCCATTGTAATAGGAATTATCACCATTTTCTTCAGCCGAACTATATTTTGAAGATTTGTGAGTAACATATTCTATATCCGCAGTAATAAATCCTTTTTGTTTGCTTACATCATTAACTTCATGAAGAACATACGAGCCACTTACCATGATTTTCCATGGAGAAATCAGATCGTATTTAAACTCGGGAGACTGCCCATTATAAAAAACTTCTGAGTTCACTGAGTCTACACCTTTACCACTACCAAACAATTGTTCCACATCAGTGACCAATTTTGTTGAAACGTTATCCTTTAACCCATATAATGTAGGGCTGTGAATGCCCAATCCTATTCTGACAAAATCAGCAGGTTTAAAAATGAGACCTAGTTTAACATTGAGACCGAGACCCTTTACCGAATAATCTTCATGGTAGGAGGCAGACCCAAAGTTATTATTATTAGATCCGGTACCGTCTGATTCAGAATACATGGAGTTTCTTTGGTAATTCACAATAGGTACTCCCAGGCTACCACCTATATAAAGCTTGTCATCCATATTGCCAGCAAAACCAAATGCGATTTCTGTAATGCCTCCGCTGCTTGTACTTTTATTTTGCTGGTCTACGATTCCTACCTGTTCGGCGCGGGAGATAACTTTGTTTTGACCGTTAGAAGTATCGACGTCGATCAAATAGGTATACAAAGCCATTTTTGTCTGCAAAGAAATGGATGCCTCATCCAACGCATCATCTATAATTCTCCTATTTGATACTGTAGGATCAGCATTTCTTCTTTGTGTATAATAATCAAAAAATTCATTTGACAAAGGTTCCGTAAACGAACTGTAATCATTAGCGCCTTTGTACAGGGTTGAACTATTGAAATTGGCCGTTCTATTTACAGCGATGCTAAAAGCAGCACTGGTCCATTTGCCATACCTGTTATTATACCCATAAACAAAGCCGGATGTTCCGAAATTGAATTTGCTTAGCTTGTCTGCGGTGGCATCAGTTCCGCGAAACTGTCCTTTGCTTTTAAGAAAACTAAAACCAGGACTAAGAACTATTTCGCCGGTTTTGTATAAACCTAATCCTGCGGGGTTTACAAAAATGGAGCTGATTTCGCCACCCAGTGATCCCATTGCTCCTCCGATTGCCTGTTGACGGGCGGTTCCGGAAGGAGAATTCCAACTCATTCGCAATGCGTCTTCGGGTACCTGTGCTATTGTTTGATGAAAGCAAAACAATACGGCGAACGTGTATAAAATCTTTTTCATACCTATTGATTTTTTAGTTGGGGCACGGCAAAAAAAGAGGAATCAAAATTTAAGAATTCTCAAATCCTGTTTCCTGCTATAATGAAGTCATTTCAATAAATTAATTGCGGGTCGGTCTGTTTACGCCACCACTACCACTACTGCTTCCGCTGCTACTGCTTCCAGAACTACTACTTCCGCTACTTCTTGAGTTGGAAGAGGAATTAGAAGAAGATGCAGGGGGTTGATAGGTTCTGCTGGGCCTATCCGAAGATGAAGGGTTCACATAAGTATCTCTTCCTCCACTATTATTGTTGCCATTAGAAAATACTCTTCGAACGGAATTTCCCAGTGTTGAATTGTTGTTGTTATAACCGGGATTATTAGTTCCGCGGCCCATTACTTTACCACGTGAAGAGCCATTGGTATTGCTGTAAGTGTTATTAGAATACCCATTAAGGTTAAAATCACGAACCCTATTATATACTACAGGATTGTTTTTTGGACTAACCAGTATAACCCTGGTATTATAAGGATTGTAATAACTATTCCAGCTATAATAGTTGTTCCAGTAATTATTGAACGGTGTATACGAATTGTATGAGTTGTAGCTCCAGCTATTGTATCGATAGTCATTCCACTCATAATCATCAAAAGCAGACCAACGATATCGATTCCGAACCCTCATCCTCAACCAGCGATCATCTGAGTTTACATACTCATCGTTGCGATAACGGGTTTCTGACCGTTCTGTGCGGGCAGGTTGATAATATTCGTTTTCCTCCTTTTCAACCTTCACATAGGCGGCAGTTTCACGTGCGGGAGAAAAATAAACATCATCTGGTGTTTGGCCGGTTTTATATGCAGTAGAACAACTGCTGAAAGCAGCTACTGCAAATCCTAAAAGTATAATTCTTGAGTTCATGAGCGGTGATTTAAAAAGTTTACAGGTGAAGTACTACTTTTGCGTCATTCCGAATTAAAGTTACAATAAAAAGACAGTGAGTTCTAAGGAATTATTGCAGCACAATTGTTAATTTTTATTCAACGTTAAACCTTGAAAATCCGAAGATAATCTTCAGATTTGAGGCTAAGAATCAGGTGCCATCTTGAATTTATTAAAAGAATTCTTGCAACAATATATTCTGGATAAGAGTTCCGGGTTTGAGGCATGTTTTGCTTCATCCGGGTATGCAACCACAATTGAATACTGTAAAATAAAATTAGAATTAAGGATAACATAATATGAGCAAAGAAATTACTTCAAGAGCCCAGGATTATTCTCAATGGTATAATGACCTTGTAATAAAAGGAGAACTTGCTGATTATTCAGCAGTGCGTGGTTGTATGGTGATCAAGCCTTATGGCTTTGCTTTATGGGAAAATATGAGAGATCAGTTAGACAAAATGTTTAAAGAAACCGGCCATGTGAACGCCTATTTTCCACTATTCATACCAAAAAGTTTTTTAAGCAGGGAAGCTGCGCACGTAGAAGGATTTGCTAAGGAGTGTGCCGTAGTTACTCATTATCGGTTAAAAAATGATCCAAATGGAAATGGGATCATCGTTGATCCGGAAGCAAAGCTCGAGGAAGAATTGATCGTTCGACCTACCAGTGAAACCATTATATGGAATACTTATAAAACATGGATCCAGTCTTACCGGGATCTTCCTTTGCTGATCAATCAATGGGCCAATGTGGTACGTTGGGAAATGCGAACCCGGTTGTTTTTGCGGACTGCCGAATTTTTATGGCAGGAAGGTCATACCGCGCATGCTACAGCAGTTGAGGCGATTGCTGAAACAAAACAAATGCTGGATATCTATGCTCAATTTGTAGAAGAATGGATGGCACTACCGGTAATAAAAGGAGTGAAAACAGAAAGCGAACGGTTTGCAGGAGCTGTAGATACATATTGTATAGAAGCGTTGATGCAGGATGGTAAGGCATTGCAGGCAGGCACTTCTCATTTCCTGGGACAAAATTTTGCAAAGGCCTTTGACGTCACTTTTTCAGATAAAACAAATAAACTGGATTATGTGTGGGCTACCAGTTGGGGCGTGAGTACCCGTTTGGTCGGTGCACTTGTAATGGCGCACGGTGATGATGAAGGTTTGATCATGCCACCGAAAATTGCACCCTTGCAGGTAGTAATCGTACCCATTTATAAAGGGGATGAGCAGAAGACAAAAATCGATGATAAAGTAAAAACCCTGGTACAGGAATTAAAATCAGCCGGCATCCGGGTGAAGTATGATGATAACGAAAACTCCAGGCCAGGCTGGAAGTTTGCCGAATATGAAAAGAAAGGGGTGCCTGTTCGTATAGCGATAGGCGCAAGAGACCTTGAAAACAATACTGCAGAAATTGCACGACGGGATACCAAAGAAAAAACAAGTTTGCCTATGGAGGGCCTCGCCGGGAAGATTCATCAATTGCTCGTAAGGATTCAGCAGGATATGTACGATAAAGCGCTGGCTTACCGTCAGGAACATATTACCGAAGCAAATGATTGGGAGGAGTTCCAAAAGTTATTAAATGAAAAAGGAGGATTTGTTTTAGCACACTGGGATGGAACAGCCGAAACGGAAACAAAGATCAAGGAACTCACAAAAGCAACCATCCGCTGTATACCCTTAAACAATCAAAAACAGGAGGGAAGTTGTATCCTGACAGGAAAACCAAGCACGCAAAGAGTGTTATTTGCGATGGCTTACTAAGTACGAAGTTGGATTTACGATGTTCGAAGTACAATAAATTCTGATGGTACAGAGCTACGTCAAGTATGAATGATCCACTAGAAACTAAACACTACTAGCTCTGGCCGATTGATCTGGGGCCAATGAACTATGAATTAGAACTATCAACCATCAACCCTCAACGAATAATTAAGATATCCGATACCGGAACAATTTTTTATCTTGAATGATCTTTAAACCAAAACCAACTAACATGGAACAATCCAACCAAAACCTTTTTGATCTGCAGATTGATCATCAAAGCAACAGTTTTTTAAGTGAAACCGCGAAATGGGGGAAATTTTTAGCTATCATCGGATTCATCTTCTGTGGTTTATTAATAGTTATTGCCCTTTTTGCGGGAACATTTATAGCTTCCATGATGTCGGGTTTTGGGGGGAATGACACCGCTTCCGCCGGTGCTGCTATGGGCGGTGGGATTATCACTTTTGTGTACATCATTTTGGCTCTGGTCTATTTCTTTCCCTGTCTGTACCTTTTCCATTTTGCCTCTAAAATGCAGGTTGCTTTGCGCAGTAATCAACAGGATATGCTGAATATTTCTTTTCGCAATTTGAAATCCTGTTTTAAATTTATGGGGATCTTAATGATTATTATGCTGTCCTTCTGGGCAATCGGCATTATCATCGCAATTGGGGCATCTGTAGGGGGAGGAATTTAATTATTGGTAGAATAATAATTGTAATCCTTTAAAAGAGTTTCCAAAAAGTCCAGTGAATCTTCATCGGCTTCCATCTTCAATTTTGATTTGATACGTTCGGCTATTTTCATGGATAATTCATAGTCGTTGTTCTTTTTGACGGATTGAATGATGCTTTTCAGCGTGTTGATATCACGATCGCTTAATTGCATTACCTGTGGATATTTAGGTTTATAGGTTGATTCGATCTCGGTAAAAACAGTGTCTTGCCAGGAAGTACTGTTTTTCAGATCAATTAAAATAGTTCCTGCTACAAGATCTCCGATCCGTTGAGATTTTTGAGTGAAAATGATACTGATCAATCCACCGGCAGTAATGGGAAATGTCCACCAGGGAAGTTGCCCATATATGATTGCGAAAGGGATCCAATACGGAAAGTCAATCAATCGGAATACCCAACGAATGAGGTATTGTCCTAAAGTAGGTTGCCCGCCTTCTGCCGTTATTACTTTTATATCCATAGCCAGTTTCCCAACACTCCGGCCATTTAATGAAATTTCACAGATAAGATGATAAAATAGTACAGGCAAACTTACGAGTAGGCCGCCCAGGTCCCAGGTATAGGTCCATACAAAAAAAGAAGGGATATCAACGATCATCGAAACAATCTTAATATATAGCCAGCAGGTCATCAAATCTATGATCCAGGCAAAAAGCCTCTTATGAAAGGGCGAGATAGCGAATTCTACCTCAATATTAAAACCAGTATCTAATTTTACCTGCAGCATGTTATCAAAGAAAATGAATATTCGTTATCGTTCAAACGTTCAAAATTTAACTATTATATTTATCAATAAAAATAATTGTTAGAGAGGTAATCGGAACAATAAAATTCCCACAAGTGAGAGAAGGTCGTTTTATAAAAAAAAATATTGATAAATGGAAGCAGTATCAATATGAAACAAGCACTGATCCCGATGAAATGGCTCAACAATTTACTGAATTGGTGAATGATCTGGGGTATTCCAAAACTTTTTATCCTCAAAGTAAGGTAACACAGTATTTAAATGGACTTGCTTCAAAAATTTATCTGGGCATTTATAAAAACAAACGAGAAGAATCTTCAAGGATTTGGCGATTTTGGAAAACTGAGTTGCCGCTCACTCTTCGAAAATATCACCGGGAATTATTATATGCCTTTTTATTGTTTACCACATTTGCGGTGATGGCCGCATTTTCAACAGCGCAGGATCAGAGTTTTGTTAGGGGAGTTTTGGGAAATGACTATGTGGAGATGACTGAAGATAATATTGCCAGGGGTGATCCATTTGGGGTTTATAAGGATAAGAAGAAATTTGAGATGTTCCTTACGATCGCCTTGAATAATGTTAAGGTTTCATTCATGGTTTTTGTTGGAGGTTTTTTATTGTCAGTCGGAACGGTATGGATGTTGTTCGAAAACGGTATGATGCTTGGCGCTTTCCAGACATTCTTTTTTTTGAAGGACATGGGTTGGCAGTCAGTATTGGTAGTATGGGTACACGGTACTCTTGAAATTTCAGCTATAATTATTGCCGGTGCTGCAGGTCTGATTGTAGGCAATAGTATTTTATTTCCCGGAACCCATAAACGGCTGCATTCTTTAAAACGGGGAGCAAAGGATGGTTTGAAACTCATGATCGGCCTTGTACCTGTTTTCATTGTCGCCGCTTTTCTTGAAGGCTATATAACCCGGTATTCAACAATGCCAAAGGGAATCAGCATATCCATACTGGTGGCTTCCCTTTCTTTCATCATCTGGTACTTTGTAGTGTATCCTATTCAACTGCAGAAACGAATACAGGGACACCGAAAAAATAATGGCTGAATAATTACGATGAAAGAATTGATACATTATAATTTTAAAAAATTAACCTTACCCTTTTTTTGTATCATGGGGTACATTTACCCAATATCCCTCAACGCCCAACAGAATGAAGATTCCACTCTTTTATATACAGATTCGGCAGTTGTTTCAAATGAAGACCATAATGTTGATGCAAAAAAAACAATCAAATCTTCCGACATACCGGTGTTCCGTAGTGTGCCAGACACTACCGTGGCGCGAATGAGGCGGGAAAAAGATTTTGCTTACGCCAATGATCCCGCTTATTGGGTAAAAGAAAAAAAAGTATACCGCAAAGGATTCTGGGACTATATTTTCGATTTTTTTTCAAGCGGTCCAGCACGAGCGATCTTTTATTTTTTAATAGCGGCCCTGATCCTTTTTGTACTCTACCGTGTGATAGTTGTCAACGAATTGCTCATTTTCTATTCTGCCAAAAAACCAAAAAAGTTATTTGACTCAACCGAAAATATTGAACTTGATCCGGGAATGATTGATCAGAGAATTGAAGAGTCTGTTAATCAAAAAGACTACCAGTCTGCAATACGATATTTATACCTCAAAACATTGTACTCTTTGAATGATAAAAACTGGATTCAGTTCCATGCGCAGGCAACTAATAATGAATACCTGCATCAAATGAGTCAACATAAGAAACTAAAAGATTTCCGATTCCTCACACAGGTATATGAATACGTTTGGTATGGCAAATTTGAAATCAGCGAACAGCAGTTCTCATTAGTGTATGATAATTTTAAAAATTTCCAGACTGCTATCTAAATGCTAAGAAAAATCTTCATATTTCCATTATTGTCAGCATTAATTTCTTTTATTGCCGCCTGCAATAATAACTCTAAGAAACTCAATGAGCGGGTAAGTTTGTGGAGGAACGATAAAATACCCTACGGTACTTTTTATTCTTATAAAAACCTTTCCCGTATTTTTCCGGATGCCAGTATCGAGATCACAAAAAAATCGCCCGACAAATACAAGGGCTTAGCATTAGGTGAGTCTGCTGATAAAATGGTCACAGCCTCAGGCAAAACAGCACATATTATCATTTCTCCCCAGGTTCAACCGGATGAAAGTGAAATCAATGCCCTTTTCAACGAGGTTGGAGAAGGCAATCATATTTTTATCTCTGCATTCAATATCAGTAAAAATTTGTTGGACACCCTTCATTTAAAACCTGCCATGTACTCCGGGTATTACAATTCATCTGATTCTTTAGTGATAAACATAATTAATCCTGTAACATATGATTCATTAAGTTTTGGTTACCCAGGGAAAGCATTCGATAATTACTTTGTTTCCATGGATACATCCATTACAAATATTTTGGGGAAGAATGAAAAGGGGGAGGTAAATTTCGTTAGAATTACTTATGAAAGCGGCGGATCGATCCATATTCACCTGGCACCAATGGCATTCACAAATTTCTTTCTGCTTCACCATGAGAACAAAGAATATTATGATAATGCATTATCCTACTTGCCGAATGATATCGAAGTAATTAAATGGGATGATTATTTCAGAAACCGTACGGGCAATAAAAAAAGCGGTTTTTCAAAACTTTCTGCATTTTTAAACAATGATATTTTAAAATGGGCTTTCTGGCTTGTAGTTATACTTTTTGCGATTATTTATTTATTCGAATCAAAGCGTAAGCAAAGTATCATATCAGTTATCCCACCAATCAAAAATGCATCGCTTGACTTTGTAAAAACTATCGGTAGGTTGTATTACCAACGGAGGGATAACAAAAACATTGCAATTAAAATGTCGGCGCATTTTCTGGATAATGTTCGCAATAGATATCATCTTCAAACCTCAGTATTGAATGATGACTTTGAAAATAAACTAGCATACAAGAGCGATTATGACCGAACTGCTATCCGGGATATAATTTATACTATCAAGACGCTTCCTGATCAACCCTCTATTACAGACGAGGAATTATTATCATTTAATAATAAACTGGAAAAATTCACAAAACACCACTAATACCATCCTATGGAAGAAAATATATTTGAGCAACGTACGGATCTTAATTCTCTTCAACAATCAGTTCAAACTCTAAAAGATGAAATAGGAAAAGTAATAGTAGGACAGGAGCAGATGGTGGAATTATTACTGGCTGCCATGTTAGCTGATGGGCATGTATTGATTGAAGGGGTTCCTGGCGTTGCCAAAACACTAACGGCAAAATTATTAAGTAAGAGTATTGCGGTTGGCTTCTCACGTATTCAATTTACCCCCGACCTCATGCCTAGTGATGTAATAGGCACCTCTATTTTTAATCCTAAGGAAACTACTTTTCAATTCAGACAAGGTCCTATATTCAGCAATATTGTATTGATTGATGAAATAAACCGGGCTCCGGCCAAAACACAGGCTGCCTTATTTGAAGTTATGGAAGAAAGGCAGATTACAGTTGATGGGCAGACATTTAGCCTGGCTGCTCCTTTTATAGTAGTGGCTACACAAAATCCTATTGAACAGGAAGGAACCTATCATTTACCGGAAGCTCAACTGGATCGGTTCCTTTTTAAAATAAATGTTACTTATCCCACCATGGAACAGGAATTCAGGGTTTTGATGAATCATCATCACTCAAATTTGGAGAACATGGTGAACCTAGTTCATCCGGTAATAACGCCACAGCAGATGGCGGCATTAAAAATACAGGTGCGGGGTATTCATGTCGAAGAGAAGCTGATTAGTTTTATTACATCAATTGTTGGCAATACACGGAATCATAAATCCATCTACCTGGGCGCCTCGCCGCGGGCATCAATCGGTATCCTGAATAGTTCAAAAGCCCTTGCCGCCATGCGAGGAAGAGATTTCGTAACACCAGATGATATCATTTATGTAACCCCGGCCGTTTTACGACACCGCATTGTACTTACTCCTGAGAAAGAAATGGAAGGAACATCAACTGACGATGTGATTACACAGATTGTACAGGGTATTGAGGTGCCGAGATGAAGTATTAATTTGTTACTTACCCAATTTGTCAAAGAATGCAGAATCAGAAAATATTCAGCGGAAGATTTTAAACTTTTAATAGTCGGATAAAATAACTCATAATGTACATGAAAGAAATAAGATAATTGAATAGGTAATTAAGTCTTCACCTTATAGTGCGTTAACATTAAATAATGACATTTATTAAAGAATACGTCAAACCCCTATTTTTTAGCCGCCGGTTTTACTGGGCACTGGTAGGTATTATTGTATTTTTTATTGTAGCCTACTCGCTGCCTGTAATTTTTATTCTGGCAAAACTGGGATTGCTCTTATTTGTTTTAATGATTTTGTTGGATTATCTCGTTGTTTTTCTTGGGGGCGGGATACACATGGAGCGCATTCTACTTGATTCTTTTAGTAATGGCGATGATAATACTGTTGAAATTGTATTAAGAAATAAATACTCATTTAAAGCCTGGATAAAGATCATTGATGAATTACCGGAACAATTTCAAAAACGGGATTTTCTCTTTACAGCTATTATCGAACGCGGGGCAGAAAAAAATATTCAATACCTGGTGCGTCCCGTTGAGCGTGGCGAGTATGAGTTTCATGATATCAATGCGTTTATCAAATCGCCGCTTGGTTTTGTAGTCAGAAGAATACGAACTGAAACAGTTCAAATGGTTAAGGTATTGCCATCTTATTTATCATTAAGGCAATTCGAGTTACTAGCGCATTCAAATAATCTTGCAGAGGCGGGCACCAAGAAGATCAGAAAAATTGGTGCAAGCCTTGAATTTGAGCAGATCAAGGAATATGTAACGGGCGATGATATCCGTAGTATAAACTGGAAAGCAACTGCAAGGAAGGGCGGTCAGTTGATGATCAACAATTATACCGATGAACGTAGCCAGCAGGTATATTGCATCATTGACAAAGGCCGTGTTATGAAAATGCCTTTTGAAGGAATGACGCTGCTTGATTATGCTATCAATGCAACTCTTATATTATCTAAGGTAGCATTGATAAAACAGGACCGGGCAGGCCTGATCACATTCGCTGAAGAAATTGGTCATTTTTTGCCTGCCAGCCGCAAGGCCTCACAAATGGGAAGTATTTTGGAGACCCTGTACAATCAGCAAACAAAGTTTTTAGAAAGTAGTTATGAAAGGCTGTACGCTCTCATTCGTACACGCATTACACAACGAAGTCTGATCATCCTTTTCACTAATTTCGAGTCCTTGTCGGGGTTACAAAGGCAGTTACCTTATATACGCAGTATTGCGCGCAATCACCTTGTAGTGGTCGTTTTTTTCGAAAATACTGAGTTACGCCAGCTCACTGAATCAACAGCCGATGGTGTAGAATCATTATACATTAAAACAATTGCCGAAAAATTCGTGTATGAAAAAAAACTTATAATTAAGGAATTACAGCAGCATGGCATTTTTACAATTCTTACCGCTCCCAAAAGTTTAACGGTAGACACAGTGAACAAATATCTTGAATTGAAAGCCAGGCAAGCCATCTGATAACCCGAATTTATTAGAGTATGAATATTTTTGAACAGGGACAGGTTCTACTTATTAACAAGCCTTACGAGTGGACATCATTTGATGTAGTAAGAAAACTGCGTGGTCTGATGAAAGTAAAAAAAGTAGGCCATGCGGGCACTCTGGATCCATTGGCCACCGGCTTATTAATTCTTTGTACAGGGCTGTTTACCAAAAAGATTAATGAGTATATGGCGCAAGAGAAAGAATATACCGGCAGTTTTACAATGGGGGCCACTACTGCTACTTACGATCTTGAAAGTATACCCGAAAATTTCAAAACGACTGATTATATTTCTGAAGACGCCATTCATCTTGTAGCAACATCATTTACAGGAGAAATTTTTCAAGTTCCTCCAATTCATTCAGCCATTAAAAAGGATGGGCAACGCGCCTATGAACTTGCCCGGCAGGGGGAAGAAATAATATTAGAACCGCGAAAAATTATAATTAAAGATTTTTCAATTTTAAAAATTGAAATGCCGGAAGTGTATTTCCGTGTTGTGTGTTCAACAGGAACCTATATTAGAAGTCTTGCGAATGATTTTGGAGGAGCACTTGGGTGTGGAGCATTTCTAAGCAGCTTATGCCGGACAAGAATTGGCGAGTTTTTACTAGAGGATTCCTTAAATATTGAGGATGCTACACAATGGGTACGGCAAAAGGTTTCTCAGAATGGATAACCTATTCCTAACTGGAACTGGCCATCCAGAAGTTTCAGATTATAAAACCATCCATCATTGAATTGAGCTTTAGCCGGATTTTTTAATTGATATGCCCAATCCAATCTTATCAGGAAAAAGTCAAAATCGAACCTTAAACTGGTTCCAGCCCCTATCGCAAGGTCCTTGTACAAACGGCCCAGCTTGAACTGAGCCTCTGGTATTTCAATATTGTTTCGATCAACCGTTCTTGCCCAGATATTTCCTGCGTCTACAAAAAAAGCACTTTTTAATTTTATTCCTAAAATCGTTCCAAGATTAAATCGATATTCTACATTTCCTTCTAATTGCATATCTCCGAACCTGTCGAGCTTAATGGTGTCAGTGTCGTAAATGGTGTTTGAGCCGGGCCCGAGACGGCGCACCGGCCACGCCCTCATACTGTAAGGGCCACCTGCAAAAAAGGCTTTGAAAAAAGGGAGATTATACTCTTTTTCATTTCCCGTTTTTCCATACACATATCCATACCCTGCAAAAGCTCTGAATGCAAGTTCCGATTTTGTATATTTTTTAAAGTGTTTCAATTCTACATCCATTTTCACAAAGCGCCGGAGATTATTTCTTTCCAGGCTTTTTATTAATCCAAACAATGCACCGCTGCTCTCTATGCGTGCCCGGTAAAAAGTAGAATTTGATGCTGAAATTATTTGCCTGTTCAATGCGCCAATGAAACTGATGATAAGTCCATTTTTAAATGATTGCCTTAAAGCAGGAATTTTGTCTTCCAGATTTAGAAAACTATCTGATTTAATAACATTTGTCAGTTCAACATTAATAGGAAAGAACTGCCAGGAATTTGCTCTGTTGGCTAACGGGCTGGGTTTCTTAGACCAGGAGTAACCTAATGAAACGTTAGCGGACTGCACTTCAAAAAATTGACGGCGGTTGGTATAGGATGCATTTATATTAATAAGGGTACGCGGATCATCTACATTTTGTAATCTAAAAGGTTTTAGAAATCTCGGTATGGCGATATTATGCGATACAATTGTTTGGGCTGTTTGAACAATATTTGTTCCCAATTCGACACCAAACCGTGCATTGGTTGTAGTTTGAATACTTTCCCGGAATGCATTTCTATTGCGAACTCCTACCACAAATCCAATTCCGAATAAAGACCCGGTTGTAAGAGCATCACTTACATTGCGGCTGGTTTCAAAATCAACATTAAGACTTAACTTCTTGGCGGGATATAACCGAATTCTTGCATCGAGAAGTGGTACTGAGTCGTACCGTTCAAACAAATCAATATCTACCTGTTGCCACGCACCTAAATTGGTGAAGGTATTGATGGTTTTAAAATAATTAGTTTGTTTGTAGAGGTCGCCAGGTCTCAATCCAATGTTACGCGCCACAAAAGGCAGTTTGAATTTGCGCGAACCGTAGTAGAATTTGATTCCATTAACGTTGGTTGAATCTTTGGATGTTTGTAAAGTATCATCCAGGATAGACATGTCAGGATATACACTAATATCTCCCACATAAAATTTGTCAAGATGTGTAGTATCTCTGGCTATGCGTTGTTTGATAACAACTGTCATGATAGGGTTTTCCCGTCTTCTTCTTAATTCTTCCAATAAACTTGCCTGCTCGAAAGGATCGATAGTAGGATCAAGCAGGCCAGCTACCACCGTATCCCTTTCTGCGTAAATATCTTCCTTGGATATTTTATAATATCCGTGATCGCGATAAATGCTTAGGAGGCGGTCAAGTTCTGATGAAATATTTTGTAAAGAATACGGATCACCTTTTTTCAAAAGACTTTTATCCCGGTTTTGAAGAGCTAATTGTTGCAATTCTGATGATTGTAAATCATATCCAATAGAATCCAACCTGAAAACTTTTCCTGGCGCAACGAAGAAATCAGTTGTAACCCGGTATTGATCGCGAACGGTATCAATTTTAAAAGTATCGGTGATAACAGGATTCAGATAGCCATTAGCACTCAGCAATGCCGACATGAAAGTTTTGGATCGGTCCACATTCAAACTATCAAAAATGGGTGGTTTGGATAATCTGTTATAAAAGAATGGTGGAGTAATTCCAATAGCCAATACAGTTCTTACTTTTAAACTATCATCTAACTGATTTTCCAGGCCGAGTTTGAGCTCCGTTTTTTTTGATGCCGGCAAATTGCTTTGGATAGTTATATTCGTTTTATAAACAAACGGTTTGTATTTCTGGTATCTTTTAGGAGTCGTACAGGAGGCCGCCACGAGTAGCAGCATTAATATAGGAGTGATCCACCGGTAATATGCAAAAAAATGAACTTGCTGGCCGTCTGACATAAAGTTTTAAAGGAAATGCATGTTGATGAAAGCGAAGATCAAATATATTCAAAGTTTAAGCCAGAAAAAATTAAGAGAAGAAGAAGGTGTATTCATAGCAGAAGGACCAAAAATCGTCGAAGAAATTTTACAGGCTTCTAATGTAGAGGCAAAGCAGCTATTTGCGACAAGCAAATGGATTGGCCAGAACGTGCACGGGGATTGGAAACACAAACAAATTCTCATTCAGGTCGATGATGATGACCTGAAACGTATTTCTTTTTTACAAACTCCCAACCAGGTACTGGGCATCTTCCGACAACCAGTTTTTATACCAGTTGAAGGCACTAATAAAATTTCGTTAATGCTGGATACCATCCAGGATCCAGGTAATTTAGGAAGCATTATTCGGTGTGCTGATTGGTTTGGGGTACATCAGATCATTTGTAGCCCCGATTGTGTGGATGTATTCAATCCTAAAGTAGTTCAGTCAACTATGGGAAGCATTTGCCGGGTGCAGGTTATTTACGAAAACCTGGTATCCTATCTTCTGAAGCATCCATCGATTCCGGTATATGCGGCTACTTTAAAAGGCAGGGATATAACGGAGAGTTCCATCATAAAGGAAGGCATTATCCTGATTGGGAACGAATCTAAAGGCATTCAGCCAGAACTTCTTTCAATGGTCAAAAATCACATCACTATTCCACGCAAAGGAAATGCTGAATCATTGAATGCAGCTGTGGCTACCGGGATCCTTTTGTCGCATTTGGTTTGATGGATGGACATGGTACCTGCGAATGTAGAAGAAAAGAAATTTATAAACTTATTCATAGACCTACCAATGTAAACTCACAATTGTAACTGCTACCGGAATTGTATCGCTCTTACGGGTTGAATTCTTTTTACAATGATAGTAGGTATAAGCAGGATGATGAAACAAATTAACAGCGTACCGATATCCACTAAAACGACCTGCCACCAGATGATATTTACAGCGGCCTGCGAAATATAATAAGCATCTTCCGGTAGTTTAATAAATCCGTATCGTTGCTGTAACCAGCAAATAGTTAATCCCAGTAAATTGCCTAGTAGTAATCCCGTTATCGTAATAATAGTACCCTGGTATAAAAATATTTTTTGTACCGTAAAATTTCCTGCTCCAATGGCTTTCAATATACCGACCATCCGGGTTCTTTCTAAAACCAGGATCAGTAGGCAGGTTACCAGATTTAACAAGGCAATCCCAATCATTATCACAAGTACAATAACGATTGTTTTATTTTGCAGCGCCAACCAGTCGAAAATATTGGGGTGTATTTGTTTTATGGTGCTACTGTTTAACCCGATTGGTATTTGGTAAAGAATGTCCGCATTTACTTTATCCATCTGACTGAAATCTTTTAAAAAGATCTCGTAACCTCCGATCTGGTTTTGGTTCCAGTTGTTCAACCGCTGAATCAGTTTCAGATCTCCAATGGCAATCAGCTTATCGTATTCTTCAATGCCTGTTTTATAAAGGCCTGCTACCAATAATTTTCTTGGTCGGGGGGCGGCTCCGTCGGGTTGTATAAAATAAATCAATACATAATCATTCACTTTTAATTTTAATTGCTGTGCTGTTGAGGCCGAAAGATTGATTTCATTGCTATAACCACTATCTGTAAAATGGATCCATCTTCCACTCATTAAAAAGTTCTTCAGATTTTCGAAATCATAGTTCTTTTCAACTCCTTTGAACAAAATGCCCTCTATCGTTTCTGAAGTTTTGAGGATTGAATTTTTAGTTGCAAATGCCTGAATGTTTTTTATAGCCGGATATAATTTTTTCAGGTCAGTAACGGAATCATTTTTTAGAATAGGTGTTTCTTCTGCAATGGCTACTTTAGCCGCTTCATAATTTTGTATACGGATGTGCCCCCAGAAACTAAATACTTTCTGGCTGATTGTTTCCTGAAAACCACTGGCAAAAGCCATCGTGATGATCATTACGGTAACACTAATGATGGTTGCTCCTATAGAAAGCCTTATAATAAACCGTGAAAATGATTTTTCCTGGTTAAAAGCAATTCTTCGTGCAATAAATCTCGCTACATCCAAAAGGCTAGGTTTTAGTGCCCAAAAATAGACGGTGTTGTTAAAACACGAAATTTTTTTATGATTTTATACTAACATTGCGTACTTGTTGTTATTTTATCCCATCTGAAGTACATGAAAAATTTCCTGTTCTTGTTATCATTTACTGTATCCATAAGCGGATTAGCCCAAATCCCGGATGCTGTATATTCAAGCAGGATCAAAACTGTACAATTGCATCCGTATGGCAATCAGCTCGGATATCCCATTATCAGGCTGAATAGCCCCGAACAACTGGAATTACATTTCGATGACCTGGATGGTAACGTAAAAAATTATTCATACACTTTTCAATTATGTAATGCTGATTGGTCCCCGGCTATGTTGAGTCATTTCGATTTCATTAAAGGATTTTCACAGGTCCGGGTTACCAACTATCGTATATCTTCTATTGCATTTACAAAATACACTCACTACCAGGCCCTGGTGCCGGATAAAAACTGCGTTCCTTCGCGTTCCGGGAATTATATATTAAAGGTTTTTTTAAATGGCGATACATCAAAACTTATAATATCCAAAAGGATGATGGTTGTTCAGGAGTTGTCTTCCATTAAAGCAGAAGTTCAACAGCCCTTTAATGGTCAGTTGTTCCGTACCCATCAAAAAATTCAATTCCGTGTAAATCTGAATGAACAATTAAATGTAGTGAATGCCATACAGCAAATAAAAGTGGTGATCCTGCAGAATAATCGTTGGGATAATGCAGTGACGGATATTCGTCCCACTTTTTTCTCGCGGAATACATTAGAATACAATACTGAGAATGATTGCGTGTTCCCTTCAGGGAAAGAATGGCGTTGGGTCGATTTGCGGAGCTTCCGGTTACAAAGCGAAAGAATTGCCAATGCCCGTTATTCTACTACTTCCACCGAAATCTTCGTTAAGCCTGAAACGGATAGAAAAGAACAACGCTTCAATTTCTATCGTGATGCCAATGGCATGTTCAATATTGAGCCGAGTGAAAATATTAACCCTTTCTGGCAGGCCGATTATGCAACAGTGAATTTTACTTTTGTACCGGCAGGGAATGCAATAATTCCGGGAAAAGATGTGTACGTGTTCGGTCAATTATCGAATTACGACCTTAGCGATGCAACAAGAATGGCGTTTAATTCTGTAAAAGGTGTTTATGAATCTTCTTTGTTCCTGAAGCAGGGTTATTACGATTATTACTACGTAACCGTAGACAGAAATGCTAAAAGGAGAATGGCTTTACTGGATCTAACAGAAGGTAACCTGTGGGAAACCGAAAATAATTATAACATCCTCGTTTATTATCGGCCTCTTGCCGGAAGAGCAGATGAATTAATTGGTATTGCTTCATTGAACTCTTTGACTGGTAGAAAAGCAATTGGCCGCTAATTGTTGTTTAGGCCGGATACTCCTTTAATTTTTCAACATGGTCGGATGGTCCCCGTCTGACCATGTTAAAAAAACTTTAATCCACAAACAACAATCTTCATTACTGATCCCTATCTTTGCGCCCCGGCAGGTCTTACACGACCAGCTCCTGCTGAACTCCCCCAGGGTCGGAAGGCAGCAAGGGTAGGCGGTTGTAGCGGTGCGATGTAAGTAATCTGCCGTTTTTTTT
>Ga0136634_10000242_pt1 | contig 26915 bp, 21 predicted proteins | sample AntDrymUQ8332106_2_FD_104654 | JGI IMG/M metagenome (GOLD analysis project Ga0136634, IMG submission 104654) | Polar desert sand microbial communities from Dry Valleys, Antarctica - metaG UQ833 (21.06) | ecosystem: Environmental > Terrestrial > Soil > Desert | place: Antarctica: Dry Valley... | reverse complement strand
TTGGCGACCTGGATGGTCGCGGTGCCGACACCGCCGGCGGCACCGTGCACCAGCACGGCCTCGCCCTGCTTCAGGTCACCGCGCTCGATGAGGGCGAAGTGGGCGGTCAGGTAGTTCATCGGGATGGCCGAGCCCTGCTCGAAGCTCAGCCCGTCCGGGAGCGGAAACACGCTGTCGAGGCCCACGCCCACCACGTCGGAGGCGCCACCGTGGCCCAGGACCGCCGCGACCCGGTCACCCTCGGAGAACCCGGAGCCGTCGGGTGCGGAGCGGATGACACCCGCGAAGTCGACGCCGAGCGTGAACGGGAGCTCCGGCTTGAGCTGGTACTCCCCCTTGCTCAGCAGCAGGTCTGGGAACGAGATCCCGACCGCATGGACCTCGATGAGAACCTGCGGACCGAAGGGTCCCACCGGCGTCGGCTCGTCGACCTCCTCGATGCTGATCGCCGACGGGCCATCGAGTCGGGTCACCTGGACTGCGCGCATGCCCCGAGGCTAGATGGCTGGGTGAGCCGGCGGGCTCCCAGGTCAGGTCTTGGCCAGCTTCGCCAGCTCGAAGTGCATCGGGTCGGTGTAGTTCCAGTCGCCGCCCCAGGCGAATCCCCAGCTCTTGAAGATGGCGACCACGGTCCGGTTGATGTCGCCCGGGATGCCTCGGTAGTTGGTGGAGGCGTTCACGTCGATCGCGGTGCCGAACGTGTGGAAGCTCAGTCCTCGCGACGGGTCGCGGGCGATGAACCGGGGCACGTAGCAACCGTCGTAGGTGCGGATCTCCTTGCTCAGTCGCCTGACGACGACCTCGTTGAGCGCACCCCTGAGCTGGGGGAGCATCACCCGGTGCCCGGTGACCCGGCCGATGATCGGCATCTCCATCGTGACGATGTTGCGACCGACCCACACTGGGTCCGGGTCGACGGTGCCGTCCGAGTTGGCCTTGTAGCTGAAGGAACCGACCGCCGCTGCTACGTTGCCACCGGTCAGGAAGGCCGTCCGGGCTGCACCGAGATTGGGGTTCTGGGCCAGGATCTCGATCTGGGCCTTCTGCCCGACGTACTTCTTGAGCTCCTTGAGGATGCTCGCGGGAGAGGCCACTCCCAGGGCGACGATCATCGCGTTGTTCGGCCGCATGCCGAGCTTCTCGGTCCACCTCGGGTTCAGTACTGCGTCGATGCGGGACCGGGCGAGGCTGGGCAGGATCGCTGCGTAGGCACCGATGTGGGCAGTCTCGGCACCGGCCTCGTTGCCGAGCCGCATGAAGCCGTCCTTCTGCTCGAGCTGCTTGCCGATGACCGGCTCCACCGCGATCTCGCCGCCTGCGACGCGGCTCCAGACTGCTTCGGTCTGCGCGGTGCCCGGAACGGTGAAGCGGCGGAAGGTGCCGGGATCCACGGCCGCGTAGGTGACCGGCCGATCCGCGACGAAGAACGAGCCCATCGCGATCGGCTCGACGGCGTCCACCCCCTTGATCGCCTTGATCCTGGCGATGGTGTCCTTGTCCAGGCTGTTCTCGCTGTAGACCAGGATGTCGGAGGAGAGCAGCGCCTCGGTGAGCTTCCCGGGCGGGTCGACCGCGAGGTCGTCGGAGACCGGCTTGGCCGGGGTGCCCCTGGGGTCGGCCCCGTTGGTCCTGCCTGACGTCTTGCTCGGTTCCTCGGTGCCGCACGCGGCAGTCAGGAGTACGGCGCCGCCCGCCGTCACCAATCCGCGCCGGGACACCGCTCGCATGACTTCCCCTGCTATCCGGCCCCTACCGAGGTCCCCTGACGAGGGTACCCGGCGCCACCAGCCTGCGGCGGGGAGTCCGAGAACCCCGAAACGGCCGTTCCTCAGGCGTTCTCCCTGCGGAAGACCGCGGTCCCCCACCAGGTCGCGAGGCCGAACAGGACCACGGCCCAGGTCGTGCCCCACAGCATGTGGCTGCTGGAGAAGTCCCCGACGAACGTGTCCCGGACAGCGTCCACGATCCAGCGGAACGGCATGAAGTCGCTGACCCGCTGCAGCCACTCGGGACCGATCGTCATCGGCAGCAGGATCCCGGACAGGAGCAGCACCGGCATCATCACCATGTTGATGACCGGCGCCATCACGTCCTCGCTCTTGGTGGTCAGCGCGAGCGCGTTCGACGCGGCCGCGCAGGCACCACCGACCAGCAGGGTGAGGAGTACGCCGATGACCACGCCGTCGACGGGGGCGCGCATGCCCATCGCCCAGCCCAGGCCGACAAGGATCAGCGCCTGCACGAAGAGCTGCGCCACGTCGCGGCTCAACCGGCCGACGAGCAGGGCCGTGCGGCTGGCGGGGGTGACCCGCTCCGCCTCGACGACTCCCTCGCGCCACTCACCGATCAGTCCGAACCCTGCGAAGAACGCCCCGAACATGCCCAGCTGGACCAGCAGGCCGGGAACGAGGAACGTGTAGGGGTTCTCGACCCCGAAGTCGTCGACGAGCGGCTTGAGCAGCGGGCCGAACAGGACGAGGTAGAGGACCGGTTGCATCACCCCGATCAACACCCAGGCCGGGTTGCGCAGGTTCATCCGGATCTGACGCCGGAAGACGATGAAGCTCTCGCGGGCGAACGTCATGTGTCGGCTCCTTCGAGGACTGGCTGGTCGGTCTGTTCGGCCTCGGCGTCGCGCAGCGACCGGCCGGTCAGGGTGAGGAAGACGTCGTCCAGGCTGGGGCGGAGCACCTCGATGGAGTCCAGGTCGACACCGGCGCGGTCGAGGTCGCGGAGCAGGCCCGGGACCGCCCGGCCCGCCCGGGAGACCCGCCCGCGCACGTGGTGGCCGTCGACCTCCACGTGCTCCGCGATCGTCTCCAGTGCGGTGGCGGCGTCGCCGACGCGAGTCGAGTCGGCGACCTCGAGGTCGACCTGGTCGCCGGAGACGGCGGCCTTGAGGTTCTCGGCGGTGTCACTGGCCACGATCCTGCCCTGGTCGATGATCATGATCCGGTCGCTCAGCGCATCGGCCTCGTCGAGGTAGTGCGTTGTCAGGAAGACCGTGGCGCCGCGCTCGCTGCGCAGGTTGGCGATGTGGTCCCACAGGTTGGCGCGGGCCTGCGGGTCCAGGCCCGTGGTGGGCTCGTCGAGGAAGATCAGCGTCGGGTCGTGGACCAGACCCATGACGATGTCGAGCCGTCGCTTCTGGCCGCCCGACATCTGCTTGGGGGTGCGTTGCCACAGGCCCGGGAGGTCGAGCTGCTCGAAGAGCTCCTGACCACGCTGGGTGGCGTGCGCTCGGCTCAGGCCGTAGAGCATCCCGTGATCCACGACCTCGTCGCCGGCGCGGGCGTAGGAGGAGACCCCACCCGCCTGGGAGACGTAGCCGATGCTGCGGCGTACGTCCTCGGACTGGGTGACCACGTCATAGCCGGCGACCGTGGCGGTTCCGGCATCGGGCCGCAGCAACGTGGTCAGCATCCGCAGCGTGGTGGTCTTGCCGGCACCGTTGGGACCGAGGAAGCCGACTACCTCGCCCTCGGCCACGTCGAGGTCGACGCCGTCGACCGCACGCACCGCGACCTTCTTGCGCCCCTGCTTGGTGTGGAACGTCTGCACCAGCCCGCGTGCCTCGATCATCCCTGTCCCTTCTCTGGAACCTCGTTGGTGTTCAAACTTGAATAGTCTGTACTCAATCTTGAACATCGGGGGTCAAACCCCGACCCAGGCGAGTAGACCAGCGACTGGTGACAAACTCATCGGGTTTTCGCGCTGACAGGTCAGCGGCGCAGCAGGCCGAGGTAGCGCTCCCGGTCCTCGGTCATCTGGTCGAGGACACCTCTCACCGACGCAGGCTAGGACTAGGTTTGTCGCATGGCAGACCCGATCGGCATCGACTTCGGCGGCAGCGGCATCAAGGCGGCGCCCGTGGACCTGTCCACCGGCGAGTTCTCGGCCGAGCGCGAACGCCTCGGCACCCCCGAGGAGTCCACGCCTGAGGCCGTCGCGGAGGTGATGGCCGAGCTGTTGAAGAGGTTCAGGGGCACCAGCTCGGTCGTCGGCGTGACCGTGCCCGGCGTCGTGCGCAAGGGGGGGGTGATCGGCTCCGCGGCCAACATTCACAAGAGCTGGATCGGCACCGACGCCGACGACCTGCTCAGCGACACCCTGGGCCGCGAGGTCCACGTCATCAACGACGCGGACGCGGCCGGCCTCGCCGAGGTGCGCTACGGGGTCGCGAAGGGGCGCGGAGGACTCACCATCGTGACCACCCTCGGCACGGGCATCGGCTCGGCGCTGTTGTACGAGGGCGTGCTGGTGCCCAACTCCGAGCTCGGCCACCTCGAGGTCGAGGGCCACGACGCCGAGAGCCGCGCCGCCAACTCCGCCCGCAAGAACGATGACCTCACCTGGGGACAGTGGGCCGAGCGCCTGACGATCTACTACCGGACCGTGGAGAAGCTGTTCTCGCCCGACTTGATCGTGGTCGGTGGCGGCGTGAGCAAGAACGCGCGCGAGTTCATCCCGCTGATCGAGATCGACACGGAGATCATCTCCGCGACCCTGCGCAACACCGCCGGCATCGTGGGGGCTGCAGCCCTGGCGACCGACAAGCAGGGCTGAGCCCCACACGCCGGTCGAGCCTCAGTCCTCGGTCGCCTCGGCCCAGAGGTTGATCCCGGAGTCGACGGCGTCCTGGTCGATGGCGACGAGCTCTTCGTCGGTGAGCGGTGGCCCCTGCAGCGCGTCGAGGTTGGTGTCCAGCTGCTCGACCGAGGACGCCCCGATCACGGCCGACGTGACGCGGCTGTCGCGCAGCGCCCACTGCAGAGCCAGTTGGGCCAGCTTCTGCCCACGGCCGGCGGCGATCTCGTTGAGCTTCCGCACGTGCGCGATCTTGGCCTCGTCGAGATGGTCGTCGGCGATCGTGCTCCCGCTGCGGGCCGCGCGCGAGTCCTTCGGCACCCCGTCGAGGTAACGGTCGGTCAGCAGCCCCTGGGCCAGGGCGGTGAACACGATGCAGCCCATGCCCTGGTGTTCGAGCTCGTCGAGGAGGCCCTTCTCGATCCAGCGGTTCAGCATCGAGTACGACGGCTGGTGGATCAGCAACGGTGTGCCGAGCTCACGGGCGATCGCGGCGGCCTCGCGCGTCTTCGTCGGGGAGTACGACGAGATCCCGGCGTACAGCGCACGCCCGGAACGGACCGCCGTGTCCAGCGCCTGCATCGTCTCCTCGACGGGTGTCTCGGCGTCGAACCGGTGGCTGTAGAAGATGTCGACGTAGTCCAGCCCCAGTCGGCCCAGTGACTGGTCGAGCGAGGAGAGCAGGTACTTGCGAGAGCCCCCGCCCTGCCCGTAGGGGCCTGGCCACATGTCGTAGCCGGCCTTGGTGGAGATCACCAGCTCGTCTCGGAGCGCCGAGAAGTCCTCGCGGAGGAACTCTCCCATGTTCTCCTCGGCCCGTCCGTAGGGCGGCCCGTAGTTGTTGGCCAGGTCGATGTGGGTCACCCCGCGGTCGAACGCCCGGCGCAGGATCTCGCGCTGGGTCTTCTCCGGACGGTCGGTGCCGAAGTTCTGCCACAGGCCCAGGGACAGGGCCGGCAGCTTCAGCCCGCTCCTCCCGCAGTAGCGGTAGTCCATCGCGTCGTAACGGTTCTCGGCCGGCTGGTAAGCGCACATGAAGCCATTGTGCGCGTGCCTCTAGGGTGGCAAACATGCCGGCCACCCGCGTGCTACCGACCGAGGAGGCAACTGCCCTGGTCGAGCTGGTGCGCGATATCGCCCAGCGCGAGCTGCTCCCGCAGGTCGCCGAGGCCGAGGCAACGGAGACTTTCCCCCGTGAGGCCTTCCGCACCCTGGGTCGCGCCGGGCTCCTGGCCCTGCCCTATCCCGAGGAGCACGGCGGTGGCGGCCAGCCCTACGAGGTCTACCTGCAGGTCGTCGAGGAGATCGCGACGGTGTGGGCGAGTGTGGGCGTCGGCGTCTCGGTGCACGCGCTCTCGTGCTTCGGCCTGGCCACCGCGGGCACCGCGGAGCAGCGGGAGAAGTGGCTCCCCGAGATGCTCGCCGGCGAGCTGCTCGGTGCCTACTGCCTCTCCGAGGCGCACGCCGGCTCCGACCCCTCGGCGATGAAGACCAGGGCCCGGCGTGAGGGTGACGACTATGTCGTCAACGGCGCCAAGGCCTGGACCACGCACGGTGGCCATGCCGACTTCTACAAGGTGATGGCGCGGACGTCGGAGGAGCGCAACGGCATCTCGTGCTTCCTGGTCCCGGCCGACGCCGAGGGTCTCAGTGCGGACCCGCCTGAGCGGAAGATGGGACTCACCGGCTCCGCCACGGCGACGATGCGCTTCGACGAGGTGCGCGTTCCTGCGGAGCGGTTGCTCGGGAACGAGGGCGACGGACTCAAGATCGCGCTCGCCGGTCTCGACTCCGGACGGCTCGGCATCGCCGCCGTTGCCGTCGGCCTCGGACAGGCAGCGCTCGACCACGCCGTCGCCTACGCCGGTGAACGCAAGCAGTTCGGCCAGCCGATCATCGACTTCCAGGGCCTGGCCTTCCTGCTGGCCGACATGGAGGCTGCCGTGCAGAGTGCGCGGGCGATGATGCTGCATGCGGCCCGGCTCAAGGACCGCGGCCTGCCCTTCTCGCGTGAGGCCTCCATCGCAAAGCTGACCGCTACCGATGCCGCCATGGAGGTGACCACCGACGCCGTCCAGGTTCTTGGTGGCTACGGTTACACCCGTGACTTCCCGGTCGAGCGGTTCATGCGCGAGGCCAAGGTGACCCAGATCTTCGAGGGCACCAACCAGATCCAGCGCCTGGTGATCAGCCGGTCCCTCGCCAAGGACCGCACCGGTCGCCTGCACACCGATCCCCACGCCCGGAGAACCCCGTGACCCGTTCACCCGCAGGCTTCAGCGCCAAGGACCTCCCCGACCTGACCGGCACCCGCGTGCTGGTCACGGGCGCCAACTCGGGCATCGGATTCCACGCCTCCCGGGCGCTGGCCGACCACGGCGCCGAGCTGGTCCTCGGCTGTCGCAACCCCGACTCGGGCCGTGAGGCCGCGGTCAAGATGCCGGGCATCACCACCGTCGAGGAGCTCGACCTGGCCTCGCAGAAGTCGATCCAGTCGTTCGTGGACCGGTTCGAAGGGCCGCTGGACGTGCTGGTGAACAACGCCGGTGTGATGACCCCGCCGAGGTACCGCGAGACCGATGAGGGCCACGAGCTGCAGTTCGGCACCAACCACCTCGGCCACTTCGCGCTCGCCGGCCTGCTGCTGCCGTCCCTGCTCGCGGCACCGTCTCCGCGGGTGGTGACGGTTGCCTCGGTCGCGCATCACCGCGGCGACGAGTCGGTCCTCGCGGGCAACCCGGAGACGTCGTACGCCCCCCAGAAGGCCTACGGCAACAGCAAGCTCGCCAACCTGCTCTTCGCCCACGAGCTGCAGCGGCGCGCCACCCAGGCGGGCGGCAGGCTCACCTCGGTCGCCTGCCACCCGGGGGTCTCGGCCACCAACCTCTTCAGCGCACCCGACGGCATGGGCTCGAACGTGATCGTGCGCAAGGCCGCGCCGTACCTGATGCCATTGCTCTTCCAGTCCTCAGCGGCCGGCGCCAACCCGACGCTGTACGCCGCGACCTATGGGGAACCCGACTCCTACGTGGGCCCGACCTGGCTGATGGAGAGCCGAGGCAGGCTCGGCCAGGCCAAGCAGAGCCGCCACGCGCGCAACGCGGACCTCGCCCGCAGGCTCTGGGACGTCTCGGAGCAGCGCACCGGCGTGCAGTTCGACTTCACCGCCTGAGGCGCGCCGATGAGTTGGGTCACTCCTGGTGGTCACCGCGTCCGGACGACGTTGGTCTTCGCCACCTTGTCGTGGAGGGCCTGCTTCTTGTCGTCCCACAGCGGCCAAAGCACGTTCAGCAGGCTGAAGATGCTGGCCAGGAAGCCCACCAACGGCACCAGGCCGAGCAGTCCCGGCGCACCTGACTGCGTGGCCCACCGCAGGATGATCGCCGAGAGCGGCAGCTCTGGGCTCTCGCGGAGCCGAATCCGCAAGCCGACCGCCAGCTTGCCCGGGGTCGCCTGCTTCCAGATCAGGAACCCGACCGTGTACACGAGACCGACCACGAAGGCCACAGCGCCGATCGCGACGATGGATCCTGAGATCTCCTGCTCGAACGCGGCTGACGAGGGCGTCGGGCGGCCCTCGTCAGCCGCCGTGATGGTCGCGTCGAAGTAGTCGCCGAACGCGCTGATGATGTCGCGGATGAACGGGAAGGTCAGCACCCCGACGACCACGGCCAGGATCAGATAGTCGATCACCGAGGCGCCCACCCGGTGCCACCAGCCGGCCAGGGGCACCCCGTCGGGGGTGGTGGGTCTCCCGGACATGTCGTACGCGGTCGTGGCGGAGGTCGCCGGGTACGAGGCGTAGGCCGGCTGCTGCTGCTCGGCCGAGGGGTACGTCGGCTGCTGCGCGGTCGGGGCAACGTGGGCCGTCCAGCCCTGGCCGTCCCAGTAACGTTGCTGCGGTGGGCTTCCGGCCTCGGGCGGTTGTGGGTCCGGGTACCAGCCAGCGGGTGCAGTCATGACGGCCATGCTGTCAGAGGGGTGGTGCCGGGGGGCACGCGACGGTCATTCCCGCAGGACGCCACTCCGGGTCAGCTCCCGGTAGAGGTACGGCGCGAGCGTCTTGGCGTAGGTCACCGTCAGGTGGTTGTTGTCGAAGTACACGTTGACCCCACCGATCACGACCGGGCAGGTGTCCTCGTCGCAGTAGAAGCTGGTCAGGTCGACCAGCTCGGCCCCCGGCGTACGACGTGCGGCGGCCGACAGCGCGTCGTACCACCGGTCCAGCCGCTTCGACCGATCGAGCCCGCAGCGTACGTTGGCCTCCTCGACCGGGACCTCGGAGAGGCAGAAGTTCGGGTCGTGCTCGGCCTTCTGGTCCTCCCGGTCCTGAGGGTTGTCGCGCAGGACCACGACCGGCACGCCCTGACGGGTGACCTGGCTCCACGCCTCGGCAAGACCGTCCGCGCGCTCCTCCCGGCTGCCGCGCATCGTGGTCAGCCGGGCGGTGGTGAGCACCGCGTCGTAGTCCTTCGCGTTCTCATCGAGGAACGTGGACAGTCGGTCGCGGAAGTCCGCGCACACGCGGCCCTCGGGGATCGTCAGGTTGGGTTCGTACGTCGACCACGGGCAGCCACCCGACACGAACATGTCGGCGGTGAGCTGTCCTGCCTCGACCATCGGCTCTACCATCGACATCATGATCCGGGCGTGCGAGTCGCCGATGACCGCGACGTGCGGACGTCCCTCGCGGCGCTGGCCGAACTGGCACGGCTGCAGGGGGTCGGCGAGGCCCGGAGCGATGCAGCGATGATACTGCGGGAAGTCGTTCTCCACGGCTGCCGGGGTCGGCACGAGCACGCTCTCGAGCTGCGGGTTGGGGCACTCAGTGGCCTTCGGATCCCGGGCCGCTGCGCCGAAGCAAGGGGGCGCGTCGGCGGCCAGTCGGGCGGCTGTCTGTTCGTTCCGATCGGCCTCGCGGGCCACCTCGACCCGGGGGACGACACACAGGGCAGTGAGCACGACGGCCCCCGCGGCGGCGTACGCGAAGGTGACGCTGGGGCGGGCGATGCCGAACCTGCGGGCCGCCCGGACAGGATCCTCGACCCATCGCTTGGTCAGTGCCGAGGCGCCGATCGTGGCGAGCAGGATCGAGAGCTTGTCGAGCATCGTCAGCGAATGCTCGGTCACGTAGGGCAACAGGATGATGAACGGCCAGTGCCACAGGTAGATCGAGTAGGAGATGTCGCCGAGATAGCGAGCCGGGCCCAGGACGAGCAGGTTCGACGATGCCCAGGGGACCTGAGGCGCCTCGACCCAGATCAGCGTCATGGAGGCCGCCACCACCAGGAGTGCTGCAGTGCCTGGCATGGGCGTCGACTCGTCGAGCACCAACGAACAGGCCAACAGGCCGACCAGGGCAAGCCACCCGAGACCGGCGCGGGTGCGTGCTGCAAGGTGTCGCGACACCGCCGGCGTGAAGGCGAGCAGTGCACCCGCCCCGAACTCCCAGGCCCGCGCAGGGGTGACGAAGTAGGCGAGGGCGGGGTCGGTGGCCGTGATCCAGAGGGAGTAGCCCAGCGAGGTCGCCGTGGTCACGGCCAGCACGCCGAACACGACAGAGCGTCTGTTGACCCTGCCGAAGGGACGGGTCGCCAGCCACAGCCCGAGCAGCACGAGCAACGGCCAGATCAGGTAGAACTGCTCCTCCGCCGAGAGCGTCCAGTAGTGCTGCGCGGGCGAAGGGGCGTTGTCTGCTGCGAGGTAATCGACCGAGTTGATCGCCAGGGTCCAGTTCACGACGTACAGCGCTGCCGCGAGGATCTCGCCGAAGAACTGTTGCCACAGCAGGCGCGGCACGAGCACGAGGACCCCGACGGCTGAGACCAGGAGGACGACGTACGACGCGGGCAGCAGGCGGCGCAGCCGGCGGGCCCAGAACCCGGCCAGGCTGACCGAACCGGTCCGGTCCACCTCGCGCAGGATGTGGGAGGTGATCAGGTAGCCGGAGATCACGAAGAAGACGTCGACACCGATGTAGCCGCCGGGGACCCGACCGGGCCAGAGATGGAACAGGACGACCAGAAGCACGGCCACTGCCCGGAGGCCCTGGATCTCCTGTCGCATCGGTCGATGCTACAAACCCACCGGGCCGGATCCGGACAGGGCGAGGCCATGCAGGGACCCAGATGCCCCCGCGACAGGACCTTCGACCCTGCCGGCGGGACCCGCGGAGATGAAGGCTGGGGTCATGGACGCACCCGTTGAGCTGCCGTACGCCAAGTGTCGCGAGCTGCTGGGAGGTGGCGTGTTCGGTCGCGTGGCCGTCTGCACACCGGAAGGTCCCCGCATCCTGCCGGTCAACTACAGCATCGTGAACGAGTCCGTCGTCTTCCGCACCTCGCCGACCGGAGTCGTGGCCACCCACAACTGGGGGTCCCAGATCGCGTTCGAGGTCGACCATGCGGACTACGCCGACCACAGGGGCTGGAGCGTGCTGGCGACTGGCCGGGGACAGCGAGTCGAGGACGCCGACGAGCTTGCCCACATCAAGCGCACCTGGGACCCCCGCCCGTGGGCCGGTGGAGCTCGGCCGCTCTACGTGCGACTCGCGTGGGACGAGCTCACCGGTCGACGTCTGGGGCACGGCTGGACCCACGACAACGAGATGCCTGTCCGCCAGGCGCTGCGCTGAGGCCGAGCGTCCACTGGCCGACGGTCACCATGCGGGGAACTAAACTCCGGGTGTGACTGCCCAGGAACCTGACGCCCCGGCCCCCGCGCGCCGGCAACGGCACCTGCTGGATCCGGAGAACCTGCAGCACAGCCACCGCAGCACCCAGTCGTCGCAGGAGTCGCTGACCAGTGTGCAGCGCTGGGTGATGTCGGTCCTGGCCGTCACCACGATCATGCACCTCTCCGCGGGGCTGGTCGTCGCCGCGATCTTCATGGACGACTCGCGCCTCGACGCCCGCATCGGGCTGAACGTGATCGCCGCGATCATCGGTGTGCTCGCGGTCGGCATCGGCCGCCTCATCCACGGCAGGTACGTCCTCAGCACCTGGCTGCTGATCGGCCTCACCCCCGGCATCGCCGGCCTCTGGCTCACCCTGCGCTGATAGGTGGTCGAGCAGCGAACGGGTGTTCGCACCCACTCGAGACCACCCCAGGAGGTCGCCACCTCCACCGGGTGGGCGATACTTGCACCATGAGCCGCCCCCACCCAAGGTCTTGGCTCAGGACCTTCTGCCCGTCCCGTGGTTTTCCTGTGCGGGGGTGAGCTCGGCGATTCTTGCAACACCAGGGAATCGTCTTCCCGAAGTGGCTTCTCAACAGGTTCGACCCTGAAACGAACCGCTCTGTCACCAGTTCATGCAGCAGACCCCTCCCCCACGTTTGGTTCCCACATGACGCCGCCGCACGCCACCCGGTTCGTGCTCGTTACCGGTGCCACCGGGAATGTCGGTTCACAGATTGTGGAACTGCTGCTCGCTGCCGGGGTCCCGGTGCGCGCCGCGGCCTCAAGCGTGGAGGCCGTCCGCTCAAGGTTCGGCGACCGGGTCGAAGCTGTGGCTCTGGACTTCACCAACCCCGCGACCTGGGACCAGGCCTACTCCGGGGTGCACCAGGTGTTCCTCATGCGCCCACCCCACCTGGGAAAGCCGAAGAGGCAGATGCTGCCCTCGCTCGAGGCAGCCAAGGCGGCTGGTGTTGAGCACATCGTGCTGCTCTCTCTGCAGGGAGCCGAGCACAACAAGGTCGTGCCACACCACGCGCTCGAGGTCTGGCTGCGCGAGTCGGGACTGTCGTGGACCTTCGTGCGCGCTGCATTCTTCATGCAGAACCTCACCACTACACACCTCACCGACGTGCGTGACCGCGACACCATCATGGTGCCGGCCGGTGCCGGCGCCACCGCGTTCGTCGACGTGCACGACGTTGCCGCGGTCGCCACCCAAGCCTTGCTCAACCCCGAGCAGCACCGCAACACGGCTTGGACGCCGACGGGGCCGCAGGCCCTGACCTATGCCGAGATCGCGACCATCCTGACCGCCGTCCTGGGTCGCCCCATCCGCTACCCACGGCCCGGACTGGTGCGCTACGCGCGACACGCCCGCAACGTCCTGGGGATGCCCTGGGGCATGGTTGCCGTCACCTGCGCGATCTACAGCATCGCCCGACTAGGTCGCGCCGGCGGTCTCACCGACGATGTCCTCGTCGCAACAGGCCATGACCCGGTGTCGTTCCGCGTGTTCGCCGCACGCGAGGCCACTCACTGGGTCGCCCGAGGCTGAAGCCGCGACGTCGGCCAGGACACCCCGTTCATGATCGGTTCGACCACCAAGTCGTTCACGGCGCAGCCCAAGGCCTGCTCGCACCTTGGCCCCTGGGCACAGGGCCGGACCTCTCGCGACGCCCGGATCCCCCCACGGGTCGGCCGTGGCGTTCGCGGATCGGCGCGCGATGTCCGTCATCTGACCGGGATCGGACCTCGCGAAGGTGCCGGGGAGTGGAGTAGCGTCGCTGAGATCACGTCGGCGTCTGCCCGAGTGGCAAGGGGGTTTCGAGATGTTCGTTCAGGTGATCCAAGGCCAGGTATCTGACGCTTCGCAGGTGCGCGCGCAGCTCGAGAAATGGGTGTCGGAGGTCTCCGCACAGGCGACAGGCTGGTTGGGTAGCACAGGTGGCGTCACCGAGGACGGCCGGCTGGTGGCGCTGGTGCGTTTCGAGTCGGAGCAGGCCGCGGAACGCAACAGTGAACGTCCGGAGCAGTCGGCCTGGTGGGAGCAGATGGCTGCGCTCTTCAGCGACGAGCCGCAGTTCCACAACAGCTCGGCGGTGGAGGTCGACACCCCGGGTGACCCGTCGCAGGCGGGCTTCGTCCAGGTCATGCAGGGCCGCACGAGCGACCCGGCCCGCGCTCGCGAGCTGATGGCGGACGACTCAGCCGACTGGACAGAGTTCCGGCCCGACATCTTGGGGTCCGTCTCGGTCGAGCACGACGGGGATGGCTGGACGATGGCGATGTACTTCACCTCCGAGGAGGCCGCTCGCGAAGGCGAGCAGAAGCAGCCGCCTCCCGACATCCAGCAGCTGATGCAGGAGATGGACTCGCTCACCCTCGGGGAACCGGTCTTCTACGACCTCAAGGACCCATGGATGCACGCACCGCGCTGAACCCTGGCATCGCGGAGCCATCACGGTCCCGGTGCCGGCCAGGATCAGTCCATACCCCGGCGGATCAACCGGCCGCGCGGGGTGACATAGTCCACCTCGGCGCCCCGGACGAAGGTTCGGCGAACGACACCGGACAGCGCCTTCTCGTGGTACGGCGTCAGCGGGTTCTTGTGGTGCAGTGCGCCGGCGTCAACGACGAACGCGTCGTCGGGGGCGAAGACCGCGAGGTCCGCGTCGTACCCGAGCGCGATCCGTCCCTTCGACCGGAGCCGGAGACGGTCGGCCGGGCGGACGGCCATCCAGTCGATGACCTGCTCGAGAGACAGGCCGCGGCGGCGGGCTTCGGTCCAGACGACAGATAGCCCGAGCTGCACGGACGCGATGCCGCCCCAGGCGACCGCGAAGTCCCCGTTCTCCAGATCCTTGAGGTCGAGGGTGGAGGGGGAGTGATCAGAGGCAATGTAGTCGATGGTGCCATCGGCCAGCCCCTCCCACAGCTGCTCACGGTTGCTCGTCTCTCGGATCGGAGGACAGCACTTGTAGGCCGTGCTGCCGTTGGGGACGGCCTCCGAGACCAGGGTGAGGTAGTGCGGGCAGGTCTCGACCGTGAGGTTGAGCCCGTCGGCCTTCGCGGTGCGCAGCATCGGCAGGGCATCGGAGGATGAAAGGTGCAGGATGTGGGTGCGTGCGCCGGTCCACCTGGTCCGTTCGATGACCTCTGCGATCGCCAGGTTCTCCGCACCTCGGGGCCGAGAGGCCAGGAACCGCTTGTAGACGTCCCCCTCCGGCTCAGGGGCGCGATCGATGGATCGGGAGTCCTCGGCGTGCACGATCATCAGCGCGTCGTAGGTGCGCAACAGCTCGAGGTACTCCTCGAGCTCGTCGGGATCCAGCGGTGGGAACTCATCGACCCCGGAGTGCAGCAGGAAGCACTTGAACCCGAAGACGCCGGCGTCGTGGAGCTCGCGCAGGTACTGCTTGTTGCCGGGGACCGCGCCACCCCAGAAGCCGACGTCCACGAACGCCTGGGGTGCGGCCACCAGCTGCTTGAGCTCCAGCGCGGGACCGTTCACGGTCGATGGAATCGAGTTGAGTGGCATGTCGAGGATGGTCGTGACGCCGCCGGCGGCCGCCGCCTTGGTGGCCGAGGAGAAGCCTTCCCAGTCGGTGCGACCGGGCTCGTTCACGTGCACATGGGCGTCGACCAGGCCCGGGATGAGGGTCTCGTCGTCAGCGAGAGTGATCGTCTGGTCGCCCGTCAGCCCAGAACCCAGCGGCTCCAGCGCGGTGACCCTGCCGTTGGCGATGCCGATCTCGCGGGCAACGACGCCTGCGGTGGTCATCACCCTGGCGCCCCGGACGACCAGGTCGAAGCCCCCGGAACGGTCCTCGGGCCGGGACTCGGCGGTTTCCTCCCCCCGCTCCTCGCGTAGCCGGGCCAGCTGCTCGCGGATGGCTTCGGGGTCGTTGACCGGTGCCAGTTGCTGGGTCTGTCCATCATGGGACACAGGCTTGCTCCTTGTTCTCCTTGCTCCGACTTTCAAATTGTGCGCCTGTCCCTCCGAGGCGAGGTGACGCGGGGCCATGTCGCGGGCCTCGACTCACGGGCGTCCGCTCAGTGGCCAGCCCGTCATCTTCTTGGTCCGTGCTGGTGCATACGTCCGGACCTTCGACGTGGTCAGCCCCATGTGCACCAGGGACTCGGCCACTGTCACGGCCGCAGCGACTCCGTCGACCACCGGGACTCCGGTGCGCTCCCGGACCGCTGACTCGAGCTCGGCCATCCCCCCGCATCCGAGGCAGATCACTTCAGCGTGGTCCTCGCGCACCGCGGCAGCCGACTGTTCGACGATTGCCGCGACGGCGCGTTCCGGGTCCGACTCCAGCTCCAGCACAGCCATGCCGCTCGCTCGCACCGAGGCGCAGCGCCGGTCCAGCCCGGCCAACAGCAGCCGATCCTCGATCAGCGGCACCGCCCGGTCCAGCGTCGTCACCACGGAGTAGCGGTGTCCCAGGTACATCGCCGTGGAGGCGGCTGCCTCGGTGATGTCCACAACGGGCACATCCAGCAGCTCCTGGAGCCCTTCTCGGCCATGCTCTCCGTAGCCGGCCTGGATGACGGCGTCGAAGTGCTGGTCGTAGGACAGCACCCGGTCCATGACCGCGACCGCCGCCAAGTAGCTCTCCAGGTTCCCCTCGACCGACTCGGCCCCGAAGGTCGGCGTGAGGCCGACGATCTCGGTGCCGGGACGAGCCGTCCGACGGGCCTGGTCCGCGATGCCTTCGGTCATGGACTCGGTGGTGTTGACGTTGACCACGAGTATCCGCACGTTCTTGTCCTCTCGGTCGGGCCGGATGCGACGCTTGCCTGGTGCGCTAGTGCCGCATCGCCACGGCGATGGGCTCACCGTCCACGTCGACGTAGGTACGTGTCCGGTCAGCGATGAGGTAGTACATCAGCGCGCCCAGTCCGGCTGCTATGAACCAGGAGAAGGAGGCGAACGTCCCGAGGCCAGGCACGAACGCGAAGACCAATGCAATAGCAGCCGAAGGCACGAACGCGGCGACGGCGCGCTTGTTCACGCCATTGGTGTAGAAGTACTCCCCGGTGGGGCTGGTGGTGTAGAGATCGGGGACGTTGATCTGCTGGCGGCGCAGCAGCCAGTAGTCGGCCATCACGATCCCGAAAAGCGGACCGAGGCAGGCACCCAGACCACCGAGGAAGAACTCGATGACGGCCGGTGAGTTGTACAGGTTCCACGGCAGGATGACGAAGCCCAGGACGCCGGACACGATGGCAGCCCGCCGGAAGTTCAGCTTCCGCGGCCACAGTGCTGCAAGGGCGAACGAGGGGGCGACGAAGTTCGCCATCAGGTTCACCGCGATGGTCAGCGTCAGCAGAGCCAGGGAGGCGAGCACGAGCATGGGGGTGCTGCCGATCTGCTCCACGACATCCGTCGGGCTGGTGATCACGCGGCCGTCGATGGCCAGTCGTCCACCGGTGAGGACCACCACCACGAGCCCGAAGAACAGCATGTTGACCGGGATGCCCCAAAGGTTGCCCATCACCACCGACCTCTTCGACTTGGCGCCGCGGGTGAAGTCGCAGAAGTTCAGCACGAAGGTGCCGTAGATCGCGACCCACAGGGAGCCCCCTCCGAAGATCTGGAGCCACATCTCGGAACCGGTGAGCTCGTTGGTCGGGGACCAGGCGATCGTGCCGCCGGCCTCGATGAGCACCGAGATGGCCAGCGCCACGAACGTGACCAAGATGATCGGCCCGGCCATGGCCTCATACTTCCGGATCATCTCCATGCCGTAGCACGCAATGACCACCTGCACGAACCACAGCACCGTGAAGCAGATCCACGACAGGTGTGACAGGCCCAGCGTGCTGGACTCGGTCAGGGATGCCAGCGAGGGAAACAACGCGATCACCAGCACGTTGCCAACCAGGGCCGCCAGGTAGGTCTGGATCCCGAACCAGACGATCGCCACGCCACCCCGGATCAGGGCGGGAAGCTGAGCCCCCCGGATACCGAAGCTGATCCGGCTCATGACGGGGAACGGCACCCCGGTCTTGGCGCCCATGAACCCGGACAGTGTCAGCAGCACGAACAGCAGCGCCGCACCGACGCTGATCGCCGTCAGGATCTGCCAGGTGCCCAGACCGAGCGCGAACAGGCCGATCGCGAACGCGTAGTTCCCCAGGCTGTGGACGTCGTTGGCCCACAGAGCGAAGAAGTTGTAGGCACTCCAGGTACGCCCCTCCCGAGAGCTAGGAGCAAGGTCCTGGTTGTACAGACTGCGGTCGACTCCCTGGGGCACGGGCTCATCAAGGTCATGCACGACCGCGGGCTTATCCGCGACAGCGCTGCTGCCTCCACCCGAGCGGTCGTGACGGTTTGGCTCGCTCATGAAGTCACTCCACTTCCATCTTGTGAAAGGTTAATTCCGTTCTGTGGATGTAATGTCCATCACACGAGGGACGCATGTCAACCCCTCGTGCCAGACGAGCGCTGGAGCGAAGCCGGATACGACGCCACCCTTGCACTTCCGTTGAGCAGAAACTATTGTCCGTTGGACGGAAATTTGGAGCCTGCGCCCGCACCGGGGGAGCCCTCACCCGCCGATCGTCGCGCTCGATCCGGCTGCCCGTTCCGCCGGCCCGCCCCCGGTACCGCAACATGTTGTTCAACTCGAGAGGCCGTGAAGTGACCGTGCCACACCCCAGACTCGCCGAGGAGGTCCTCGCTGAGACCGACGCAGCCCTGGCCGAGACCGATACGTTCCTCGAGCGGGCATACCCGGGTGAGGACGGTCGCCGGCAACCGGTGCACACCGTGTATGTGCCTGCCGATCGCTACACCCCCGGCCTGCCACGCCAGTGGGGGGACGCCGCCCTCGCACTGGTGGAGGAGCACGGTGGCATGCCATCCCTCTGCGCCCACCTGGGCCTGGACCCCGGCCTCACCGCACAGGTGGCGGACCGCGTCACCGCCAAGCTGCACAACGACCCGATCGAGGACCTGCGGCTCGACTTCGAGGATGGCTACGGTGATCGTGGGCAGGGCGAGGACGGCGACGCCGTACAGGCAGCCACCCTGCTCGCCCACGCCGTCGATGCCGGGGACTCCCCGGCGTTCTTCGGGATCCGCTTCAAGTGCTTCGAGGCGCCGACCCGGCGTCGCGGCATCCGCACCCTCGACCTGTTCCTCGCCGCACTGCTGGAGCGCCTCGACGGGCTGCCCCCAGGTCTGGTGCTCACCTTCCCCAAGGTGAGCACAGTCAGCCAGGTCGAGGCGATGGTGGACGTCTGCCGCGCCCTGGAAGGCGCACATCAGCTGCCGGCGGGCAGTTTGCGGTTCGAGATCCAGGTGGAGACCCCGCAGCTGATCTTGGGCGCCGACGGGCGGGCGCCGGTGGCCGCGTCCATCCACGCCGGCGACGGGCGGGTCACCTCCCTGCACTACGGCACCTACGACTACAGCGCCTCGCTGCAGATCGCCGCCGAGTACCAGTCGGCCGACCATCCTGCCGCCGACCACGCCAAGCAAGTGATGCAGCTCGCTGTCGCCGGAACCGGTGTCCACCTGGCCGACGGGTCGACCAACGTCCTGCCCCTCGGGGATCCGGACCAGGTTCTGGCTTCGTGGCGGCTGCACGCCGACCTCGTCCGCCGGGCGCTGCAGCGCGGCTTCTACCAGGGGTGGGACATGCATCCCGGACACCTCCCGACCCGGTTCCTCACCAACTTCGCGTTCTACCGAGAGGGGTTTTCCCGCGCTGCTCGACGACTCGCCGACTATGTCTCGAACACGGGGTCGGGGATCCTCGACGAGCCGGCCACCGCTCGCGCCCTGGCCCGCTACCTGTACCGCGGGTACGCCTGCGGCGCGGTCGAGGAGTCCGAGCTCAGCGACGTCGCCCGCCTCGACGCCACTACGCTGGCTGCCCTGGCACGTCCCCACTCCGACACCGAGACCCTCCGCTCCACCAGCTGACCCTCACGACCTTCGCCGAACCCCTCGGGGACAACCCACTACAGGAGTGCACAGTGACCAGCACCTACTACGCCCCACACGGCGGCCACCCCGCGCAGACCGAGCTGCTCAGCGACCGTGCGATGTTCACCGAGTCCTATGCTGTCCTGCCGCGCGGCACCATGCGCGACATCGTCACCAGCCGGCTGCCGTTCTGGGAGCACACCCGGCTGTGGGTGCTGGCCCGGCCGCTGTCCGGGTTCGCCGAGACGTTCTCCCAGTACATCGTCGAGGTCGGCCCCGGGGGAGGCAGCGACCGGCCCGAGCTCGACCCCCAGGCCGAAGGTGTGCTGTTCGTGGTCGAGGGCCGGTTGCAGCTGACCCTCGGCGCCGGCGAACACCAGCTCGAGGCCGGCGGTTACGCCTACCTGCCGCCCGGGTCGACCTGGACCCTGCACAACCGCGGCGCCGGGGCAGCGCGCTTCCACTGGATCCGCAAGGCCTACGAATCTGTGCCCGAGCTGGAGGTCCCGCCGGCGTTCGTGACCTCCGACAGCGAAGTGGAGCCGATCCCGATGCCGGGCACCGAGGGCCGCTGGGCGACGTCCCGGTTCGCTGACCCCGAGGACCTGCGCCACGACATGCACGTCAACATCGTCACCTTCCAACCTGGTGCCTCCATCCCGTTCGCTGAGACACACGTCATGGAGCACGGGCTCTACGTGCTCGAAGGCAAGGCCGTCTACCGGCTGAACGAGGACTGGGTCGAGGTGCAGGAGGGCGACTTCATGTGGCTGCGGGCATTCTGTCCGCAAGCCTGCTACGCGGGCGGGCCCGGACCGTTCCGGTACCTGCTCTACAAGGACGTCAACCGGCACGCCCGCCTGAGCCGCCAGTTCCTCTGACCCCAGGAGACACAGACATGCAAAACGCGCAGAACAAGAAGACCACGCTTCGGCCCGGGGACCAGCGCCCCACCTCGAGCAGCTCAACCGGGACGGCGAGCCCCGATCGCTGTCCGCCGCCCGAAGGAAGGAGTCCGCAGCGATGACCAGCGAAGTGACCGTCCCGACCCCTGACCGCGCGGGTGACCCTGAGGAGGTGGAGGAGTGGTCGGAGTCGTTCGAGCAGCTGCTGGCCGCCGGTGGGAACGAACGCGCCGCGGCGGTCCTGCGCCGACTCGGCGAGCAGGCGGCGAACGCTGGGCTGGACGGCTACGAGACGGTCACCACCGACTATGTGAACACGATCCCCGTGTCCCAGGAGCCGCATTTTCCGGGCGACGAAGACATCGAGCGCAGCTACCGGCGGTTGCTGCGCTGGAACGCCGCGGTGATGGTGCAGCGGGCTCAGCGGCCCAACGTCGGAGTGGGGGGCCACATTTCCACCTACGCCGGTGCGGCCACCTTGTACGAGGTCGGCTTGAACCACTTCTTCCGTGGACCCGACCATCCCGGCGGGGGTGACCAGGTGTTCTTCCAGGGCCACGCATCCCCGGGCATGTATGCGCGGGCCTACCTGGAGGGCCGACTCAGCGAGGCCGACCTCGACGGGTTCCGACAGGAGAAGTCGAAGGGCCCGCATGGCCTGCCCTCCTACCCGCACCCACGCCTGCTGCCCGGCTTCTGGCAGTTCCCCACGGTGTCGATGGGGATCGGGCCGATGAACGCGATCTATCAAGCACAGTTCAACCGCTATCTGCAGGGCCGTGGGATCGCCGACACCTCCGATCAGCGGGTGTGGGCGTTCCTCGGGGACGGCGAGATGGACGAGCCGGAGTCCCGTGGTCTGCTGCAGCTCGCTGCGAACGACGGCTTGGACAACCTCACGTTCGTGGTGAATTGCAACCTTCAACGTCTCGATGGGCCGGTCCGCGGGAACGGCAAGATCGTCCAAGAGCTCGAGGGGTTCTTCCGGGGCGCCGGCTGGAACGTGATCAAGGTGCTCTGGGGTCGGGAGTGGGACGCACTTCTGAACGCGGATGCCTCTGGCGACCTGGTCCGGATCATGAACGACACCCCCGATGGGGACTTCCAGACCTACAAGGGCGAGTCGGGGGCCTACATCCGGGAGAACTTCTTCGGCAAGACGGCCGCCACCCAGCGGCTGGTCAACGGCCTGAGTGACGACCAGATCTGGGGTCTGAAACGCGGTGGCCATGACTACCACAAGGTCTACGCGGCATACCACGCCGCCGGCCGGGGCAACGGGAAGCCGACGGTCATCTTGGCCAAGACGGTGAAGGGCTACGGCCTGGGGGCGAACTTCGAGGCCCGCAACGCCACTCATCAGATGAAGAAGCTCACGGCGGCCGACCTCAAGCTGTTCCGTGACCTGCTCCAGATCCCGGTCACAGACGCGCAGATCGACGCGGACTCTTATCAGGTGCCCTACTACAAGCCTGGCCCCGACTCCGCCGAGATCGCCTACTTGCAGGAACGTCGCCGCGAGCTCGGCGGCTATGTCCCGGAGCGACGCAACCGACCGCGGCCGTTGACCTTGCCCGAGGCGAAGGTGTTCGACGCGGCCCGCAAGGGCTCCGGCAAGCAGATGGCGGCGACCACGATGGCGTTTGTGCGGCTCCTGCGCGACCTGATGCGCGACAAGGGCATCGGACCCCGGATCGTGCCCATCATCCCCGACGAGGCCCGCACTTTCGGGATGGACTCGTTCTTCCCCACCGCCAAGATCTACAACCCCAACGGTCAGCGGTACACCGCCGTCGACCGAGCCCTGATGCTCGCCTACAAGGAGTCCGACCAGGGTCAGATTCTGCACACCGGCATCAACGAGGCAGGATCCATGGCCGCGTTCACCGCCGCCGGCACCTCCTACGCCACGCACGGCGAACCGATGATCCCGGTCTACGTCTTCTACTCGATGTTCGGCTTCCAGCGCACCGGTGACCAGATGTGGGCGGCGATGGACCAGATGACCCGCGGGTTCATCATCGGCGCCACCGCCGGACGCACCACGCTGACCGGCGAGGGGCTGCAGCACGCGGACGGCCACTCACCCGTGCTCGCTGCGACCAACCCGTCGATGAAGATCTACGACCCCGCGTACGGCTACGAGATCGCTCACATCGTCTCCGCGGGCCTGCAGCAGATGTACGGCCCGGACGTCGAGGACCCGAACGTCATGTACTACCTCACCGTCTACAACGAGCCCATGCTGCAGCCTGCCGAACCCGACGGGGTCGACGTCGACGGCATCGTCCGCGGACTCCATCAGGTCGCCCGTGCGGACCGGGAGGGGCCCCGGGTCCAGCTTCTCGGCTCCGGGGTTGCCGTGCCCTGGGTGCTCGAGGCAGCTCGACTGCTCGGCGAGGACTGGGGAGTCGCCGCGGACGTGTGGTCAGTCACGTCCTGGACCGAGCTCCGCCGCGACGGCTTGGCTGCGGAGGAGCACAACTTCCTGCATCCAGACACGGCGCCACGGGTGCCCTACGTCACCCGCGCTCTGGCCGATGCGGCCGGGCCGGTCATCGCCACCACCGACTTCGCCTCCGAGGTCCCCGATCAGATCCGCCAGTTCCTGTCCCGCCCGTTCGCGACCCTCGGGGCGGACGGCCATGGCTTCTCCGACACCCGAGCGGCGGCCCGACGCTGGTTCCATATCGACGTCCACTCCGTCGTCGTTCGGGCGCTCCAGCTGCTCGCGGAGGAAGGCCAGGTAGACGCCTCCGAGGCGAGGGACGCGGCGCAGCGCTACCGGCTGCTCGACGTCACCGCCGGCACCACCGGCAACGCCGGCGGCGAATCCTGAGCAGAGACCGCGGGGGCCACGCCGAGGTTGTCACTTGGCCGGCGCCGGGCGGCAGGTCCTGAGCCGCAGGCGCGCGCAAAGCTGTCTAGCAGCATGTCGAACCGTGAAGGACCCGCTGCTCGTCCCTGCGATCTGTCGGCCGGCTCGGTGAGCCCCGTGGTGCTCGGCTCAGGCGTGAGGTGGCCCGTTCAACCAGTCCTGGCCGATGGTGGCGCCGACGGCACGCAGTAGCGAAGCGGCGTGGGTGATGCTGGATGCCAGGTCATTCTCGAGGTCCTCAAGTGGGTAGACGCGGGCAATACCCGCCCTCTGCAGCTGCTCGGCGCTGAGGGTGGTGCGGCCAGCCACGGCGACCACGGGTATTGGTGGGTTGGCCCGGGCCGCTGCCTGCGCCACTCCGACCGGCGCCTTCCCGGCCAGGGACTGCTCGTCGAGGGACCCTTCACCGGTGATCACCAGGTCGGCGCCGTCCAGCCGCTCGTCGAAGCCGACGAGGTCGAGGACGAGCTCGATGCCGGGCCGCAGCTCTGCAGCGAGCAGAGCCAGTGCGGCGAATCCGGTGCCGCCGGCGGCACCTGCACTGGGCCGGTCGGTCAGGTCGGACCCAGTGGCGTCGGCCACCAGCCGAGCCCAGACGGTGAGGGCGGCTTCCAGCTGCTCGACCTCGGGCGGGCCAGCACCTTTCTGTGGCCCGAACACCGCAGCCGCGCCGTTCGGTCCGAGCAGCGGGTTGTCCACGTCGCAGGCGACGACGAAGCGGACACCGGCGAGCCGGGACTGGAGCGCAGCGAGGTCGAGCCCGCGCAGGTGAGTCAGCGCCCCCCCGCCTCGCGGGAGCGCGTGTCCGGCTCCGTCGGTGAGCGAGGCGCCCAGCGCTTGGACGAGTCCGGCTCCGCCGTCGGTAGAGGCGCTGCCCCCGAGACCGAGGACGATCTCGGTGGCTCCTCGGTCGAGGGCGTCCATCACCACCACGCCCAGGCCGAACGTGGACGCGCCGAGGGGGTCCAGGCGCTTTTCGGGAAGGCGCGCGAGACCAACGGCCTGGGCGAGCTCGATCACTGCCCGATATCGGTCGACGGCGTATCCGGTCCGGACTGGCTGCCCGGTCGGGCCCACCGTAGGCACCTCGACGTGGCTGAACCCTGCGCTCAGAGCGGCGGCCACGGTGCCATCGCCGCCATCGGCCACCGGCACCTCGACGATGTCTAGGTGCCGGTGGTGATCGCGCAAACCGGCGGCGACGGCGGTGGCGACCTCGGCAGCTGTCAGGCAGCCCTTGAACTTGTCCGGGGCGATGACGACGCGCATCGATTCAGTCGAGCAGGGCGATGGCGGTGGGTGCGTGCTCACCGCTGCCGGCCAGCTCTTCGAACTCAGTGATGTTGTCCAGCTCGGTTCCCATCGAGATGTTGGTGACCCGTTCCAGGATCACCTCGACCACCACCGGCACCCGGAACTCCGCCATCAGCTTGCGGGCCTGGTCGAAGGCGCCGGCCAACTGGTCGGGGTCGGAGACCCGGATGGCCTTGCAGCCCAACGCTTCAGCGGCCTGGACGTGGTCGACGCCGTAGCCACTGTTGTCAGGAGCATTGACGTTGTCGAAGGCCAGGGACACCTCGTAGTCCATCGAGAAGCCGCGCTGGGACTGACGGATCAGGCCGAGGTAGGCATTGTTCACCAGCACGTGGATATAGGGCAGGTTGAACTGTGCCCCGACCGCGAGCTCCTCGAGCATGAACTGGAAGTCGTAGTCACCGGACAGCGCCACCACCTCGGTGTCTGGCAGGGCGGCGCGCACGCCGAGTGCGGCCGGGAGGGTCCAGCCGAGGGGGCCCGCCTGGCCGGCGTTGATCCAGCGGCGGGGGCCGTAGACGTGCAGGAACTGTCCGCCGGCGATCTGCGACAGCCCGATGGTCGACACGTAGCAGGTGTCCCGGCCGAAGGCGGAGTTCATCTCCTGGTAGACCCGCTGAGGCTTGATCGGGACGTTGTCGAAGTTGGTGCGCCGGTGCAGGGTCTGCTTGCGCTGCTGGCAGTCCTTGACCCACACGCCGTAGTCCGGCAGCTGCCGTGCAGCCCTGCGTTGATGAGCCGCGGCAACGAACAACTCCAGTGCGGCGTGTGCGTCGGACACGATCCCGTAGTCGGGGGCGAAGACCCGGCCGATCTGGGTCGGCTCGATGTCGACATGCACGAACCTCCGGCCGCTGCGGAACACGTCGAGTCCACCAGTGGCCCGGTTGGCCCACCGGTTGCCGATGCCCAGGACGAAGTCTGAGTCCAGCAAGGTGGCGTTGCCGTAGCGGTGCGCGGTCTGCAGCCCGGCCATGCCGGCCATCAGCGGGTGGTCGTCGGGGATCGCTCCCCAACCCATCAGCGTGGGGATGACTGGGACGTCGAGGGTTTCCGCGAACTCGACCAGCAGGTCGGAGGCGCCGGAGTAGATGATGCCGCCGCCGGCGTTGATGACCGGTCGGTCGGCACCGCAGAGCATGTCCAGGGCCTTGTCGATCTGGGCCCGGGTCGCCGCGGGCTTGTACACCGGCAGCGGCGTGTAGGTGTCAGGGTCGAAGTCGATCTCGGCCATCTGCACATCGAACGGGAGATCGAGAAGCACCGGGCCGGGGCGGCCGGAGCGCATCAGATGGAAGGCCTGCTGGAACGCGCCCGGCACCTGACCCGGCTCGAGGATGGTCGCGGCCCACTTGGTCACCGGTTGCGCGATAGAGGCGATATCGACGGCCTGGAAGTCTTCCTTGTGCAGCCGGGCCACCGGAGCCTGGCCAGTGATGCACAAGATCGGGACCGAGTCAGCAGCGGCGGCGTAGAGGCCGGTGATCATGTCGGTGCCGGCAGGCCCAGAGGTGCCGATGCAGACCCCGATGTTGCCGGCCGCCGCCCGGGTGTAGCCGTCGGCCATGTGCGAGGCACCCTCGACGTGCCGGGCCAGGATGTGCCGGATTCCGCCGTGGCGGCGCATGGCATCGTAGAAGGGGTTGATCGCGGCGCCCGGGAGCCCGAACGTCTGCGTCGCACCTTCCAGCTCGAGGATCTTCACGGCCGCATCGACCGCACGCATCTTGGTCACCGTCCACTCACTTCCTGGCCCGAAAGCCGTTCAACGCCACGCAGCAAGGCCGAATGGTCCAAGCCGCCGTCACCCTGCGCCCGCAGTGCCCCGACCAATTGCGCGGTCAGCGCGCCCAGCGGCAGAGCGACGCTCTTCTCCCGGGACGCCGATGTCACGATGCCCATGTCCTTGTGGTGCAGGTCGATCCGGAAGCCGGGCTGGAACTGCCCGGCCAGCATGCTGGCTCCCTTGCGGTCCAGCACCGTGCTGCCCGCCAGGCCGCCTGCCAACACCTTCAGGGCAGCCTCGGTGTCCACGCCGTAGGCGCGTAGGAAGACGATCGCCTCGGCGACCAGCTGGAGGTTGCCGGCCACGATCAGCTGGTTGGCTGCCTTCACCGTCTGACCGGAGCCTGGCGGGCCGACCAGCACCACGGTGCTGCCGAGCACGTCCAGGACGGGCTTGACCTCATCGAAGTCGGCGAGGTCGCCGCCCACCATGATCGAGAGCTTGCCCTCTTCTGCGCCGACCTCACCACCGCTGACCGGGGCGTCCATCACCCTGATGCCCGCTTCGCGGCCGGCGTCCGCCAGCGCCGCGGAGACGTCGGGGCGGATCGAAGACATGTCGACGTGCAGGGTGCCAGGACGCGCGTTCGCATAGATTCCGTCCTCGCCGAGAGCGACGCCCTCCACGTCGGGGGAGTCCGGGACCATCGTGATGACGACGTCGGCGTCGCGGACGGCCTCGGCCACGCTGCCTGCGGCCTGCCCGCCCGCAGCAACGAGCTTCTCCACGGGTTCGGAGCTGCGGTTGACACCGATCACGGTGTGCCCGGCCTTGACCAGGTGGCCGGCCATCGGGCCGCCCATGATGCCGAGGCCGATGAA